>Ga0214923_10004751_pt1 | contig 16199 bp, 12 predicted proteins | sample LL1510_MetaG_FD_177993 | JGI IMG/M metagenome (GOLD analysis project Ga0214923, IMG submission 177993) | Freshwater microbial communities from Lake Lanier, Atlanta, Georgia, United States - LL-1510 | ecosystem: Environmental > Aquatic > Freshwater > Lake | place: USA: Georgia | collected...
CTCGGGCAGATGCGCGGATGCTGAACCCGAATAGTGCAGGCGGACGGTCGACCAGGAATCCCATTGACGAAGCCCCGTCACCCCAACCCGCGGATCCCCCGGCGCAGCCCACCGATCCAGACTGTCGCCATACACCTTGCTGTGGTGAAGTACCCTCACCAGCAGTGGTGCCGGACTCACCTCCACGGAGTCCGATAGCCATTGAATTGTGTAGTTATTTGCTGTGGCCGCCGGCACAAAGTCCACCGAATCGGGCACAACCCCATAGACGCCCGCAGTAGCCTCGGGCAGATGCGCGGATGCTGAACCCGAATAGTGCAGGCGGACGGTCGACCAGGAATCCCATTGACGAAGCCCCGTCACCCCAACCCGCGGATCCCCTGGCGCAGCCCACCGATCCAGACTGTCGCCATACACCTTGCTGTGGTGGAGTACCCTCACCAGCAGTGGCGCCGGTAGAATTTGAATGATTAAAGTATCCGTACAGCTCCCCACCTGGTTCACCGCCGATACGATTAATCTGAAAACACCTGCTGGGCAATGAGGTAATATGTTCAGGCTGCCACTAACGGAATCCAGAACAAAAAAAGACGATGCATCGCTTGATTCTAATTGGTAATGAATAGTTCCCCCACCATCGTCCAAAAGTGTGGCCACCAATTGATCAAGCGTGTCGCCATATAAGCCAATGACTGAATCAACACCCAGGCTCAAGCCTGTTGGCCCTCGGGCCAGAACACGAAAATAATGACCAAAAAGCGAATCAATGCCTGGTGTATAAACCATCCATTGTACAGAATCGAGTGCTCTGTGCAGCATTAAGCCCGTCCAGATCGCCAAACCCGTATCAGTCGTTACTGTTATCGGATTGAACTGCCCATAGAATGAGCCGTCAGCCGTCAATAAATATAGCGTACATTGGCGTCGAAATGAGGTATCGCGGTTCCCGAATGTGTCGACCGCCTCAGCCATCAAAGGCGCCGGCCAGGCGATTCCCGATACCCCATCAGGTTGTACCCCGATAAACTGCAGTTGCACAGCAGAACCAGGTACGCCTGTCGCCTCCAAAATAAGGGTGTCCGAGTTCAGTAGACTATCCCCCGAATATACCAAGAGCCTATTGACTCCGGATCGGGTCGACAACCGCCACCATCCCGGCGAAGCATGCCCATTTGTGTCGGTATAAAAAACGCCAGTTTGGACAGCACCCCCTCCAGAATCTACAGAAAAGTGTACCTCCAGACCCGAAATGGGTTGCCCGTTCGAGTCAATCGCCATAACCACTGGATCGATGGGCAGCGTGGAATGAACGACTGCGCGCTGACCCACACCAACAACCACAACCAAGCTGATTGGGGGTACCGTAGATTCAGTGAGTCCATCCCATAAACCCCCAAAAATCCCATCATCATCATATCTGACCACAGCTTCAAGAGTACTTCCACAAAGCCCTGAGCCATGGGTGCTGGCATGTGATCCATCACATACAACGATACCAAAAAAAACGAACGGTATAAGGCGAACTTGCCAATTATTGAGCCCTTTTAGCCAATCGAACGATCCTCCCCAAATCATGGATGCAAAATTCGTTGACGATTAAAAATTGCTCAGTATGACAAAAGCCGTACGGGGATTCGGTTGGCCTTGATAAATAAAAATCTTGCGTTTCAATCACGTTGGAGCCTGTTTCGACATGCGCTATCTCATGTGACATTGATGCCTGTCCCACTGATGTCATTTCAAAAAGGATGACAAGAGCGAACACCCCCTTACGCTACATGTCCATGAACATACATGCCCATCGGCCTTGCCGATCAATATTTGGAGAACGAACCATCCATAGTGCCCATCGCCCTTGCCGATCAACCTTTCAAAAACGACCAATCCATCATGAACATCCGCATCAACTAAATTTTGGCACTTGCACTTTCCACAGGCAATGATGAGATTTACATCAACCAATAATACACGCGGCCTTCAATAGTAAAATCAAGTCTCTATCATGAATCCAGAAGAACTCCGGGCTTTTTGTTTGGCTCTTGAAGACACCACAGAAGACTTTCCGTTCGGACCGGAGAATTTGGTTTTCAGAATCAGGGGCAAGATATACCTCATCATCGACCTCGATCAGCCTGAACGATGCAATGTAAAATGCAATCCAGAAAAAGCCATTCATTTGAGAGCAGATTATCCGGAAGATGTACAGCCTGGCTATCACATGAATAAAAAACACTGGAATACCATCAGTTTGAACGGAAGGCTGTCAAAACCCCAAATTGAAGACATGATTATGGAATCATATCAATTGGTTTTGGCCTCAGGCCCAGCGCGGCCGAGTAAGAAAAGATCAGTCAAATAGTCCCAGCTGACGGGGCACACCCGCTTTCCGAGCACCATCAGAAGAATCTTGCCCTCCTTTCGACTCCTCCCTGTTCACATCATTGGTGTTTTGCCCAACAAACTTGGTGTCTGAGCCCGAATTCAGCTCTTCTATTGCAGATTCACCCCCAACAACACCCAAATTTAGCTTCTCAGAGGAAGACTCCCCGCCAATAACGCCCGTGTTTTGATCCTCAAGTGGAGACATACCGCCATGAATCCCCAATTCTGTGGCGCCATTAGACTCTGAACCAATGGCGCCAACTTCGGATTCACCATCAATTCCTTTCTTATCACCATCCAATCCCCTCGAGGTCGACTCGTCAGCCAGCGTAAAGGAAACCAAATCAACAGACACAGGAATATCAGAAACCAGCCGGTTACCCACTGCTTTCCACCCCTTAACATCGATGAATTCAGTCAAATTAACGGTCGAACTTTGCGCCTTTTTGCCCTTTCCAACGACAAAGTTTACCACCAAATCACTCCGCGTATCGGCAAACAACAACTTCGATGCGGCCGACTCAGAAATGAAGGAAAACCGCTTATCCAAGGTGGCTGTCTCAATGATAAAGCGCTTCACAAAAGTAGCCTTCTGCATCCCAACAAAATGAACCGCAGTAATCGGGCGTGATGGCACCCATTTCTCCAGCAAAATCAACTGCTCCGGCACAAAGCGATGAGTTAAATCGGCATTGGTGAGTTCATAGCAACCCTCCTTGTAAACGGCGAGGATGGCATCCCCCGAATCGAATGATCCCAGCAGACGACCACGCGCGTCTACATTCAAACGACCCGTTGTTTCATCAAACCACACCTGCCGTCCACCCAATGTCGACGCCCCCCGTTCACGAAAAAGCACCCGCTTCACCGGATAGCGGGTCAGGATATTGCCCTGCGCCGATCGCCCGCGTATGTCCAATTCCGCAAAATCAAAATCAAACACTTTCTTTTTGGCGCGCGAGGCAGGGCTTAAAAAAACCTGAACGACCTCAGATTCAGCGTTCGGATTGGCGCTGAGGTACAACACCTTACTGCCTTTTGAGCCCCGGGTGAGGTCATATTCCTTATCCCGAGTAACGCCACCGGCCTGAAAACGCTTGGCGTAAACAATACCATTCTCACCATCCAAATACATCATATGAAAGGTCAAGCGATCATCGCCTCTTCGGAAAACATCCACATGAAGCACGTCCTTACCTACAAATCCCTTTTCACTGACCCGTGTGACCAACATCTTGCCGTCTCGACGTACCACCATAATCTCATCCAGAGGCGAACAATCGGTCACATATTCGTCCTTCTTCAAACCGTATCCAACAAATCCATCCGCGCGGTTGACATACAATTTTTCGCTAGCTACCGCCACCTGCACCGCCTGAATCGCGTCAAAAACCCTCATCTCCGATTTCCTGCCTCGACCACCGCCGTATTTTTTTAATAGTTTTTCATAATAAGAGATGGTATAGGCCACCATATGCTGCAGATCGTAGCCAATCTGCTCCATAGTCTTTTCAACGCCTCTGATGTGCTCGTCGGCCTTAAATGCATCAAACTTACTGATTCGCTTGATTTTGATTTCCGTTAGGCGCGCCACATCTTCCTCCGTCACTGTTCGGCGCAAAAGCGGAAGAAATGGCATCAATCCTTCAAAAATGGCACGAATAACCGCTTCCCAGGTCTCACATTCTTCAATATTTCGGTAGATCCGCTCCTCTATGAATATTTTTTCGAGTGATGAAAAATGCCAGTCATCCTCCAATTCTTCTAACCTGATTTCCAGTTCACGTTTCAGTAGGTGCATCGTTTGATGCACATTGTGACGCAAAAGCTCAGTCACACCCAAAAATTCGGGTTTGTTGTCGGTGATCACACAACAATTAGGCGCAATGCTCACCTCACAATCCGTGAATGCATACAACGCATCCATAGTGATATCGGGCGATACCCCAGGAGGTAGTTGCACCTCTATTTCAACATCCCGGGCTGTATTGTCGACCACCTTCTTCACTTTGATTTTATTGGCCTCGCTCGCCTTAACAATCGACTCCATAATCCCGCCAGTGGTTGTGCCAAATGGGATTTCCTTAATGATCAGGGTTTTTTTGTCGCGTTCTTCGATCCTTGCCCTGCATCTGATTCGCCCACCTCGGCGCCCGTCCTGATAGGCACTCACATCCACCAATCCACCCGTTGGGAAATCGGGATACAATTCCACTGTTTGCTTCCGCAGGATTTTGATGCCTGCCTCCAACAATTCCACAAAATTGTGGGGAAGAATTCGGGTCGATAGCCCTACAGCAATGCCCTCAACACCTTGGGCCAACAACAAAGGGAATTTAATCGGAAGGGTTACAGGCTCCTTCTTTCGACCATCGTAGCTCATCTGCCATTCTGTTGTAGGGGCATGGAATGCAACCTCTTTGGCAAACTTACTTAACCTGGCTTCAATATAGCGGGGAGCCGCAGCGCTGTCGCCCGTTCGAACATCACCCCAATTGCCTTGCGTTTCAATCAAGATGTCTTTCTGTCCCAGCCCCACTAAAGCCTCACCAATGGCCGCATCGCCATGGGGGTGGTATTGCATGGTTTGGCCGATCAGGTTCGCCACTTTATTGAAACGACCATCATCGATCACTTCCATGGCATGCAGAATCCGCCTTTGCACCGGTTTCAACCCGTCTTCTATGGCAGGAACGGCGCGCTCTAATATGACATAAGAGGCATAATCCAAGAACCAATCCTCATACAAGCCAGAAATCGGACGCGCCTCCGTCAGGCCTCCACCATTTTCTGTGCCCTCACCCCCAAAATCCTCGTTGATATCAACCAAATCGTCGGCCATAGACCTACAAATATCGGGGATTAAACCCTTGATTCAAACAAAGCCAATACCCCTCCAAATGGGTTTGATGATGACTGATCATCATCATTTCCTTAGGTGGGAAGAGAACATGAATCAAAAAACAGGCAGTCAGGGGAAACAAAAAACGAAGAAAACAAAAAAAGGGTGATGCACCTTGGTGCACCACCCCAAAAAACCTTTTTCAAATGATTAATGTACCACCACAAACTTGCGGAACTGACTGCTGCTTCCAGCCTCCATTCGCAAGATGTAGAGGCCTGCGGGCAACTCAGACGTTGATAAACTGCCACTCCAACGACCATCCATCAATCCAGAGGCTGAACCCGTATTCATCACCTTTCCGGCAGCGTCCAAGACCTCCCAACTAAGTTTTTGAACACCCGAACGCACGATAACATTCATCCATAGACGATCCCCCACAGGATTCGGATATACTTTCAGGTCACGAACGTCGATGCCCTGATCACGTACACTGACCGAAGGAGCCTCACTGGTAACGGCCACGATCACCGGCACATAATCAGCGCCAAATCCATTGGCATTCCAGGCCGACACATAAACCGGCGAAGTGTACTGATTGTACTCGGGTGATGAAGCGGAATAATCAACCCCCGTGCCGATGGAAGTAAATACACCCGTTTGGGTACCTGTATACACTGTTGACAATATATAAACACCCGTATCCAATACCACTCCATTCGTTTGAGAAGCGATGTCCGTGATGTCGGCAGTTTTAATAGAGCCCGAACCCAGCGTATCTGTGTAGGTATAAAAGCCCTCTCCGATGTCGAACACCTCACCCGCGTCGATGATCTCGTTGCCGTTGCCGTCGTCCCACCGACTCACCTTCGCCACAACCGTTTCATTGTTCATGTTAAAACCGGCATTGGTCACAAAGGCAAACTTGATTTTATCGATACTGGTCTCGCCCCCAACTTTTGAATAATACAAAACGCCGTATTCATACGGGCCCGAAGTAGCGTCGGTCGGCCGAACGCCACCAGAAGTGAGCGGATTCAATTGCGCATCCAAACGAACCTTGCTGTAGATGGTATCCGTGATCCGGAACTCTTGTGTATTCGTGTTATCAGCATCAAAATCGTCTGCTGTGCTGGATTGAACACTATAGCGAAGCGTGTACAATCCACGTCCGGCAGTAAAGGGATCATAATCATTCAAACGGACAATAAATGAATCACCAGGCACCAGGGTGGGAATATTCGCCGTCTGGTTGTAGACTGGATTTGTAACGCCAGCCAGATTCGTGTGGTCCATTTGCAGATTCATCGAGATCGCGTTTTGGGTATCGATACCATAATTTCGAACAATGGCCCCCAACTTCATGATGTAGTCGCCCGCAGCCTGGATTTGGGTGCGGGGAACCGCCATGTCCATCGGACGGATCAGGTCACCCGTAGCAAACCCGATGTCGTTGCGAAAAGCCCCGCGTTTTTGTCCGATCAGCGCAACGGTCGAATCGCCATCGATGTATGGACGAATCAGAGCACCCTCAGCATTACCGATTAAGACCAGGGGAATGGTGACCTGTGCGCCCACGCCGCCTCCAGCCATATTGAGGATTCCGGGTGAATGATTGATGATGATGAGTCCGATGGCTCCAGCCCGTTGGGCCGCTAAGGCTTTCACGCCAAACTCACAATTCCCGCGATACAACACCGCAATCTTTCCGGCAATAGCAGATGCATTGACCAAGGTTGTATCACAAGCGAGCGAGTCGCCCGCCGCGGCACCACCCGCACTCCGACCAATCACCAAGCGCCCGGTTGCCACCACGGTATCGAGTGAAATGCCCCAACCAGACGCAGGAATTCCAATATCGTAGTTGCCCCGAATCGGCTGTGGGTTTAATACAAAACCCACGACCTGCGCCTGGGCTATAACTGACAAGAAAAAAGCACAAAATAGTACACTAGAAAAAAGTAAGATTTTCTTCATTTTAAGTTGATATAAATGGGTGAAACGAGTTAGGGCAATAATACAAAAAAGTAGCCAATCCAAACACCTATAAAGTGTATCATTGCAAGAGATTGTTCGAGTAAACCACCGGAAACGATCGAAATCCACCCCGCCCGAAGCACGTCAAAGCAAATCCTTAAACACCTATTCAGTGAATCGCACTCAAATGGAGCGTACAGCATCGGAACAAATCGAGCGGCTCAAGCGTCAAATACAGGCAGCACTTCCAGGTTTACCGGCTATGCTCCGAATGGCGCCCCCCTTTCGCGAAGAACTCATCGCGCGAAGTCTGGTCGATGCCCGTCCACGCCTGGCCGCCGTTCTCATCCCCATCACCCTAAGAGCAGAGCACATCCATATCGTGCTCACCAAACGATGCGCATACCCCGGCGTGCACAGCGCACAAATCAGCTTTCCGGGAGGAAAAATGGAGCAGGGTGACGAACATTTGGAAGCAACAGCCCTGCGCGAAACCAAGGAGGAACTGCAACTACAAGACGCCCAAATCGATCTACTCGGCGCACTCACCCCGCTCTACATCCCACCCAGTAATTTTTGGGTGCATCCCTATGCGGCTGTTGTACACCATCCGCCAAACATTTGGGCTCCCCAGCCAGAGGAAGTCGACCAAGTACTCGAGCCCAGCCTTCAAAACTTGTTCAACCCCGCTATTCGGGTCAGCAAGCGCACCCAAACGTCGGAAGGAATACAGGAAGTCCCGGGTTTTCAGCTCGACGACCACTTCGTTTGGGGCGCCACTGCCATGATCCTTGAAGAATTCCTCTGTATGGTCAACCCCCATAGGCACCAGACGGTATGATGAACGACCCATCAAAATAAATCGTAACGCGCCACACCCGATAGCCAACGCATCCCCTAATTTTGCAGGTCACACCTCTGCATCCGCCCAAAGCACCGCCTGTATGTCACACCTCGACGCACTCAATGAACCCCAGCGCCAAGCCGTGCTCTGTACACAGGGTCCTGTGATGATCGTGGCCGGCGCCGGAAGTGGTAAAACACGGGTACTCACCTACCGCATCGCCCAAATACTGCAGCAAGGCACTGATCCCTTCCAGATCCTGGCCCTCACCTTCACCAACAAAGCCGCCCGAGAAATGCGCAACCGCATCGAAGGGATCGCAGGACAGCAGGCCCGGCATCTCTGGATGGGCACCTTTCACAGCATATTCGCCCGATTGCTGAGGGGAAATGCAGAAAAAATAGGGTATCCCACCCACTTCAGCATCTACGATACCGAAGACAGCAAAAGCCTCATCAAGACCTTAGTGGCTGAAATGCAGCTGGAGTCCGACTTATACAAAGCCGGCTATGTCTACAATAGAATCTCTTCCGCAAAAAACAGCCTGATCGGCCCAGAACAATACGCCAACTCAGCAGAACTGTTGGCCCAAGACGCTTCAGCCAGCCGACCCCACATCCACCAAATCTACAGCGCATACGCGCAGCGCTGTTTCCGCGCCGGGGCCATGGACTTCGACGACCTGCTGCTCAAGACCTACGCACTGATCACCGAGCATTCCGATGTCCTGAACCGCTTCCAACACCAATTTCGGTATATACTGGTTGATGAGTACCAAGACACCAACCTCGCCCAATACAGAATCATCAAAATGCTCGCAGCCGCCCACAGAAACCTATGCGTGGTGGGCGATGATGCCCAAAGCATCTATGGATTCCGCGGCGCCAACATCCAGAACATCCTCAAATTCAAGGACGACTACCCCGAGCTAAAAACCTTTCACCTCGAACAGAACTACAGGAGTACGGGGTACATCGTGCAGGCAGCAGGGAGCCTCATTGCCCGCAACATCCACCAATTTGAAAAGAAACTGTGGACCGGCAATGAACAAGGCGCCAAAATAAGGCTTTCGTCGGCCGTCAGCGATGGCGAAGAAGGCCGATTCATCGCGTCCGACTTGATGGAGGCCAGGCTCCGCAACCAGCTCAACTACAGTGAATTTGCCATACTTTACCGCACCAATGCCCAATCTCGTCCCTTGGAAGAGGCACTGAGGCGACAAAACATCCCCTACAGAATCTATGGTGGACTTAGCTTCTACCAAAGAAAGGAAATCAAAGACATGCTGGCCTACCTGCGGCTGATTGTGAACCCAACCGATGAGGAAGCCTTGCGACGAATCATCAACTACCCTACCCGAGGGATCGGCAAAACCACACTAGACCGACTCTACGCATGGGCAGGTGAACGAAACGAGCCCATTTGGACCCTCCTCACCGCCATGGCCGACCAGCCAACGGCCCCACAAGGCATGAATAAGGTCGTCGATTTTGTGTTTATGATCCGCGGATTCCAAACGATGAGTGCGCGAGAAGATGCCTACCAGGTTGCCCAACACGTTTCCAAGCATACGGGCCTCCATCGCTTGCTCGTGGAAGACAAAAGCGTTGAAGGCATCAGCCGCATGCAAAACATCGAAGAACTACTCAATGCCATACGTGAATACACCGAAGAAGACGAGGTAGACCCCGCCACGGGCGAGGTCGAGGGCCGCGACCGTAGTCTGGCCGGATTTCTACAGCATGTGGCACTGTTGACCGATGCCGACCTCGATGCTGACGATGAAAACGCAGAAAAAGTCTCACTGATGACCATCCACCAGGCAAAAGGCCTCGAGTTTAGTCATGTGTACGTGGCCGGCCTGGAAGAAACCCTTTTCCCCTCATCCATGAGCATGGAAAGCCGTGCAGATTTAGAAGAAGAACGACGACTTTTTTATGTGGCCATCACCCGCGCCGAGAAAAGATTGACCCTCACCTACGCCCAAACACGCTTCCGGCATGGCAATTTCTTGTACCCCGAACCCAGCCGTTTTTTGTCGGAGCTCGACCCCAGTTGTTTGGATTGGCAAAAAAACAGTGGCCACCAGGCAGCACCACCCTTTCGTATGGGTTCCACCGTTACGCGCAGCGGCAGCGCGTCGGGACATTCATACGGAAACACCCGCGCACAGACATACGGTTCATCGAATGGGAAAGGGTCGAACCCCTACGGCAAAGCCGTCCACAAGCCGGTCCGTTCACAACCTACCCCGTCAAATTCAGAACCGGCCAACTTGGTGCAATTCGAACCCGACGACACCACAAACCTGAAAGCAGGCATGAAAGTGCTGCATCAACGCTTCGGCAAGGGAGATGTTTTGTCGGTCGAAGGTGACGTGCCCGACCATAAGGCCACCATCCGGTTCATCCAGCAGGGAGAAAAGATAATTTTATTGAAATTTGCACGCATGAAAATTATAGGTTGATGAATCCCAACCCACAAAGACCGGGATATAATACCCAGAACGACGATATGTTGTTGCCCGAATATGGGAGGCATGTGCACCTTATGGCGCAACACCTGCGCGACATACCAGACGCGCAGGAGAGAAGTCGCGCAGCCCATCAGATCATCGAGGTGATGGCCCTACTCAATCCCCAATCGCGGGAGGCGAGCGATCAGCGCCAAAAACTATGGGATCACCTTCACCTCATGGCTGGCGCTGGAGTCGAATTGGGTGGTCCGTTCCCCAAACCCGACCACGACCCTATTTTCCATACCAGCAACAGACCCGAGTACCCCAATCAAAACATCCGAATCAGGCATTACGGAAAGATCGTGGAGGAGTTCATCACCGCCACGCGAAAAATGCCAGAGGGGCCGGAGCGACAAGCATTGGCCGAGCAAGTAGCCAACTTCATGAAAATGAGCTACCGCAACTGGAATAAAATCGTACTCAACGATGAGGATGTATTCCAAGACCTCAGGAAATTATCGGACGGGCAAATTTCCCTGTCGTCCGAAGATACTGTGCTGGGCAACTCCTTCAGCGGCCACCAACAAATACCACCCAGTGCCAAAAAGCCGTTTAAAGGGAAAGCCAAGTTCAAGGGTAAAAAGCATTTCAGAGGATGAACGTCGAACAGAAAGATCGATTCGAAATTGAAGGCGGCCATCGCCTCAAAGGTAACATAACCCCACAGGGTGCCAAAAATGAGGCACTGCAGGTCATTTCCGCTGTCTTACTCACCTGCGATCCCGTAACCATCCACAACATCCCAGACATTGTGGATGTCAATAACCTGATCGACCTCTTGCGGGCGCTCGGTGTGACTGTTCAAAAAATTAAGGACGGGAGCTACACCTTCACCGCGCGGGAAGTCGACCTCGACTACATGGAAAGTGAGGCTTTTCGCACCCGGGGGAGTGGACTACGAGGCTCGATTATGATTTTGGGTCCATTGCTCGCCCGTTTCGGAAAGGGCTACATACCCAAACCGGGGGGAGATAAAATTGGAAGGCGGCGGCTCGATACCCATTTCCTGGGATTCGAGCAACTGGGCGCGCAATTCACTTATGACACAGATAAAGAATTCTTCCGCGTACGGGGTCATGCGCTCAAGGGGATGCACATTCTACTCGATGAAGCCTCTGTGACCGGCACAGCCAATGTGCTGATGGCTGCTGTTTGTGCGGAAGGACAAACCACCATCTACAACGCGGCCTGCGAACCCTACATCCAACAGCTGTGCGCCATGCTTCGTCGGATGGGTGCCTGTATAGACCCACTCGGCATTGGAAGCAATTTGCTGCGGATCGAGGGTGTTTCAAAGCTCAATGGCACCGAACACACCCTGCTGCCCGACTTCATCGAGGTGGGCAGCTTTATCGGCATGGCTGCGATGACCCAAGGAGAAATCACGATCAAAAACGCAGGCATCCCACACCTCGGCCGAACGGTCGATGTTTTTCGCCGATTGGGTATTCAGGTTGATGAACAAGGCGATGACCTGTTCGTGCCGGCACAAGACCATTACGCCATCGACACTTTTATTGACGGTTCTATTCTCACCATTGCCGACGCGCCCTGGCCCGGACTATCGCCCGACCTGCTCAGTATCGTGCTCACGGTGGCCACCCAAGCCAAGGGTTCTGTACTCATCCACCAGAAAATGTTCGAGAGCCGGTTGTTTTTTGTGGACAAACTCATCGATATGGGGGCCCAAATTATTCTGTGCGACCCCCACAGGGCCACGGTGATCGGACTAGAACGCAAACACGCCCTGCGTGGCATTAAAATGACCTCACCCGACATACGCGCCGGCGTTTCTTTGCTCATTGCTGCCCTTTCTGCCCACGGCACCAGCGTCATAGACCATGTACACCAGATCGACCGCGGATACCAACAAATCGAGCAACGACTCACCGCATTGGGTGCCCAGCTTCGGAGAATTTAATTGAACTTGGCCAAACGGTAATGAAACCTCCTCCGGCCAAATAAAAAGGCTCGAGGACCCCAAAATCATGCTTTTCACGTATCTTTGCAGCCCAAAAAACATCCATAAAAAGCACCCAAAAACAACCAAAAGTATTATATGTCGACCCTCACCTTCACCATGATTAAGCCCGACGCCGTGCGCGCAGGCAACATTGGCAACATATTGGCCATGATAAACCAAGCCGGTTTTCGTATTGCGGCCATGAAATACCTCAAGCTCAGCGAGCAACAAGCAGGGCAATTCTACGCGGTTCATGCGCACAGACCCTTCTACCCAGAACTTGTCGCCTTCATGAGCTCAGGCCCCATTGTGGCAGCCGTTTTGGAAAAAGAAGACGCCGTGGCCTCTTTCCGCACCCTCATCGGGGCCACCAATCCGGCCGATGCAGCTGAGGGCACCATCCGCAAACTGTATGCTTCAAACGTAGGTGAGAATGCCGTGCATGGCAGCGACAGCGATGAAAACGCGCAAATCGAAGCCAACTTCTTCTTCAGCAGTCTGGAGCGTTTCTAATGAGCCAGACACTTCTGTGTCTGGTCATACAAACGCATAAGGCCTACAATCTTCCGGGATCATGCAGTGGATTTCTTTTTGGAACCAACAGGCCCGATCCGAACATCCCTCCGAACAGGTGGGGAGGATTGTACGTGGAAAACCCACAGGACCCGAAATCAACCACCGGATTGCAGAACACATCATCAAACTGCTGCAACTCGAAAACCATCATTCGCTGCTCGATCTGTGTTGCGGGAATGGTGACTTAAGTCGGCTGCTGGCCGAGCACAGCCAAAGCGTGGTGGGCATCGACTTTTCAGCCGAACAAATAGCGCGGGCCCTAAAACAAACAACCCGGCACCCCAATCTGGAATTCGCTGTAGGCGATGCTCAATCGTTGCACATACAACAAAGTTTCGATCGCATCAATTTGTATTTTTCCTTTCAATATTTCACCGACACAAATGCGGCAAAACAGGTGCTCAATGGCATCTACCAACGCCTAAAGCCAGGTGGACTGGCATTACTGGGTGATATCCCCCACGCGGAAAAGGAACGACACTATTATGGCTCATGGCATGGTCTGATGAAAGCCCGCACCCGAACACTGCTGGGCATCAATCCGATGGGGCGCTTTTGGCATCCGAAAACGCTCTGCACCTTGGCACGGCAAATGGGGTTCACAGCGCAAGCCTATCCCGAGCCTGAGCACCTGCCTTATGCGCATTACCGCTTCGACCTCCTGCTCAGCAGATCCGAATGAGAACTACATAACCCCATGATGTTCGACGCGCGCTTTTTGGTAGTGGGACAAGGATTAGCGGGAACGGTAATGGTGGATGCACTTCTGGAACGGGGTGTATCAGTGCACGTGGCCGACCAACACATCAGCGGTGCTGCCTCCAGGGCTGCAGCAGGAATTTGGAATCCCCTCACCGCACGCACCCTGCAGGAATCGTGGCGTTTCTCAACATTCATGCCCCTGGCGCTCAGCTATTATCAAAAAAAATGTGCGGAACGAAACATACAACTCCCGCGGTCCCTTCTCCTACTCAAGGCCCTGCCCAACCAACACAGCCTCGAGCACTGGAACCGCACGGCTGAAAACCCAGAAAGCAGCTGCGTAATATCGAATGGATCACCACCAGCCGACCATCAAGATCGTCTCCAAATTGGCCCTTATTGCGGCTGGGTGAAGGGTGCCGGCCAGCTATACGTGGCAGAATTCATTGAAGCTGCACGCCGCGACTACATCGAAACAGGCATCCTTCAGGAGGCCTACTTTGAAAGCCAAGGTGTTGAATGGATGCCGCAAGGCGGTTTAAAATGGAACAACAACAGGTATGAGTACCTCATTTTGGCCAGGGGTCACCAAGAGCGTTTCGATCAGGTTTTTGGGTGGCTCCCATTCAATCCGGCTCAGGGCGAACTACTCTCAGTGAGCAGCCCCGACCTGCAAATCCCCTTCATCGTACAGGCATCAGGGTTTCTTTTGCCCTTGGGCACACAACGTTATCTCATCGGTTCAACTTATGAATGGGATGATTTGTCGCCCATACCCACAGAAAAAGGCCTCCACGAACTCATGCGGATCAAAGAAGGAATCACCCCGCTGAACCTTCAGATTGATGCGCAGTTGTCGGGGATTAGACCCACCGTGGCCGACAGGAGGCCCTTGATAGGTGTACACCCTGCCAATAAAAACCTATACATTTTCAACGGACTCGGCACCAAAGGGGTATCTATGGCCCCTGCCATGGCCCAAATGCTGGTCGACCACCTCCTGAAGGGCAGCAACCTCCTACCCGAAACCGACATCCAGCGATTTTTAGGTCGCTACCGGAGGTCCACGCTCCAAGCTTAGTCCTATTTTTGCAGATTCAAACCCACACCCCATGAGCCAAGCCCTTATTATGGTATGCAACGACGATGGCATTCACGCCCCCGGTATTCGGGCCTTGGTTGAAGCCGTGGAACACCTGGGCGATGTGGTGGTGGTGGCACCCGATCGGCCCCAGTCGGGCATGGGACATGCCGTAACCATAGGGGAAACCTTGCGCATCAACCAAAAAACCGGGTTATTTGGACGACACGACGCCTACGAGACCACAGGTACCCCGGTCGATTGTGTGAAATTGGCGGTCGACCGCATCCTGCACCGCAAACCAGACCTACTGGTGTCTGGCATAAACCACGGTTCAAACAGCAGCATCAATGTGATCTACTCCGGTACCATGTCGGCGGCCGTGGAAGGAGCCATCGAGGGCATCCCCAGCGTCGGATTTTCCCTCTGCGACTATTCACTCGATGCCGATTTCACACTGGCCCGTCGGGTAGCAACCCAGGTGAGCCAGTTGATCATGGCCAACGGACTCATGCCCAATACCCTGCTTAACGTTAATATTCCAAAAATTGGCCCCAACGACTACAAAGGCCTGAAAATATGCCGTCAATCGGCCGCCAAGTGGAAAGAAAACTTCGAAGAGCGTACCGACCCCTACCATAAAAAATATTATTGGATGGTTGGGGAATTTCAATTGCTGGAGCACAGTACGGATACCGATGAATGGGCATTGGCCAACCATTTCGCCAGCGTGGTGCCGGTGCAGTTCGACCTGACCGCACACCATGCCATTCCCTACCTCAACCAATGGAATCTGCAAGAGTGAGTCCCCATCAACCCGCCACCCTATGAGCCCAAACATCAGAAACCTTCTTTTTGGCTGCCTGATGGGTTTGGTGGGGCCGGCATTCGTGTTCCTCGTGTTTTTTGCCCTTCAGTCAGAATCCCCATCACCCGAACAGTATGTAGGTCGACTACAACGCCTCAATTTGCTATCGCCCGTTCTCAGCTTGTGTACCTTAATTAACCTGGGAAGCTTTTTTCTTTTGCTGCGCTTCGATCAACTGGAACGAGCCCGAGGCGTGTTGCTATCCACCCTTCTGATGGCCATACTCGTGGCCTACATCAAATTTTCGGGGTGAAATACTACCTCATCGCCGGTGAAGCTTCGGGCGACCTGCACGGAGGTCGACTCATACGCGAATTAAAGAAACGACAGCCCCAAGCGCATTTTCGCGCCTGGGGTGGCGATTTTATGCAGGCGCAGGGGGCTGAAATTGTGCGCCACTACCGCGACCTGGCCTTCATGGGCTTTGCGGAGGTCGTGCGCCACCT
>Ga0214923_10004752_pt1 | contig 16199 bp, 12 predicted proteins | sample LL1510_MetaG_FD_177993 | JGI IMG/M metagenome (GOLD analysis project Ga0214923, IMG submission 177993) | Freshwater microbial communities from Lake Lanier, Atlanta, Georgia, United States - LL-1510 | ecosystem: Environmental > Aquatic > Freshwater > Lake | place: USA: Georgia | collected...
AAATAACTCTCTACCTTGCTTTGCGTCCCCAACGGGATTTGAACCCGTGTTAACGCCGTGAAAGGGCGACGTCCTAGGCCACTAGACGATGGGGACAGTGGAGAGGTAAGGGTAGCGGGTGATTTAAATTCAGTAAAACCAATATAATTATAGGTGGGACTTTAATCACTAGTAAAGTGCGACAATAATAACTATGAGTTTCATATTAGCGTGCACAGATGATGCCATTAAAGCTGCGGCAACCTCACTAATCAGAGGTAAACTCGTCGCTTTCCCAACTGAGACCGTTTATGGATTAGGGGCAGACGCAACCAATAAGGATGCAATTACAAGAATTTATAGGGTCAAAAGTAGACCTATAGATCACCCACTTATTGTCCATATTTCATCAATAGATTTTTTGAATAAATGGGCGAGAGATATTCCTGAATTTGCCTTAAAGCTTGCCCAGACTTTTTGGCCAGGCCCAATGACTTTAATATTACCTAGAACAGACCTTGCCAAGGATTTCATAACTGGCAATCAGGATAATGTTGGAATTAGAGTTCCATCGAATACTGATGCCCTAAGACTTCTCAAGGAATTTGAATCTCGAGGAGGTCTTGGTGTTGCCGCCCCAAGTGCGAATAGATTTGGTGCAGTTTCACCTACAACTGCAATTGCCGTAGAGATAGAGCTAGCCAATTTTTTATCTAAAGAAGATCAAATTTTAGATGGAGGTTTTTGCTCAGTTGGGGTTGAATCAACAATAATTAATTGTACGCAAGAAAAAGCTTCAATTTTAAGACCTGGAGCAATAACAATGGAAATGGTCGAAGAAATTTTAGGTACGTCCTTAAATCTAAATACCTCTAATTCCAATGTTAGTAGAATTAAGGCAGCAGGAATGTTGGAATATCATTACGCACCAAATGCAAAGATATTTCTTGAAGGAACACCCACAATTGGTGATGGCTTTATTGCTCTCGATTCAGTTACATCTCCTATGGGGGTAGTTAGACTGGCTGCACCGAAGACAAATAAAGAGTATGCACAAGTCCTCTATCAGGCTTTTAGATTAGCAGACACAAAGGGCTTAGAGAGAGTATTTGTAATTCCACCGACCGGGGCTGGTATTGCAGTTGCAATCAATGATCGCTTGAGAAAATCGGCATCTACGAAATGATCTCCTAAAATTCGGCTATGCTTATGGTTCAAATATATTGATATTCACATTCAAAGGGTGTTGATCGGTAATGCGGTTTTGGGGCCTTTAGCTCAGTAGGTAGAGCAACAGACTTTTAATCTGTGGGTCGTCGGTTCGATCCCGACAGGGCCCACTTTTGGTTACTTACAAGATTTATACAGATTAACTAATAGTATAGTTGAGAATTTATCTTTGAATACCGTCAAAATTATGTTAAAGTTTATTAGAATTCAATAAACACTAAAAGGAGAATAAATATTTTTACGGTAGTTTTCAATTTACATTCGGAACCGAGTATAAATTAATTGGTACAATATGAGATTCGATTTAATTTTTTAATTGTATTTACCAGTATTCTTATTTTTTAAATTAGGAAGAAACATGCAACTTTATAAAAGTCTAAGGAAGTTTAAGTATTATATAAAAGCACTTATTAGCCTTCAATATCCAAAAAAGGATGTTTATGATTTTATGGATATAGGTCCCATGTCTTTTCCAACCAGTAATGAAAAAGTTCCTAAAAATTGCTACATTTCATGGAAATCTAATTTGTTAGTAAAGGCCCACTATAAGGAATTGCAAAGTTTCGTTCTTTCAAATCCTGATTTTAATTTTTACTTTTATACTGACTATGAGCAAGATCAGTGGATGAAGTTCAATATGGTAGGAACTCGAATTTATGATGTTTACCAAAGAGTTGTTTATGGGGCTTCAAGATCTGATATATTTAGAACTTGCCTATTGGAAAAATTTGGAGGAGTTTTTTTTAGTGTCAACAGATTAATTGCAACCCCTTTAAAAGATTTAGTTGGTGATGGTTCTAACTTTGTAGTTTCATTTGATCCTGGAATATATCAACGCGCTAACGCTTCCCAAATTATTCCACTAGAATTTAGAAATAATGCAGTTATTCAATGGGGATTAATTTCACCCCCTCACCATCAGATTTTACGAATAGCAATTTCACAAATCGTGGAGAATGCTCGGCACTATGAGGGCCAAGAGTATTCTCCACCTAAAGAAGCAATATGGAATTTTGATGGACCCTATATGTTGACTCGATCTCTAGACGAGTATCTAGATTCAATTGACATTCCTAAAATTATATTCAAAGGGATTAATTACAATAAATCTATGTACATTCCGCGTGGGTCTGAATTCCGATTCGCGGTAGAACCTTCTTATTTGGGAGATTTAAAAGGACAAATTCTTAGAAAATAATATTGTCAGAGCCAAAAAATAGGAAATAATCAAATGAATAAATCAAAAACTAAAATTAGTAAAGGGAACCATCTAGTTTTAGTTTGTATAAATTCATTAATTTACGGTATTAAATAGTTCAACAATCAAAAATTATTAATTAAAAACTACTTTAAAGTCAGTTTTATTGGGCATAGTTTTAACATCGAGAAATTTATTTGGCAATTTATCAACCTTTTTTTTCTTATGAACGAACTTCTTATTGACAAAAGTTATCTCAATAAAATCGGGGAGAATTTTATAATTCAAATTACTAAAATTATTTATATGAGTATGAGCTATATTAAATGTAGCTTTCAAATCTGATAGCAATTCATTAAACCCTGAAATATTTTTGGAAATATCGTGAAATTCGATTATTAAACAATTTACATTACTTAGACCTTTAGCAACAATTGGCAAAGAATCCCATTCCCCTCCCTCTATATCAATCTTTAATAATATTTTTTCATTTTTATACTGATTTAAAATTTTATTAATATTACTCGGCTTTATGCAAGTTTTGAAGTGTCTATTTTTGGGATTTATTGTCCAAAAATTAAGAAAATTTAAAAAACGTAGGAATCTTTTTTTCAAATCTTCGAAATTTCCAATGTTTAAAAGTAGTTTGAAACCCCCATTTACACTTTTTGAAAAAAAATAAAATGAACTGACAGTATGATCGAAGCCCACAATTTTGATATCTCGCACTCGATTTTGAACATCATATTCAAAAGTATGATTATATCCAATTCCGAAACTTACTAAAATTTTAATGTCATCTAATACGCATTCTGGAAGCACATATCCACCATCACTTCGGTTCCCAACCCGAATTAAGTCACTATAAACAAAAGGTCTGATACGATTTAATTCAGCAGATTTCTTTACCATTACTAAATTATCTCATAGAATTGTGAAAAAATGAAATAATTGTATTAATAGCATTTCTATTTTCTAAAAATTTTAGAATTTCAAAAGGGTTATTTATTAAGTCTCTGAAACATATATGGATTACGGATACAGTATATGCTATTTTATAAATCATCAAATTAAGATAACCGAGACAGTCAAAGCAAATTTTTTTAGTGCTTATTAGCTAATTATATCAAATAATCACTTCTAAAAGAGCTCCCAAATTTAATGCAGTTCGTATTTTTTACTTTTGAGGAATAGTTTAGATACTACTGCATATCAAGAATTTCAATAAACTTAAATTTATTTGTTAATCTAGAAAAAACTCCAAGTCGAGGTAAAAAGAATCAAAATGTCTATATATTGAGATGAATTAAGTGACATTGTTGAATGCCGCTAACCATCGATTCTTTTCAATTTTCCTAGAATTGAAAAGTCTCGAATTTAGATATTTTTATTCCAAGAATCACCATTTGATATATAAAAACTTACCATTTCGCCTAAAATTTGAGCCGGAGTTTTGGTTGCTCTCCAGCCAAGCTCTCTAAATGCTTTAGTAGGATCTCCATAAGTATAATTGGATTTTTTTTGCTTTTGCAAAGAAATAATATTTTTTTTGGATAATTCAATTTTTAGTAAATGAGCAGCTTCAACGATAATTGATTCTATACTTTTTAGTTTACCTGAGGATATTATATAGTCTTTAGGAAAATCTGATTCAATGGCTCTATACATAGCATCACAGACCTCAGATGCATCACACATATCTATTTTCTGAAGTGCATTCTGAATAGTGATATGAGTCTTTTCCTTATTTTTAAATTCCACAATTTGTCTTGCAATTTCACTGAATAAATAATTTGGTTTTGCAATTGCTGACGTATGATTAAATAAGATTAAACCGTTAGCAAATAAACCAAACTCTTGACGGTATTTTTTTAAAATTGTAAATCCTTCAAGTTTGGTCTTTGCATAAAGATTTTGTGGTAAAGTCGAATTATTCTCGGTGATCTTATGGAAGAATTTAGAAGGACTGTACATTTGCGATGTTAGAGCAACTACTATTCTGGTTTGTTTATTTAATTTGACCCACTCCATTAAATTTTGCGTTATGGCGACATGGCATTTGTACATATCGTGTGACTTTCTATTTTCTATAGACTTCATTTCTATAGCAGGAGCGTGTACTGCCGCAAGGTGAAAAATTCGATCCGGCTTCGTTATATTTAGATATGTATTGCATAATTTTGAATCAGATAAATCAATTTCAATGTCTATTTCTTGATTTTTTTCGATTAATGAGCGAATTAAACTATTTTTCCAATTTAATTCAATTTGTTTTTTAGGTCTTAGCACTCCAAAAACTGCGAAGTTTTTCTGCAGTAAAATACTTTTTAGCAGAGTTCCATCTTGACCTCCGATTCCCGTAATTAACGCACGCATAAACATAATTATGGCTTATCCCCAGAAAAAAAGTGAATTATTGGATAGGATACTTGCGTGAATCAAATTGCCACTCTTACTAAATTTTGTCGGCTTTGCGGAACATCAAACCTTTCTGTCTTGATGGATTTGGGAAAATTAAGGATGACAGGAGTTTTTTTGGCTTCAGGAGACTATGCTCATAGTGCAGAATTAGTTTTAGCCCAGTGTGTAAGTTGTAATTTGGTTCAACTATTACATTCCTATCCACCTGGAATTCTTTATGGAGACAATTATGGTTATGAATCACATTTAAATTCAAATATGGTGCGACATTTACAAACCAAGGCAAAAAATCTTCAAAAGCAATATATTGATTCGAAAAAACATTCAGTTGTGGTGGATATTGCAAGTAATGATGGGACATTATTGAGTGGTTATGAAGGCGAAAAAATTGTTAAAATTGGAATTGACCCTCTAATAAATAAACTTGAGGATTATTATCCTACTAATTCGATAAAAATATCGGAGTATTTCTCAGCCAATATATATTGGAAAAATTTTAAAGAACCTGCCGATTTAGTAACGAGTTTATCAGTAATTTATGACCTAGAAGCGCCAATCCAATTTGCCAATGATGTCTTCCAAATATTATCGGATGGTGGTATTTGGCACTTCGAACAGAGTTATCTACCGACAATGGTGAATACGACTTCTTATGACACAATATGTCATGAGCATTTACTTTATTTTACACTTCATGATCTCAGATTTTTGTTAAATAACTCAGGTTTTCGACTTATTGACGTAACATTAAATTCTACAAATGGTGGGAGTATTGCGGTAACAGCAAAAAAGACTAATTCGAAAGTACGAGCTGATCCATTTGTGGATTTTCTTTTGGATCGCGAAATAAAACTTGGCTTTAAAAATAGATCTGCTATGGAAAAATTCGTGCTTGAAGCAATCGCGCATCGAGAAAACATAAAAAGTATTATTTATAATTATAAAGTTTCAGGTTTTAATATTTTTGGTTTAGGTGCTTCTACAAAAGGTAATGTTTTGCTTCAATGGGCCGAATTAAATAATAGTTTTATCAATGCAATTGGCGATATAAATCCAAAGAAATATGGAAAGCTAACCCCTGGCTCAAATATACCAATAGTTCCAGAAGAAGAAATTCTTAAAATGGGAAATAGTAAATCTGTTGCACTTGTCCTGCCATGGCATTTTAGGTCTGGAATTCTAGATAGAGCCACCAGTTTTTTATCCGAAGGAGGTAAACTTTTATTCCCCCTTCCAAATATTGAAGTAGTCGGAAATTAAATAATTTTATTTTCTACTTCTTACAAATAGTCCAATTTAATTTACCAAACACTTTAATTATTGAAAGATTTTATTTAAAAAATTAGATCAAAATGATGTCTTACGGGAGATAATTCAAAAATTCAATCTCTGATCTTTTTAAGTTGTAATTTTAAATTTAATGGAAAAAAGATATTTAAAAAAGTCTGACTACTAGTTCCAAACTAAAATTACAATTAATTATTGAATTTATTCTAAAACAATGAATGTATGGCATAATAGTACGATGATGAATTCTAAAAAGTATCTAAATCTAGCGTGTGGCGATTATTTCATTGTTTCCGCGGATTGGGTCAATGCTGATTGGGCTCCAAAAACTAGGTATGTAAAGCAAGTGGATTTACTTAGGCGATTACCTTATTCAGATTTTACATTTGATTTAGTATATTGCTCTCATTTTCTAGAGCATATTCCAAGAGACCAAGTAAGAAAATTTCTTGAAGAGTGTTATAGAGTATTAAAAGTTGGAAGCATAATCAGATTAGCACTTCCTGATTTCGAAAATATCGCTCGTGAATATATAAAAAATATTGACGCAGGAAATTTTCTACAATCCGAGTTTAATATTGTTGAGATGATAGATCAATGTGTCAGAACAGAAAGTGGTGGTGAATTGATTAAATGGTATCGTAACACTAAAGATTCCTATCTTAATAGTTATATGCAAAGTAGGACGGGTTACATAAGTGGTAATGCAATTTATCCCTCCATTACTAATATTCACAGAATTAAAAAATTAACTTTTAAAAAAATTTTGATTAAGATTCAGTTGGCAGTAATCAAATCTGTAACTTTCCTATTCCCAAGTTGGTATAAGCAATATCATATAATAAATACTGCAACTGGAGAATCACATAAATGGGTTTATGATTTTTATTCATTGGCAAAGATTTTGGGTGAGGTGGGTTTTAGAAGTGTAGTAAAATCAGATGCTTTCAGCTCCATAATTCCAGGATTTTCTGAAACACTCTTAGACGTTGATGAAAAGTCACGTTCAAGAAAAGGGTTCCAATCAATGTATATCGAGGCTGTTAAGTGACTATTTAATCTGATCGCTTTTAATATTATGCCGATAAAAAAGTTGAAAATCAAAAGAGTTTTTGATAACGTAAACAAACACTTTCAAAACTAAAAGTTTTGATTGCAAATTTTCGACAATTTTCCTTATAAAAAGACTTACCATTTAATAGGATTTTATCAATAGCTTGTGCTAACTCTTGAGTATTAAAGGGACTTACTAAAATTCCTGTTACATTTTCAATAACTACATCAGGTAATCCACCAATTTGGAATGCGACAACCGGAGTTCCACAACTTATCGCTTCTGTCGCAACTTGTGGAAGTGCTTCTGCTCTGGATGGTACTACCACTGTGCTTGCATTCGATAAAGCCTTGCGAAGTAATTCAGTGGAGGTAATCCTTGGTATTCCAGATATTTGAACATTTCCAATTTTTTCATTTAAGTTACTCCCGGTTAAGAGTACGTTATATTTTAAATTTGTGTGCGTAAACGATTCATGTAACAAATCCCAGCCCTTTCGGGAATCACTAACACCTCCGAGGAAAAGAACAGTGGGTAATCCAAATTCAACTTGGTCAGTAGGGTAAAAAATCGAGGTATCTAGCCCATTAGGAATCACATGGATACGAGCCTCAATGTGAGGATATTCCTCTAACAGTTTTTTTTTAATCTCAGAACTAACTGGTATCAGTTGTAGATTTAAATTATCAAATATTTTTTGCTTTTTACGTTTTGTATATACCAATAATATTTTTAATAAAAAATTACGAAATAATCTGCGATCTTTATCTGATATTTCCTGATAATGAGTTATTCCGCTAATTACCCATTCATCATGCAACGTCCAAATAACTTTCTTTTTTATTTTTGATACTTGTTTTAAGGAAATTAGGCTATGACCGATCCAATGAATATTTATAACATTGAAATCCGATCGATTAAGTTGCCTTGCTGAAACAACTCCAAATAATCCAGAGGTTTTCCACTCCTTACTATTAGGAAGTAAAAATCTGCAAATATGGTAATCTAGTCTTGAATAGACCGAAGATTTTAACTTATGAAATTTTGAGATTTGTAAAATATTTTCTTCATTGCTTGATTTGTGTGCCACCAACATCGTGGTGTTGATACCAGTACTCAAAAAGCCAGTGAACAATCTATAGGCAGCACGTGCGGCTCCACCCGAGCTGTCACTTTGCGATAAAACTAGAAGACGCGTGTTCGTTAATGTAAAAATAATAGTATCCATCTCTGCAACCTAGAGTGCGTTTTGTATTATTGTATCTCAAATATAATTATTCTAACTAAGATTTTTGCTAAATGTTTAAAAAATTTTAGTTGTTTCCAAAGCTAACTAATCTATTGCTAAGTGGTCTAGGTTTAAACGAATATTTTAGTGCATAGTGGTTTAACCTAGTTCAATTTTGCACTCGATTGGGGATTTGACCATCATTTAATTCTATTACTTGCATTAGAGCAAAATTTCTATATCAAAGTTTTTGACCGCCGAAAAACTAGTGGTTTAAGAGAAATGATTCGGCAAATACTCCAAAACTTACTGCACCTAGTTTTTTTCTCTGTGTTAATAAGGAATTCTGGTGAGTACTCATACGGAAATCCTTATTGTCAAGGTTTGCATATAATTCTTCTGTTGCTAACAGGATCTCTTCTGATGAATTTTCTCTTGTTCTATAGTTTCCATTTTTAGCAGTCGATAATTCTACGAATCCTAGTCCTAATTCAAGTGATTCGACAATTGAAAGTTCACGTTTTGAATTTTGCTCAACCCAAATTTTAGGAATACTAATAGTATGTTTAGCTCCACGCCAAGTATTCTTACCGATTGCAACCACATTTGACACAAGTGTTGGAATACCATAAAGTAGGGGAAACATTACCGGTCCAGAAACATTTCCCATAAAGAATCTACATTTAGTGAGAACGTAATCATGAAGATTTTGCTCCATTGCAGAATTAGTTATCAGATCAATGACATTTGGCAAGATTGGGAGTGGTTGATGGCGTGAATCTCCAATTCTGATAACCCACCCACCTCTACTAGTAATAAATTTAATCGAATCTATATAATTAGAAATATTTGAATCCCGCTCCTGCATTCGGTAATCTTGCCTTACATGTAATCCTACAAACCAAGCATCGTCAGGTAGTCCAAGAATTGATAGCTGTTTTCGGGCTTTTAAAAGCTCTTCTTCACATAAATCGAAATTTTGTCTAATACTTTGAGTGTTCATTGCGAAGAGAACTTTATCCATAATCTCGTTGAAGTGTTTAAACCCTTCAAGTGTTGATAGCATAGTCATTTTTTCAGTTAAGCAAAATAGATCTGGATGTTCCAGAATGTTCGCCTTAGTATTAGATTCCCAAATATTAAAATTTGCTAAAATTTTCCTGAGTATAGGTCTTTTCATATTTGCATTCCCTAAATCTAAAATAGTCCGTCGTTCTGGGTGGACAAATCCGAGTTGCTGTGCCAGCAAGAAATACCCCAAACAAGCTTGATGGCCAAAAGCATGTAGCCAATCCGATTCAATAAATGGAGGAACGAAAATTCCTTTCTCAAGTCCATATTTTTGCAATGCTTTCTCCAAGATTTCTTGTTTTAAGCTTACTGAAGCATGAAAGTTACCCTCCACCTCCATAAATTCCGCAAGATTCCATAATTGGTGAACTTGACGAGCAAAAGAGAAACTCTGAGAAGAATTTTGAAAACTCTTCGAATGCTCCAGCTCTAATTTAGTCAAATCAATATCTTTTGGTGACCACAGTCCACCATCTATTATACTCTTTGCGCTAAACCAATATAAACCCTCAAGTCTTAATAAAGTAATTTGCTTCGCCCAATGCAAAAAAAGTCGAACATAAGATAAGTAAACGCTTTTCATATATAAGATTATACCTGCAAGTTAGCTAAATAAGTAATCAAAATTCTCAATTTCAATACAAAATATTTAAAAAGTTCTTTAAAATAAGTATGCTTTTTCAAAAAAAAGAAGATAAGTTAATTAGTAACTTATATCAATCTATGTTAATGTAACAATATTGTGATTTGAATTGGAAAACTATGACTCGAATCTTTGACAAAATACTTGACTTTCCAATCAATAAACAAGCATAGAATTTAGAATTATAAAATCAGTGTTATCGATATTATAGGTATTAATTTAGAAATATCTTATTAATTTACTCTCCTTGAATTTGAATAGGTTGTTAATCAATTCAGCCACTGATGAAATTATTTTCATTTAAGTTTCAAAGCACATTAGAATTTTTGAAAAATCTAAAATTGCAAATTAATCTATCAATCAGCGATATTTTCAATTACTTTCCAATTTTAAGTAGTGTTTTGAAATCCCAAAAAATTAAAATTATATTCACTTAACTTGACTTCACCTAAATTTACAATCGTTTTTTCCTGTTAGCCATTTTAAGTTAAATTAAGTTACTGGGAGTGATTAACTTGAGCTAATTTAATCTAGGTTTATCGCGATAGTCTAAATAATTGTATTTATTTTACCGAATATAATGAATGCCGAGAATAAATCTAAACTACTCAATTAAGAGCATTAATTATCAAACACGAATTGCCATAGGTTAAGCTGCTGTTTCCCAATAGAATTTTTGGAAATTATATTTCAATTTTAATAATTTTAGTTGGAAGTAATTAACTTTTATTCAAGAAAACTTCTAAGAAATATTAGTTCTTAGAAGTTAGCCATAAAAATATTCTTAATTTTTCAACTGGAAACTTCAATTACATCCAGTCCATTTTAGATTTAGTAGTAAGAAATAAACTTCCATCCCTATGAGAAGTAGGTACATCTTCAATAGAGCGAACTTGTGCCCAATTGTTTTTTTGAGAAAAAGCATTTAATTCCAAGCGCTCAAGTTCCACTAGTAAAAGTCTTGCATTTTCTGGATTTCCAATCTCTATCATAAATTCAGTTTTCAGAATATTTTTTTTAGAAAGTGCAGAAAGCAAAATAATTTCAGATCCTTCAACATCCATTTTTACAAAATCAAAATTCTTACTTAGAATAGAATCAACAGCGACTGTATCAACAAAAATTTTCTTTAGTTTTCCATATGGTGTAGATTTGGCGCCAGATATGTGTGATCCTGTAGTGTTGTCTAACATCTGAATAAATTCTGCTTTCCCTTGAAGGTTACTAACTGCTTTTTCATGTATTAGTATTCTTGAATTTAGTGGAAAATTTCTTGAAACAACTCTTTCTAGAAGTTTAAAATGTATTGGATCAGGTTCATAAGCTTCGACCATAAATCCCATTTTAGACATAATTAAAGAGTGTAGCCCTGTATTTGCTCCAAGATCTAAAACTTTCTTATATCTATTTTTATTTTTAAAATACCAACTAAATATAATTAATTCATCTAAATTAAAAAGATTTGTCGTATTCACTAAGCCAAAACTTTGAAATGGAAAATTAATCGTTCCAAGTTCACCAAACCTAAAAGAATCATTAGTAGGTGTATTAAGATTTTTTACATCTAAAAAAAATACTTCAGAATAGGTTCTCCACCATTCACTCTTGTGTGAATGTAGCTCAAAATTCTCTGCTATAAAAGCCAACAAATTTGAATCTTCAATACTTTTTTTCATTATGAATATAATATAGCAGAATTTAAATCTCAGAGAATCAATTCACCAATATTTTCACTCTTTCTTACTTTACAAATGGCATCTATATTTAATTCCCGTTATGTTCACACTTGGTCTAAATGCTACCCTTTTCGAAAACCAATAGGAGAAATCAAGGCTATTTTGGCATATAAAGTGAGGTGAATTGTAATTCGTAAGTTTCTGTGCGAAACATGGCTATTGCTTCCAGCATTGCGTTAAAGCTAATTTTGAATTGTTTATTTAGATTAAAGGGGATATACTTAGTTTTAATGGAAATTTTGACTTTATTTCAAGTCAACAATTTCACCTTTCAAAGGGAACCAAGAATGATAGTTATCAGATGACATCCAAGTCAGTTTTAATTATAGGAATTAATTCTGATATTGGGGGATTCCTATCCAAAAAATATAAAGCGGATGGATGGACTGTATATGGAACATATAGAACTAATTATGTCCCCAAAAATTATTATGCTGATTTTGATATTTACTGCGATTTGGTATCCGTGGACTCGGTTAATAACTGTGTTAGAGAATTACAGAAGGAAAATTTTGCTTGGGACTTAATAATTAATGCCTCTGGTACTATGGAGCCGATAGGTAAGTTCTTTGAAGTTTCTATTTCAGAATGGGAAAGTTCATTTCAAATCAATTTTTTAAGTTCAGCACGGTTATTACATGGTATATGGAATTTAAAATCTAAGTTAGATAAACCATCTGTGGTATTTTTTGCTGGTGGAGGGACAAATAGTTCCTTTGATTGCTATAGTGCCTATTGTATTTCAAAAATAGCATTGATTAAAATTACGGAACTATTGGACTCAGAATACTCGGAGTGTAATTTTTTTTGCATAGGTCCAGGATTTGTAAATACTAAAATACATAAGGAAACGCTAAAAGCAAAAAAAAGTTCAGGTTTAAACTATTATAAAACTACTCAATTTCAAAAAACACTCGGAACTTCTTTAATAGATATTTATTTACATATTCAATGGTGTGTAGATAATGGAAGTCAAGTTTCTGGACGGAATTTGTCAACTGTACACGATAGTTGGCGAGACAAAAAAGGAAATTTATTGGAAATGATGATCAAAAATTCAAACTTTTTTAAACTTAGACGTGTTCAGCAAGGTATAAACAGTGACTCAGAATAAAAATAGATTTATGAAGGTATCAGACTATATAGCTGAATTTCTTTTCAAGAATGGTATTAATGATGTTTTTATAGTTTCAGGAGGAGCATCGATACATTTATTGCATTCAATTAATAATCATCCGTTTATGAAAACAATCCATTGTCACCATGAACAAGCAGCAAGTATGGCAGCCGATGGTTACGCTAGAGTTAATTCAAATTTTGGATGTGCAATTGCCACCAGTGGCCCTGGTGCTACAAACCTCATTACAGGTATCACGGGAGCTTGGTTCGACTCAATCCCTGTACTTCATATAACCGGTCAAGTCGCTACATTTCGAATGAAAAACAATATGGGAGTACGTCAGTATGGTTTTCAAGAAACCGATATAGTATCAATGACAAAGGCAGTGACCAAATATTCGAAACTAGTACTTTCGAGCTCCGACATTAGATATGAATTGGAAAAAGCGCTTTATTTAATGAAGCTTGGCCGCCCGGGCCCAGCGCTCATTGATATTCCAGATGATATTCAGCGTCAAGAGGTAGATACCTTGCTTTTAAAGGGGTTCGAACCTAGTTCAGAGTTAAGCGAGTCCAAGAAATTTGAAAATGATAACTTAATTACAAAAAAAATAGGTGAAATTATCAATAATTTATTGTTGGCTGAACGGCCAGTTCTAATTCTTGGAGCTGGTGCAAACCTGCCAGAAAATAGGCGTGCTATCGAATATGTGTTGAAGCAAGTTGCCATACCAGTTCTTACAACTTGGCGTGGCAAAGACTTAGTAGATTCTCAATATGAATGGTTATGTGGAACATTTGGAACACATGGTACTAGGGTTGGAAATTTTGTTGTACAAAATTCAGATTTTGTACTATCAATTGGCTCGCGACTGAGCACAAAAGAGACTGGTACTCCAATTTCTGATTGGGCTAGATCAGCAAAGATTGCAATGGTTGATATTGATGAATTTGAAATTAAAAAATTTGATTCTCTTGGTAAGGCAATTGACTTTAAATTAAATGTAAGTTCATCTATTTTTTTGCAGGAGCTTATAAAACAATTGCCAGAGGGAATTGGTTTTGCAAATTCATGGCTTGATTGGAAAAAGTACATAATTAATTTAAAGAATTCTTATCCTACTATTGAAAAAGGACCAAAAGAGAGTAAAAATGGTGTATCACCTGCAGACATGGTGAGTGTTTTTAATAACTTGTTTGGAAAGCACCATATTTTTTTAGATACGGGATGTGCTGTAGCTTGGGTAATGCAAGGCCTTAAAGTATCAGTTGGGCAACATATTCATCATGATTGTAATAACACTGCAATGGGCTGGGCACTACCAGCGGCCATTGGTGGATCAATTTCGCTTGGAAATTTTCCCGTAATCTGCGTCGTTGGTGATGGTAGTTTAATGATGAATCTTCAAGAATTATCAACCGTGCAAAACCTAAAACTCCCTATTGGTATTATACTAATAAATAATTCTGGCTATGGGATGGTAAGACAAACTGAAGATCAATGGCTAGGGGGAGTTCATTTAGGAACCGGTTTAGGTGAACAAGGATTAAGTTTCCCTAATTTTTCCTACCTTTGTGAGGCATTTGAAATTCCTTATGTAAGCGTAACTACCAAATTAGAATTGGAACTTCATCTTGAAAAATTAGTGACGAGTTACGAACCTTTTTTTATAGATGTGAAAATCACGGAGGGTTCAGGCGTATATCCACAATCGAAATTTGGTTTTCCAATCGAAGATGCGGACCCACCGCTAGAACGTCATGAGTTTCTAGCCAACATGATCATAACACCTAAGGATATTTCTAATCGCGAGCGATAGTATTAGGTATTGGACCAAGATTCGCCTTCAAGTAAGAATTAAAAGTGAATATTTCGTTGGAATCTAAGCTTTGCTTTAACCGTTACGTGATCAACCTAAAAGTAACTTCATTTTACATAATTTATCAATAAACTTTACCAAATATAAAACTGAAAATTTACCTAAATTTGTAGAATATCTAAGTTTAGATGGGTAGAATTGTGTCATGTTATCTCAGGTGAATGAAGAAGTTTTCAGTACGGAACAATTGATATCATTATGGACAAAAATGCTCACGATTCGATTAGTTGAAGATTTAATTTCGGAGAAGTATGGTGAACAGCAAATGCGGACAGCCATTCACTTAGGCACTGGTCAGGAGGCTATTGCAGTAGGTGTATGTTCAGCTCTAATTGAATTGGATTCCGTTTATACACAGCACAGGAGTCATAATCATTTTTTAGCTAGCGGAGGATCTATTTTCAGCCTTTTCGCAGAATTACACGGAAGTAAATTTGGAAGTTCTGGTGGTAGAGGAGGTTCAGTTCATTTAACTCACAGTAATTCAGTATTTTTTGCATCAACAGCAATACTTGGTCAAAGTGTTTCACTTGCAGTTGGAAGCGCATTGCTATCTAAATTAAAAAATCAACACAATGTGGGTGTGGCTTTTTTCGGAGATGCGGTTTGGGAAGAGGGAGTGATATATGAATCCTTGAATTTTGCATCAATTCATTCCTTGCCTTCAGTGTTTATTTGTGAAAATAACGGTTATTCTACGGAAAGTTCATTAGATTCTCGTAAGAGTAAAAAATCCAATTTTAAGAGTAGGGCAGAGTCCTTTGGAGTAGAGTCATTTGAAGTCGACGGCAATGATATTTTAAAAGTGGTTGGATTAGTTGAGCCATTAATTCAAGAGGTCAGAAAAAATCCAAAACCAATTTATATTGAAGCTAAAACATATCGTTTTCGCGAACATGTTGGTCCAAATTTTGATCATGAGGTTGGTAAAAAATTTAGATCAAAACAAGAATTTCTTTTATGGCAAAAAAAAGATCCAGTTTTTACTTATAGGCAAAAATTACTTAATTATTTTTCTGAAGATTATTTAAAACAGATAACTTCAGATTTAGATATCAAGATTAGGGACGAGTTTTATAGAGCAAGCAGGGCAGATAAACCAGATCCCAGTGAGTTACTTTTGAATTCAGGTGAAATATAATTAGAAATATATCCTTCTCAGATGCCTTGTCCGAGGGTCTAGTTCAAGCTATGGACAAAGATGATTCAATTTTTGTGACAGGCATTGGAGTAGATTATGAATCAGGTGTATTTGGAACTACCAAAGAAGCTTTTAATAAATTTGGGAAGGCAAGAGTTTTTGAATCTCCTGCTATGGAAAATGCAATTACAGGTATATGTATTGGTGCATTT
>Ga0214923_10004754_pt1 | contig 16194 bp, 16 predicted proteins | sample LL1510_MetaG_FD_177993 | JGI IMG/M metagenome (GOLD analysis project Ga0214923, IMG submission 177993) | Freshwater microbial communities from Lake Lanier, Atlanta, Georgia, United States - LL-1510 | ecosystem: Environmental > Aquatic > Freshwater > Lake | place: USA: Georgia | collected...
CCAGCCACCTTGAATGCGAGTTCAGATGAGTCAACATCGTGATACGCGCCATCAAGAAGAGTTACTCGTACATCAGTTAATGGATAACCTGCAAGTGGTCCTGCAGTCATTGCCTCTTGGCAACCAGCGTCAACTGAAGGGATGTACTCCTTCGGAACGCGTCCACCGGTGATCTTGTTAACGAATTCATATCCGCTTTCAATTTCGCCAGTAGGAAGTGGATCGAGTGCAATTTGAATCTTTGCAAACTGTCCTGAACCACCAGTCTGCTTCTTATGTGTGTAATCGTGGCGTGCCACTGACTTACGAAGAGTTTCGCGATAAGCAACTTGTGGCTTACCAACGTTTGCTTCGACCTTAAATTCGCGGCGCATACGATCTACCAAAATTTCAAGGTGAAGTTCACCCATACCAGCGATGATGGTCTGACCAGTTTCTTCATCGGTCTTCACGTGGAATGTTGGATCTTCTTCAGAGAGACGTTGAATTGCAACGCCAAGTTTCTCTTGATCGCCCTTTGTCTTTGGTTCGATTGCAACAGAGATAACTGGATCTGGGAAGTCCATTGATTCAAGGATTACTGGCTTTGCTGGATCGCAGAGAGTTTCACCAGTTGTGGTGTCCTTAAGACCCATCACAGCAACGATCATTCCGGCGCCAACATTTTCGCGTTCTTCGCGCTTGTTAGCGTGCATCTGATAGATCTTTCCGATGCGCTCTTTACGATCCTTTGTTGAGTTAAGAATTGTTGTACCGGTCTCGAGTACACCTGAATAGACACGGATAAAGGTGAGCTTTCCAAGGTGTGGATCGGTCATGATCTTGAAGGCAAGCGCTGAGAATGGCTCTTCATTAGCTGGCTTGCGAGTGATCTCTTTTGCGGAATCGTTCATATCTGTTCCGACGATTGCATCAATATCAAGTGGTGATGGCAAGTAACGAGTTACTGCATCGAGCATTGGCTGAACGCCCTTGTTCTTAAAGGCAGAACCAGTAAGAACTGGAGTTAGCTTTGCAGCGATAGTTGCGCGGCGAATTCCGGCGATAATTTCTTCTTCTGAAGGTTCTTCTCCACCGAGGTACTTCTCCATGATTTCATCATCATTTTCTGCCAAAGTTTCGATGAGGTCGTGGCGTGCTTGCTTCGCCTTATCAACCATGTCAGCTGGAATTTCTTCAACGACATAGTCTTCGCCCTTTTTGGTTTCGCCCGGCCAGACAAGCGCCTTCATAGCGATCAAATCAACAACTCCGAGGAAATCTGCTTCTGCACCGATTGGAAGCTGAAGAACAAGCGCAGTTGCATTGAGGCGATCTTTAATCATGCCAACGCACTTATCAAAAGATGCACCTGTGCGGTCTAGTTTGTTAACAAAACAAATACGTGGAACTGAATAGCGATCTGCTTGGCGCCATACTGTTTCAGATTGTGGTTCCACACCAGCAACGCCATCGAATACTGCAACTGCACCATCTAGAACGCGAAGTGAACGTTCTACTTCAACAGTAAAGTCAACGTGGCCAGGTGTATCAATAATGTTGATGAGGTGGCCCTTCCACTGACATGTGGTCGCAGCAGAGGTGATAGTGATACCGCGCTCTTGTTCCTGCTCCATCCAGTCCATGGTTGCTGCACCTTCGTGGACTTCACCGATCTTGTAGTTGATACCGGTATAGAAAAGGATGCGCTCAGTTGTTGTGGTTTTACCTGCGTCGATGTGAGCCATGATTCCGATATTGCGAACCGTAGCTAGATCAACTTTCTCTAAAACTGGCACTTAGTTTTCCTCTTCTCGTCGTTTCGTGAGTTCTCGCGATTTACCAGCGGTAGTGAGCAAATGCCTTATTTGCTTCCGCCATCTTGTGGGTATCTTCGCGGCGCTTTACCGCAGCTCCGAGACCATTTGCTGCATCGATTAATTCATTTTGAAGACGCTCTGCCATTGATTTTTCACGACGATCGCGTGAGTAATCAACGAGCCAACGAAGCGCCAAAGTTGCAGAACGAGCTGCCTTTACTTCAACAGGAACCTGATATGTAGCTCCACCAACGCGACGTGAACGAACTTCAACGGCTGGCTTAATATTGTCGAGCGCACGCTTTAATGTAATAAGCGGATCTGTCTCGGTCTTCTTGCGAGTACCTTCGAGTGCACCATACACAATCGCTTCAGCAGTTGAACGCTTTCCGTGAAGAAGTACGCGATTGATGAGTGCAGTAACAACTGGTGAGTTGTAAACAGGATCAGCGACAACAGGAGTCTTTACTACAGGACCTTTACGTGGCATTAGCTAGCCTTCTTCTCTCTCTTCGCACCGTAACGAGAACGTGATTGCTTACGGTTTTTAACACCTTGTGTATCAAGTGATCCACGAATAATTTTGTAACGAACACCAGGAAGATCTTTCACACGACCACCACGAACCAGAACGATTGAGTGCTCTTGCAAGTTATGACCTTCACCTGGAATGTATGCAGTAACTTCCATGCCACTAGTTAGACGAACACGTGCAACTTTACGAAGCGCAGAGTTAGGCTTCTTAGGTGTTGTTGTGTAAACACGAGTGCACACACCACGTCGCTGAGGTGAACCCTTAAGCGCAGGTGTTGATGTCTTCGTAGTCTTTTCGGCGCGACCACGACGAACTAGTTGCTGAATTGTTGGCACTACATTTCTCCGTTTCTTTTCAGTGCACAGACATTGCATCTGTTTGCATCTGTTGCACCTTTTAGAATTTTTTCTAAAAATGTGTTCTGAACTTTTTTTACGCTCAACATCCGACCCACGCGGTCGGGTGTGTTGCAACCTGGCCGCATGTGATTCCGATTAATTGCTTAAAAGGAGCACGGATGACGAGCACTTTGAAAAAGTGCAGAGGAGAAAGGTATCTGCAGGCTGCAGAAAAGGTCAAAACGGCCCTTTTACTCCTGCCCCTTGATAACCGGGCCTTTTTCCACCAAATATGCGCTTCGGCGTGTCGTCCCCAGCCGCTCGGCTATTCGCGCCCGAAGCGGAGCCAGACGAGGTAGAGGGCTCCCCCCATACCAACGAGAAGGCCAATGAGAAGAAAGTATCCCGTCCCTAAAAAGTGGTCCGCCGCCCAGCCGACCCCGCCCCAAAAGAGCAAGCCTGAAAGGAGGTAGCCGAAGATCGTCCAGAGGGCGTTCTCGTCGCGCCGATTACTGCGGGGGTTGTGGCTCATGCGGCAATGGTAGATGAACTTTGAGCTTGAGATAACTGGCGATCTCACCGCCGAGCCAGGCGAAGGTCAGCGCTATTGCGCTCGCTCCAAAGCTGGCGCGGTCGATGGTGTCGCGAGATGTGTACCGAGTCAGCGCCCAGAGAAAGGCGCCCAGCAAGAGGAACTTTGCAAAATATGAGAAGAGAGCAAGTGCCATTGTGCTCATGGGATCAAGATTGCGAGAAATCCGCGAAATCAGAATATGCACGATGAAATAAATAAGTACAACAGTCTGCGCCAAGAGAGCACCTATGAGACCCGATTGTCCCCGCAGAACAGTTGCGGCTATGAGTGCGATCAGACCAACAATGAGAGTTGGTGTGAGCGCACCTTTTAACAACTGAACTTCATTATTGGATTGAGCAGCCATGTCAATAACTAACGTGCAACTTTTACTGCTGACGAATTTTTGCGAGTGAAGCTAATCGTTGCAGCGAGCGCTGCTCCAGCAACGATTGCTGCTACCCAAAGCGGAGCAAAGGCTGAGACCACTACGGGAAATGCAATCGTGGCAGTCCATAAATACAAGATCAGCGTTGTTCGTAAGTGAGAATTTCCAGCGCGCATAATTCGATGATGCAGATGATCTTTATCTGATGTGAAGGGTGATTGCCCTGCGCGAAGGCGTCGAATAATTGCAGAAGAAAGATCAATCAGCGGAATTGCCAAGACTGCAAATGGCAACGCTAAGGGAAGCAGAGTTGGTCCGAGGTTCTCTGCAGCAATCGCATTGGGATCAATTTGGCCCGTTAAAGTAATTGCAGATGCGGCAAGTAAGAGCCCCAAAAACATTGAACCGGAATCCCCCATAAAGATTCGTGCTGGATGAACATTGTGTGGCAGAAAGCCAATACAGACGCCAATAATGACTGCAGTAATTAATGATGGCGCGCCAGCACGACTAAATCCATAAATCACAGCGAGCAAATAAGCAAAGGCAAAGAAAGCCGCCCCTGAAATCGCAACGATTCCGGCAGCTAATCCATCAAGACCATCAATAAAGTTCACCGCATTAATAGTGACCACCACGATAAGAACCGTGATCAATTGTCCGATGCTGGGTGGCAGAGTAATAACGCCATTAATCGGAACCCAAAGGACTTGAATTCCAAAGAGCAGCAAAATGCCGGCTGCTAGTGATTGCCCCGCTAATTTGGTAAGCGCATCTAATTCAAAGCGATCGTCAATCAGTCCAATTGCAACGAGCAATGTTGCAGCGAGAAAAATTCCAAGAGATTCACGCGTAAAAGATTTACCAACGAGCGAGAGATGGTTCACCATCACAAAGGTCAACGCCATGGCAATCCACATGGCGAGCCCACCCCAACGCGGAGTTGGAGTTGTATGGATATCCCGAACTCTAATCTGTGCAACTGCACCGACTTTCAGCGCCCAAGTTCGGACCAATGGGGTAATGACATAACAGAGCGTTGCTGCTAGCAATAGTGTGACGAGGTACTCGCGCATTTTTTAGTGCTGCACCAATTCCTACGAAGTTACTTAAGCCTGATAAATCGGAAAGCGTGCAGTAAGTGCATGAACTTCAGATTTAATCGCAGCATGTGCAGCCGCATCATCGGTCTTGATCGCACGTGAGATGAGCGAGGCGATAGTTTTCATTTCCTCGACTCCCATGCCTTGCGTTGTAGTTGCAGGAGTTCCGACTCGAATTCCAGAAGTCACTGAAGGTGCTTCGGGATCGAAAGGAATCGAATTCTTATTGAGAACAATACCAGCGGCGCCACAGCGCTCATCTGCCACTTTTCCATTAACGCCAGTTGCGCGAATATCAATGAGCGCTAGGTGTGTTTGGGTGCCTCCAGAAACAGCGCGCATACCTTCTGCTTCCAGAGCAGCGCAGAGCGCCTTCGCATTCGCAATGACATTGCGCGCATACTCTTGATAGGCAGGTGTTGCACACTCAGCAAGGGCAACGGCTTTACCTGCAACTGCGGACATGATCGGACCGCCCTGCATTCCAGGAAATACCGCTTTATCTAACGCTGCTGCATGTTGCGCTTTTGACAGAATCATTCCACCGCGTGGTCCGCGCAGAACTTTGTGCGTTGTAAAGGAAACAACATCAGCATACGGAACTGGAGAAGGAATCGCTTTTCCTGCGACCAAACCAATGAAGTGCGCTGCATCGACCCACATAATTGCGCCCACTTCATCGCAAATCTGGCGAACTTTCTCGAAATCAATCAAGGATGGATATGCAGTCGCTCCAGAACAAATCATCTTGGGCTTATGGGCAATCGCTAGTTCGCGAAGCTCGTCGTAATCAATCAACTCAGTATCTTGACGCACTCCATATGAAACGACGTTAAACCACTTTCCAGAAAAATTAACCTTTGATCCATGCGTGAGATGTCCACCGTGAGGCAAGGACATTGCCAAAATGGTGTCTCCTGGCTTGGTAAATGCTTGATAGACCGCAACGTTGGCACTTGCTCCTGAATGCGGTTGCACGTTGGCATGTTCTGCACCAAAAAGTGATTTCGCGCGGTTGATAGCAATCTCTTCTGCCTTATCAACTTCTTCGCAGCCACCGTAATAGCGCTTACCTGGATAGCCTTCAGCATATTTATTAGAGAGCGTTGACCCAAGTGTTGCTAGAACTGCACGTGAAGTGAGATTTTCAGATGCAATTAATTGAAGATCTGTTTGCAGGCGCTTTAACTCTGATAGTAAAACTGCCGCAATATATGGATCTTGCTTCTGCAACAAGGTGAAATCTGGGCCGTAATAAGTTTCGCTCATGGGCGCAGCCTAATCGTTAGGCCTTGGAAATGCCCAGAATCGTTGGCGCCACTTTGAGCAGTTGCTGCGAAGTAATCGCACCTGGTCGCACCAAACGCAAATCATTCCCCGAGACTTCTACAACGGTGCTCTGTGGACCGGCCTTGAGAGGTCCTTTATCAAAGACTGCAGCAACATCCCACTCTTTGATATCTGCACGATTTATTTTTAACAACGGACCAGATCCAGCTGGTGCAGCACTAGCAACAGCAAGTGGCCCAGATTGTTTCAGGATAGCGCGCACAAATGTAGCTTTCGGAACGCGCACGCTAAAGAGATCTAACTCTTTATCATCGCCCAAATCCCAATTAAGTCCGATATTTGGTCGCAGATTCAGTGAAAGTAATCCTGGCCAAAATTCCTTCATTAATTTCTCTGCATCAGCTGAAAGTTCACGAGCAATTCCACTCACTGTATCTGCGCTATGCGCTAATACTTGAGCTGCAACGCCATCTTCATCGCCGCGCAATACGTGAAGTGCACGGACTGCATACTGTGAAAATGCATCGGCCAGATACACATAACCATGTTCGAGTGGAACAACGATGACAAAACCTGCACGGATTTCTTTAAGCGCACGAGCAACATGCTTTTTGCTATCCCCTGCCTTGAGGTCGATACGTGGCATTGCTATCTCCTCTTGGCAGTTGTGAATCGGGGGCGGTTGTTGAGATCGTTGTGGAGAAGAATATCTGTGAAATTCTCGCTGAGAATGCGCTGGATTTTTTCACCGTGGCTCTCGTGATGTTCTATCGCCAAGAATCCGCCTGATTTAAGCACGCGAGTTGCCGTCTCAATAAAGATGATCGGAGAACTCATGCCATCTTCTCCGCCAAAGAGTGCAACTGCAGGCTCATGCTCAGCCACATCTTGCGGAAGTGCTTGCCCATCAGGAACATATGGTGGATTTGCAATCACAACATCACATTTCACTCCAACGAGAGCGGTGGCTACATCTGCCTCGATAATCCGTACTTTTTCATCGATGAAGGAAATGTTCGCCTTTAACCATGTCACTGCTTCAGGACTCTTCTCAACCGCAATCACATGAGTTTGCGGTGCTTCAGTTGCAATTGCGAGTGCAAGTGCGCCAGATCCAGAACCTAGATCTACAACGCTGACTTCACCTGACAACGTTTCAATGTGGGTGAGAACTGATTCGACAAGTAATTCACTCTCTGGTCTTGGAACCAATACCCCAGGACCAACCTGTAATTCCAGATGTCGAAAGTAAGCGCGACCAGTGAGATATTGCAATGGTTCATGAGTACATCTGCGATCAAGCAGCGACCAAAAAGTTTCTTCAACTATTTTGGTATCACCAATTCCTTCAAGCGCTTGAGCGACCGTCACTGGATTATGCAACTCCATGCGAGAAATCCCGAGTGTATGAGCAAGGAGATGCTCTGCCTCAACTCCAGCAAAGCCAGCACGTTGCAGTTGATCTTTGCCGCTCTGCAAAAATTCTTTAAAGGAAAGTTCCATGAAGAACCTGTAAATGCCTTATTGCGCTGAAAGCTTGGCAGCTTTATCTGCATCAAGGAGCGCTTGAATCACATCATCTAGATCGCCATTGAGTACCGCATCGAGATTATTTGATTTGTAATTAACGCGATGATCGCTCAAGCGATTTTCGGGAAAGTTGTAAGTGCGGATGCGCTCTGAGCGATCCACAGTGCGCACCTGGCTTTTACGTTCTGCGGCAGCGGCAGCTTCTGCCTTCTCTTGCGCATCTGCCAAGAGGCGTGCCCGCAAAATACGAAGCGCTGAATCCTTATTTTGCAATTGTGATTTTTCATTTTGGCATGAAACAACGATGCCAGTTGGGATATGGGTAAGTCGCACTGCAGAGTCAGTGGTGTTAACGGATTGGCCACCAGGTCCAGATGAGCGATACACATCAACGCGAATATCATTCATATTTAACTCAACATCAATTTCTTCTGCTTCTGGAAGAACTAAGACGCCAGCTGCTGAGGTGTGAATTCGACCTTGGCTCTCAGTTTCCGGAACTCTTTGCACGCGGTGAACGCCACCTTCGAATTTCAAACGCGCATATGGAGTTGTTCCGGGTTCTGCACTCCCCTTTGATTTCACCGCCATCGAAATATCTTTATAGCCGCCCAAATCAGATTCGGTGGAATCGATAATCTCAATCTTCCAACCACGCTTTTCTGCATAGCGTTGATACATGCGAACTAAATCTCCGGCAAAGAGCGCAGACTCATCGCCACCTGCACCCGCTTTTACTTCAATAATCACATCACGATCATCATTAGGATCGCGCGGCAATAACAACTCTTCTAGTTTTTCTGCAGCTTTCGCTTCTGCCTCTTCCATCGCAGGGATCTCTGCAGCAAATGAAGCATCCTCTGCCGCCATTTCGCGAGCTGTTGCTAAATCATCGGCAGCGCTCTTCCATGCGTTATATCCAGCAACAACGGGACCTAACTGTGCATAGCGGCGCCCCAGTTGGCGGGCTTTTCCTTGGTCTGAGTGAATAGCTGGATCGGCCATTTCTTTTTCAAGCGCTTGGTATTCGCGCACCATGTCATGTGCTGACGCAAAACGATCTGTATTCATATGGCCTCTCCCTTCAATTCCTTGTGATCACCTGCAGTAAGAAATACATCTGTAAGAAATAAAAAAGACCGCGTCACAACCGAAGTGGTTGCAAAGCGGTCTTTTAGAAAGCTACTTGGCTGTCTTATTTGCTTTCTTAGCAAAGCGCTCTTCGAATTTAGCTACGCGACCACCTGTATCAAGGATGCGCTGCTTGCCGGTGTAGAACGGGTGACAGACTGAACACACTTCAACGTAGATTGAACCGCTAGCAACGGTTGAGCGGGTGACAAACTTTTCACCGCAACCACAGGTCACTTGGGTCTCTTTATATTCTGGATGAATCTCTGGCTTCATGGGTTTCCTTATTCTGATGGCTGGGTCCGCACGGTGCGGTGAACCAGGTATGGAGATATCGTCTCGCAGATTGTAGAAATTCCAAAATCCAGCAGAAAACCCGCACAGAAATCAGATCTGTGCGGGTTCTCTGTAGGGAAATTAATTGGCTGGTTTAGCTGGAGCAGTTGGCTTTGCACCTACTTTAGCTAACGCTGCATCTCTAGCGGTTTTAGCAGCTGCCATTGCATCCTGAAATGCTTTCTTAGCGGCTGCCTTTGCTTCTGGTGTTGTTGCTGCGGCCAAGTTTGCATCCTTGGCAGCTTTTGCTGCAGCAACAGCAGATTTAAATGCAGTTTGAGCTGCTTCGCGCGCCTCCTTATATTTAACCATCGCAGCCTTAAATTGTTCACGCGCTGCTTTCTGCTCTGCAGAAAGAGTTGGCTTAGGCGATGGCGAAGTTGTTTCAGCTGCAACAGCTGAAGTGCATCCAAACGCTAGCGCCGCAGTTGCAATCACAGCAATTTTCTTAGCTTGTGTAACTCTCATATCACTTTCCATTTCTCACCTGATAGTTAAGGTGCGCTTCTTGGTTGATGGCCCAACTATGCGAGCACATCTTGTGAAACGCCGGTGGAAAGGCTCAGTGGTTCGTCGGAGTTCTTACTTGCCTTCGTCAGGGCCAGCGGTGGTCTTTTGGATTTGCATGAGAAATTCGACGTTGGACTTGGTGCCCTTCATCTTCTCAAGGAGAAGTTCTAGCGCTGCCTGTGGTTCAAGTGCATGGAGAACACGACGCAATTTCCAGACAATATTGAGCTCTTCGGTTCCCATAAGAATTTCTTCCTTACGAGTACCGGATGCAACAACGTTAACAGCTGGGAAGATGCGCTTATCTGCCATCTTGCGATCCAAGATGAGTTCCATGTTTCCGGTGCCTTTAAACTCTTCGAAGATAACTTCATCCATACGAGAACCGGTATCAACAAGAGCTGTTGCCAAAATAGTGAGCGATCCACCATCTTCGATATTGCGCGCAGCACCAAAGAATTTCTTAGGAGGATAGAGCGCTGCGGAATCAACACCACCAGAGAGAATGCGGCCTGATGCAGGCGCTGCAATGTTGTAGGCGCGACCTAAACGAGTAATTGAGTCAAGCAGCACGACGACATCGTGGCCGAGTTCTACCAATCGCTTTGCGCGTTCAATCGCAAGTTCTGCAATCGAAGTGTGATCATCTGCAGGGCGATCAAAGGTTGAAGCGATGACTTCACCTTTAACGCTGCGCTGCATATCGGTAACTTCTTCTGGGCGTTCGTCAACGAGAACAACCATCAAGTGACATTCTGGGTTGTTATGGGTAATTGCATTTGCAATTGATTGCAAGACCATGGTCTTACCGGCTTTAGGTGGAGAAACAATGAGCCCACGCTGACCTTTACCAATCGGTGCAATCAAATCAATCACACGAGTTGTCAAAACATTTGGCTCAGTCTCTAAACGCAGACGCTCTTGTGGGTAGAGTGGAACAAGCTTTCCAAACTCAACACGGTTACGAGCCTCATCAACTGAAACACCATTTATGGTTTCGAGCGTAATAAGTGGGTTGTACTTCTGACGAGTTTCACCCTCACGCGCTTGGCGGACTTGGCCAGTAACTACGTCACCTTTGCGCAATCCGTACTTACGAACCTGCCCTTGTGAGACATACACATCGTTAGGGCTTGGCAGATATCCGGCGGTACGAATAAATGAGTAATTCTCCAAAATATCTACGAGGCCGCCCACAGGAACTAGCACATCATCTTCAGAAATAACTGGTTCACGATCTTCACGGTGCCCACGATCGCGGTTGCGACCACGATTGCGATCGCGACGACCGCGACCACCGAAGCGATCATGTGAAGAATTATCGGAAGAATCGTTATCGCTTGAGTCAGCAGAATCGTCATCAGAGTCGTTGGAATTGTTCTCTGAATTGCGATCGCGGTTGTTGCGCTTAGCATCGCGAGCTGCGCGACGTGCTTCACGTTCGGCTTTTGCTGCTTCGCGATTGGCTGCCTGTAAATCTGCAATTGCTGTGACTAGTTCATCTTTCTTTAACTTCGCCGCACCTTCGATACCGAGTTGGGACGCAACTTCCTTTAATTTAGGAAGGGTCATGGCGGAGAGTTCGGGACTGCTAGAACGTACTGGTTCTGTTGTTGTCATGTATTTCTTTTCAGTATGGGGCTTATCTTTACCAAGTAAACCCAGGGATTTATTTTTTTACTTCTTAGGATTTATCAACCATGAAAATCGCCCTAAAAAATGAGGCGGTGTTGTTGATGGCCAAACTATAGCAGGGTGGCTCCACGACCGGCAATTTCGAGGGTTTTACCTTCAAATTTAGCCCCACCCGCACGTGATAACTGTTCTACCTCTTCTTGATTGCCAGTATGTAATGCAAGAACAGTTGGCCCTGCCCCAGAGATAAATGCAGCAACTCCGGCAGCGCGCAACTTAGTCATGAGCGCAAAAGATGCAGGCATTGCTTCTTGTCGATACTTCTGATGGAGAAAATCTTCAGTTGCTGTGAAAAGTAAATCTGGTCGCACAGTAAGAGCCTGCATCATGATTGCAGCATTTGCTGTGTTGCGTCGTGCTTCATCAAATGGAATTGATTCAGGCAACATAGTTCGCGCCTTCTTTGTGGCAAGAGGTGTCGATGGAATAAATGCCATCACCTGAATACGTGGATCTACCGGCAGATGGAATGAATCGGCAACTGCTTTTCCTTTTATGTCATCTTGCCACGCAACAGTTGCTCCCCCGAAGAGAGCTGCAGCAACATTGTCAGGATGTCCTTCCATCTCAGTTGCTAGCGTCAGAAGCGTTGCATCGCTCATCTTGTCGCTTCCCGTTAATACAAGTGAGCGAGCAAGGACTAATCCACCAATAATTGCAGCAGCTGATGAACCAAGGCCACGACCGTGTGGAATAACGTTGAGTGCACGCACTGCAATACCTTTTGGTTTCCCACCTAAATAATCAAATCCTTTATACATCGCTTTCACAAGTAAATTTTTCTCATTGCGAGGCAGTTCTTCCGCGCCTTCACCAGTGACATCAATATCAAGGCCGCCTTCATCCAAAATCTGTGCCACATAGCGATCATGAAGTGAGAGTGCTAAACCAAATGAATCAAAACCAGGCCCTAAGTTGGCAGATGTTGCTGGTACTTGGACTTGGATGGGATTGGCTTTAAAGGTTGGCTTGGCCATGGCAAAAGTCTTCCGCTACTTCTTTACTAATCCAAGTGCACGCGCTGCTGCATCAGCATTAACCGGAATCACGGTTGGATCGGCTGCACCTTCTAACGCCCACGGAATATCTTTCAGACCATTTCCAGTGCATGTAATCACGATCGTTTTGTCGCGCGGCAATTTTCCAGCGTTTTTATACTTAATCAACCCAGCGAGGCCTGCTGCGGAAGAAGGTTCGCAGAAAATTCCCTCTTTGCCTGCAAGTAATCGGTATGCGCTCAAAATTTCTTCATCGGTGACAGAATCAATGAGGCCGCCAGATTCATCGCGCGCTGCAATTGCTTGATCCCATGATGCAGGATTTCCGATGCGAATCGCAGTTGCAATTGTTTCTGGCTTAGCAACAGGTTGCCCAGTGACAAGCGGTGCTGCTCCTGCAGCTTGAAAGCCCCACATTGCTGGCAACTTTGTGGAGATACGATCATTGCGATACTCCTTATATCCCTTCCAATATGCAGTGATATTTCCAGCATTACCGACGGGCATGGTGTGAATATCTGGTGCATCGCCCAACAAATCAATAACTTCAAAAGCCGCAGTCTTCTGTCCTTCAATACGATATGGATTCACCGAGTTAACCAGCGATACTGGATAGTGCTCTGCTAAATCCCGAGCAAGCACTAAACAATCATCAAAATTTCCATCCACTTGTAAAAGTTTCGCACCATGCACAACAGCTTGCGCCAACTTTCCCATCGCGATTTTTCCTTCAGGGATGAGAACTGCAGGAACCATTCCGGCCTTGACTGCATAGGCAGCTGCAGCAGCCGAAGTATTTCCAGTAGATGCGCAGATAACCGCTTTCGCACCTTCTTCAGCAGCTTTTGAAATCGCCATCGTCATTCCGCGATCTTTAAAAGAACCGGTTGGATTGATTCCTTCGAACTTCACCCAGACGTTGTTACCCAACATTTCTGAGAGCACGCATGCATAAATTAATGGAGTGCCACCTTCGCGCAGAGTGACGACAGGAGTCTTTGCTGAAACTGGCAGACGGTTGCGATACTCCTCAATGACTCCGCGCCATTGATGGGCACCAGATTTTTTAGAGAAGAGCCCCATTATGAGATTGCACCTTCAACGCGAATCACACTTGAAATCTTGTTGACGATATCCATCTTCTTAAGTGCATCCACTGTCGCCTTGAGTTCGCCTTCAGTTGCTCGGTGGGTAACGATGATCAGCTCGGCATCTTCGTTTCGACCATTTTGGTCAACAGTCTGAATTGAAACACCTTGATCTGCAAATACTTGTGCGATGGCAGCAAGAACACCCGATTTTTCAGCTACTTCTAACCGAATCAAAAACTTAGTTTTTGTCGTTTCGATCGGAGCAATATCGCGATCTGCATAATCTGATTCACGCTGCCCAATTGAGTTGAGCGCGATATGGCGCGATACCGCAACGATATCTCCGAGCACTGCAGATGCGGTTGGCTGTCCACCAGCACCACGTCCGTAGAACATGAGTGGACCAGCTGATTCTGCTTCGACAAATACTGCGTTGAAAGAATCGCGCACCGATGCAAGTGGATGGCTCTTCTCAATCATGACCGGATGAACACGTACCGAAATTTCATCTGCCGGAGTAAGTTCTGCAATCGCCAATAACTTAATGACGTGATCCATTGATTTAGCTATGGCAACATCTTCAAGAGTTATCTTCGAAATTCCTTCGCGGTACACATCATCGACAGTGACGCGGGTGTGGAAGGCAAGACCTGAAAGAATTGCCGCCTTGGCAGCTGCATCAAAGCCTTCAATATCAGCGGTTGGGTCAGCTTCGGCATAACCGAGCGCCTGCGCCTCTTGTAAGACATCGGCAAATTCACGGTTATCTTCGTGCATCTTGGTCAAAATGTAATTTGTAGTTCCGTTGACGATTCCCATTAAACGAACCACAAAATCGCCGGCAAGTGAGTCGCGCAGTGGACGAATAATTGGGATTGCTCCAGCAACGGATGCTTCGTAATAAATATCTTCGCCTTTCGCATACGCTGCACTAAATAAATCTGCACCGTGGCTAGCGAGCAAAGCTTTATTCGCGGTAACAATTGATTTTCGATTATTGATTGCAATCAAAGTTAATTCGCGAGCGGGCTCGATTCCACCCATCACTTCAACGACTAAATCAATATCGGGGTCGTTCACAATTGAAAATGGATCAGTGGTAAAGAGCGCTGGGTTGAGGCCTTCGTATGGCTTGATACTGCGGACTGCAATACGAGTAAGTTCGATGCGAACACCGGCGCGAGTAGATAGCTCTTCTGTATCGGCCAGCAAGAGGCGAGCAACTTCGCTTCCAACGACCCCGCAGCCGAGCATGCCAACGCGAACGGGTTTATCTGCCGGGCTCATCTTCCTATTCTTTCACATCAAGGGCGAGCAGATCTGCCTCATTTTCTCTACGCACAATAACGCGAGCTTTTCCATTATTTACTGCAATTACTGGTGGCCTTGGAACATGGTTGTAATTGCTGGCCATGCTTCTTCCATATGCTCCCGTTGCAGGAGTTGCAATCAAATCTCCTGGTGCAATATCTGACGGTAATTGCAGATCATTAATAATAATGTCGCCAGTTTCGCAATGCTTTCCGACCAGCCTAGAAAGTTGAAGCGGTGCGCTGCTCTTACGTTGTGCAATGACTGCGCTGTATTGCGCATCGTAAAGTGAAGGGCGAATGTTGTCGCTCATTCCACCATCGACAGAGATATATGTACGGGAGTTTCCATCGCCGAGATCTACCTTTTTTACAGTTCCTACTTCATACAAAGTAAACATGGTTGGTCCAACAATGTTTCGCCCAGGTTCGAGTGAAACGAGCGGCATCGCCAAGTTATGTGTTACACATGCTTGCTTTACTGCTGCATGTATCTGCGGAAGAACGTCTGCTGGTTCGACGGTGACATCTCCTGCGACATATGCGATTCCAAATCCACCACCGAGGTCGAGCTCGGGAAGTTCTGCTCCATAGACATCGCGATACTTCGCCATAAATGCCATCAAACGATCTGTTGCAATTTCATGTGCCTCGGATCCAAAGATTTGTGAACCGATATGGCAATGCACTCCACGAAGTTCAAGTTCAGGGTGCTGTGCAACTGCTTCGACTGCGGTCCAGGCTGCACCTGATGCAATGGAGAATCCAAACTTCACATCTTCGTGTGCTGTCGAAATTTTTTCATGGGTATGTGCTTCGATTCCCGGAGTAAGACGGAGCATCACTGCTTGACGCACTCCATGCTTCTTGGCAGCTGCGGCAACCCGCTCAATCTCGAGGAGTGAATCCATCACAATTGTTTTCACGCCTGCTGAAACTGCACGATCAATTTCAGAGAGTGATTTGTTATTTCCATGCAATTCAATTTTCTGTGGGTTAATTCCACCAGCGAGAGCTGCAGCTAGCTCTCCCCCTGTACAGACATCAATACCTATTCCAATTTCTGCAATCCATTGCGCTACCGCGGTGCAGATAAATGACTTAGCCGCGTAATAAATAGTTCCTGCATGTGCGCCAAACTCTGCTTGCAATCCGTTCTGCCAGGCAAGTGCACGTGAACGGTATGCATCTTCATCAAAGATGAATGCAGGTGTTCCAAATTCTTTAGCTAAGTGGGCAACAGAAATTCCAGATAAGTGAAGTGCTCCACCGTCGAAGGAAACGTTCTTTGACCACATAGTCACATCCTCTCAGGTGCACTGACTCCGAGGAGCGCTAATCCATTTGCTAAAACCTGCCTAGTGGCGGCGCACAATGCTGCACGCGCGTGATGCACATCCGAAATCGGTTCATCGCCAAGTGGCAGCACGCGACAATCTGCATAGAAGCCGTGATACACGCCCGCCAACTCTTCGAGGTAGCGCGCAATTCGATGAGGCTGGCGCAATTCGGCGGCCGTTGTCACGATGCGTGGATACTCGGCAAGTGCGCCCAGTAATTCATTTT
>Ga0214923_10004756_pt1 | contig 16190 bp, 19 predicted proteins | sample LL1510_MetaG_FD_177993 | JGI IMG/M metagenome (GOLD analysis project Ga0214923, IMG submission 177993) | Freshwater microbial communities from Lake Lanier, Atlanta, Georgia, United States - LL-1510 | ecosystem: Environmental > Aquatic > Freshwater > Lake | place: USA: Georgia | collected...
GACGTGAACGAAACAGCCAGACAATGCCGAGTGAAGGCCGAGGCGTATGCCGACTTCTCCGATGACACGTACCTACACCCGTTGCTCATGGACGCCGCCGACACCATCGAGGTGCTTGAAGAAAAGGTGCGGATTCTTACCTCAAAGGCTGGCGTGCGAGCCTGCGACGTAGACAACTTGGCTGGCGTTCGTGTGATGCTCAAAGAGTTCAGCCGCAGGCTTGCCCGCCTGGAGTCGGAAGGCGACCAACTTGGGGCTGCTTTCAGGGACGACCCAGACTTCCCTCCGTCCTGAGTTGCGCTACAGCGGCGAGAGACGGACGCGCCGCACCCCCTCACCAAAGCCTGCCTGTCGTGGGATTCTGGCGATGAATCCCCCGCCGGTCTACGAGCAGGACAATGGCTTCCTACCTACGCCAAATCGCTGATGCCCTTGCGGCCTCGCTCAATACCGTTTCGTGGGGCGTTACTCCTGTCACGATCGAGCGAAAGAACTGGGCCAGCGTAGACATCGAGGGGATGGCAAACCCGCTCATCTACGTCACGCCTGGCACGGCCGACGTTCAGCGTATCGGCCGCCGTGAGAGCCAGATCGACTACGTCGTCAACGTTTGGATCGGGCGGCACGTATCGACTGACCAAGAGGTCGACGACATGCTCGACCTGGCCGGCGAGGTGCTGCTCCAGATCCGAGCGCACGAATACGCCGACGTTGAAGAGTGGCCGGCTGGCGTGACGAGCCCGCAGACGAGCTCCATTGAGATCAACCCCGACGACGCGCTCAACGATCGCAACGTCTGGCGGGCTGTCATCACGGCGACCTACCGGGTGCTTGAGAGCGACAACCTTCCGGTGGAGTGAGGCATGGCAGGCATTCAAAGCCTTATTTCAACGCTGAATGGCGGTGGTGGCAGCATTCTGTCGCCTTCTTTTCGCGTTCAAACAAAATTCAATCTTGCGCACGTTAAGAAAAAGGTAAAACAGGGAAACCTTAAAGCGTTGGATCGCGCTGGAAGTATTGTTCGCCAGTCTGCAAAAAAACAATTTTCGCATCGGACGGTTAAAGCAAAGCCTCGATGGTCGTTGGTAGGGAAAAAGAACGGCGACAATGTGCTGTCGATGGATTTCCGGCCGCCTCTTTCCGGCAAGATCACCAGCTGGAAAAATCCACGCGGGCGAGGGGCCACGCAAACCGGATTTTTGCGAACGCTCATTCGTTATGACGTAGACAATAAAAGCGAATCCGTCGTGATCGGGCCGACAAACGCTGCCACATGGCTAAACACGCTGCAAGAGTTTGGAGGCTCTGCAACAAGGGTTCTAAGGCTGATAGGGCGTTACCCAATAAACCCCAAACGCCCGAATCAGCTTTTGGAAAAGAATCCGCCGCCGTCAGCATTGCTTGGTGCGTCTGTGAGCCGCAGGCGAAAAAGTCGCGGCTGGTATTCTGGTCGAGGAGTCTACGTCGGCGTTTGGATAGATCCTGCGCACACTAAGCGGCGAAAGACTATGGACTTGGCAAGGAACGCTGGCAGGGTTCCTCCGGCTCGGTTCATGAAAAAAGGCTTGGATGCCAAACTGGTCAAACTTGCCGAGCAATGGCGGGGCAAGATTTCCGGGCCGTGACCATTGTCGCCACCCCCTACGGGCCTCGCGCTGCCCGTCCTAGTTTGAGCGTATCGCCACCGCACCGGCGACCTCGCACACCTAGGAGGCAGAAATGCCAGGACCGACCTACACCATCACGCTCGGGAAGAACGTGGCCGTGACGGGCATCAGCAACGCCCGCAGCGTCACCGTCAGCAGCTCGGCCACGGAGATTGACACCACCGTTTTGGGCGCGACGGCTCGCACGTTCGCCAAGGGGCTCGTCGAGCAGAAAATCGACGTGGAATGCACGGACGCCCCTGGCTGCGTCACTGGCGACACGATCACCATTGGCGGCACGCAGACCGGCAACGCCTCTTACGTCGTCACCAGCGTGGCCCAGGCCGAGCCGATCGACGGCATCGTGACCTACACCGTGTCCGCCACCCGCACCACCGCCTGACCATAGGAGCAAACACACATGGCAGTCACTCTCGGCCGCAGCGGAACGCTGTCCGCTCCGTACGGCAACAACATCATCAACGTCACGAAGACCGTGGAAATGGAAACGATCGACGTTTCCAACCGTGGCAACACGTCCAGCGGTTACAAGGTGTTCCAGCCCGGTTTCAAGATGACGACCTGGGAGATCGAGTGCCACGACCCGACGGGCGTGGTGACGGCCCTCACGTCGAGCACAACCGGCTCCTCGGCAACCGTCATGAGCGTCACCGAGAACATCGGCGTTGATGGCGCTGTGACGTTCACCGTGACGGCCAAGGGCGGAACCTGACCCGTGGCGATCGCGCTGGGCCGGAACTGCTCGATCTCGGTCGGCGGCAACATTGCCAGCGCGCGAAACGTCACGATCACGCAAACGGCAAAGACGATCGACATTGAGGAGTTCGGATCCCGCGTCAACGCCGTTTATTCGGTTGGCTACGACATCACGGCGAGCGTGGAGATGAACGACGCCTCGGATGTCACAGACACGCAGCTCGTCAACGGCACATCCATCACGATCAGCGGCGGCGCTGGCGGATGGTCGTTTCCGGCCATCGTGACCGGAATCTCCGAGACGTTTGGCGTGGACGGTGTGGCGACGTTCAACGTGGAGTGCAGGATCACCAAAGAGGGGTTGCGATAACTATGCGAGAGTTCAAGGACGACGAAGGCCGCCCGTGGCGGTTGGCGTTGACCGTGGCTTCGGCGCTTCGCGTCAAAGACATGGTGACGGTCGAGGTGGTGGACGAAGACGGCACCAGGCGTACTGTGCCGTTCGATCTGGTCGACGCGGCGTCGATCTCCCAGACGTTTCAAGTGCTCCGCACCCAATACGCCAAGATCGGCGAGGTGCTTTACGCAATCCTCACAAAGCAGGTGGCAGAGAAGGGGCTCGACAAAGAAGCGTTTCTGGAAGGGCTCAGAGGCGACGCGCTCGACGCAGGCGTCAAAGCGTTGGAGGCCGAGCTTGTCGATTTTTTCCCGCCGCGCCTCCGCAAGATGATCGGGCTCCTCGCCGCCAAGATGGACGAAGTGGCGAACGAGATGCTCGGCAAAGCGGAGGCGGGCCTCGAAGCGGCGAGCGTGACGACGCTGATGGCGGCGTCTGGCGAATCGTCTGGGAAGCCGCAGGAGTCCTCGGAGTCCATCCCGGCAAGTGGACCCTCCGACAACTCATCCTCGCTCGTGACAGCCGCCTAGAGCATCAGTGGTGGCATACGGCAAACCTACTCGCCCAACAAGCCAACATTCACAGAGACAAGCACAGCCAAAAGGCAGACCCCGCCAAGTTCAACCCGTTTGCGAAGAGGAGTAAACCCAAGCCGAAGGAAGCGACGCCCGAGGATCTGGAGCGGCTGTTCGGCAAGGATTGGGCTAAATTCGCATGAGTGCTGGAGCAGTAAGGGCGGGCAGTGCATACGTTGAGATCGGGGCAGACCCGCGCAAATTCTTTGGCGCGCTCAACAGGGTCAACAAGGCGCTCGGCAGCATGGGCCGGGCTGTGGCCGGTGCCGGTGCCAAGGCCACGGCGATCGGCGTGGGGACGCTGGCCCCGTTTGCGGCGGCGGTGCGGCAGGGTGCGGCTTACCAATCGACGCTGCTGAATATCCAAGCGTCGACCGTGGCGACGGCGGCCGAGCTCGACAAGTTGCGTGCAGCGTCCATGCAGATGTCGCAGGCCATGGGAGTCGGCCCGACGCAGATCACCAACTCATTTCTGGAATTGCTCAAGGCTGGCATGACCGTTGAGGACGTGCTCAACGGCGCTGGCAAAGCGGCGATTGAGTTTGCGTCGGTCGGAGGCATGGACGTTGCCCAGGCGGCTGTGGTCATGTCGGACGCCATGAACGTCTTTGGCGTCGATGCCGACAAGGCTGCCAATTCGATCTCGTCTGCGGCCGATGCGTCGAGCACGTCGATTGAGCTCCTGTCGCAATCGTTCTCAATGGTGTCCGCCGTTGGTGCGCTTGCCAACCAGAACATCGACGACATTTCCGCCGCCCTGGCTGTGCTGGCTAATGCGGGCGTAAAGGGCAGCGACGCCGGCACCTCGCTCAAGACGATGCTCCTGCGTCTCATGGCTCCCGCCGACGAGGCGGTGACGGCGCTGAACGGGATCGGGCTGTCAGTAGACAGCTTCCGAGATTCCAGCGGCAAGATGCTGCCGATGGTCAAGATCATCGAGGTGCTCAACGGGGCACTTGGCGGGCTCAACCAGGCGGCCAAGGACGACATCTTCCAGCAGATCTTCGGTGCTGACGCTATCCGTGCCGCAGCGATCTTGACGAGCTCTGGCGTGCAAGGCTTTAACGAGATGACCGCCGCCATGAGCGGCGCGATGTCGGTGGGCGACAAGTTCAAGACGATGACGAGCGGCCTGGCCGGCGCTGGCATGGCCGTCATGGCGGCCATGGAGCGACTTGCCATCGCCATCTCGGACGCCGTTGGCCCTGCGGTCATGGCACTGGCAAAGCCTGTGCTGGGTCTTATCAACGGCCTGGCGGACTTCGCCAACAAAAACAAAGAGACGGTCGCCGCAATCGCCCAGTTTGGCGTGGCTGCGGTTGCGGTCGGCGGTGCGCTCACGGGGCTGGGGTTGTCGCTGCAAGTGACCAGTTTTGCCTTCGGCGGGATCCTGAAGACGTTGAGCGTTGTGGCCGCCCCCCTCAACGCCGTCGCCGGCCTGGTGTCGTTTGTGGGCATGTCGTTCTACAAAGCGATTGCCGGAATACTCGCCTACTCGACTGCCTCCGTCGCCTCTGCGGTTGCCAGTGGTGCGGCATGGGCGGCGGCGAATGCTCCGCTTCTCATCCTGCTAGGTCTCCTCGGCGCGGCTGGTGCGGCTGCCGTCTACGCAGCGGGCGGCTTTTCAGGAATCGCAGAGGCGATCGGCGGCGGGCTGAATCAAGCGGCAGCCGATGGGATGGTTGTGCTGTCCGACCTAGCCACGACCGCCACGACCACATTCAGCGGCATCTACGCTGCCGTCAGTGCCGGCGACCTTGCCGGTGCAATGGACGTGCTCTGGGCAGGGCTCCTCGCCGGTTGGCTTCGCGGCGTCGAGGCTCTCATGGGCTACGTCGACCCGTGGATTTCCACATTCCAAAACACGTTCACCTACGCCGGCACCGAGATCGCCGTCGTCTGGGAGCAGATGTGGACCGGGCTTTCGGCCACGGCCAACACGATCGGGGCGGCCCTCACGGGTTCCTTCGACAACATCATCAACGGCGTGCTCGCGTCGTGGGACACGCTGGAGGCCGGAATCTTGAAGTCGTGGAATTACATTCAATCGTTCTTCAAAGAAGGTTTTGACCTTAAGGCAGAAAACGACAAGGTCGACAGCCAAATGGCGGCTCGCGCCCGCGAGCGTGAGCTAGCACGGCCTGGCGTCGCTGGTCGCATGGCGACGGCTGCCAGTGAAAACGAAGCGGCAGCAAACGAGTCGCAGGCTCGCGTCGATGCCATGCGGGCGGGTGCCGACGCCACCGCGCAGGGCAGATTCGACGAGAACGCCAGCCGTGCTGAAGAGCGTCGGGCGGCGACCATGGGAGCCGAGGCCAATCTCAATAACCTTGTCAGAGGGCAGTCTGAAACTCGAGGCCGCGCCCAGCACGCTGAAGACCTTGGGACCAACATCGCCAACGTCGGCTCTCTCGACGGGCTCCGCGAACTGGCCGACGAGTTCCACACGCTCAAGTCAATGGGTCGCCTGACTAGCGAGCAAGAGGGCAAGCTCGCCGGCGCTCTTGACGCCGCCACCGAGCGGCTCATGGGCGAGGGTGCGACGATCGACCCGGCAGAGAAAGCGCAGCAGGGGGCAGGCGCTGCCGGTGTTGGCGGTCCAAGCCAGGCCGAGGTAGCCGGGACGTTCTCGTCGGTCGCCCTGGGTGGCATGGGTTTCGGATCGTCGCTCGACCAGAAACAACTTGACGCGCTGAATCGAATTGCAGCGAACACGGATCCCAATAACGCTGACACGGTGGCCGCCTAATGGCAACATGGGTCGAAGACAAATCGAGCCGCTCCGCGACGATCTACCGTCTTGGGAAGAAGGCTGCCAGCACGATGCGGCGGTCGTACAAGGTGTTTGGCTACACCGACGACACGCCGCTACACGCTGACTGCAACCAGCGGATTACCGGCCAGCTGATGTTCTGGCAGTACCCCGGCGCAAACGTGCAGCTGCGAGCCGAGTCGTACACGGTGGACTACCTCGGGGATGACGCCTGGCACGTCGAGATACAGTACGAGAAGGTCGGGGCAGACGCATCGGAGCCGGACCCGCTGAAGCGGTCCAGGTCGTTCGACACCTCGGGCGGCACGCAGCACATCACTCAGGCGCTAGACAACGTCACAGTTCTCACGGGTCGCACCGGAACGACCACCGTGACGCAGTCTGGCGAGCGTCGATATCCGCCATCGACGGCTCCGTCCATGAATGGGGCCATCGGAGTTGACGGCAGCAGTGTCAACGGCGTGGATATCGTCGTGCCGGCCCTGACCTGGACCGAGACGTATGACGTACCGAGCACCTACGTTACATCTGGCTATATCCGTGGCCTCGCTGGCCTGACAGGAAGCGTCAACAATGCATCGTTCCGCGGATTCGACGCAGGAGAGGTTCTGTTTGTCGGATGCTCTGGGTCGCAGGAATGGGACGAAGAAAAAGGCAACGGACCTTGGACGCTGTCGTTTAAGTTCGTGGCGTCGCCTAATGTCACCAACCAGAAGATTGGCGACATCACGGGCGTGGAGAAGAAAGGCCACGAGTACCTGTGGGTTCGTTACGAAGATGCCGTGTCCTCGAATGACCTCGTCAAGCGCCCGCGATCTGTGTACGTCAACAGGGTCTACCGTGACGGAAACTTTTCTGGCCTCGGGATCGGCTCCTAATGGCACGATCAGACGGACGCATTGAGCAGGGACAGAAGGTCCGCGGTGCGATCTCGGCGCGAGCGTGGAACCGGGCGCAGCAGGCGGCTGACGTTGTGCTGGGGGCTGGGACCGGCAGCGCAGGCAATGGATCTGGCGTTTCTGCGCTTCCCGGTCTGCGTACCAGCATTGGCCAGAGGGGTTGGTTTGGCCAGGTGATGGCGATTACGTCGGTAAATTCGCAGTCGCTTCTGCCATCACCGTCGCTGCCAGCAGCGATGACATCCCTGTCGCAGATGTCCGCTAGGGAGAAGCAGCTGCCCGTCGTATCGCTTCTCTATGGTGCATCTGTTTTTACTGCTGGTGATGCGGAAGCAGCCATTGCGATTTGCTGCGGCAACAACGAGGACGTGTGGACCGTGTCTGGCTTTGCAGTCACTCGCGTGCGAGTGCTGAACTACAACCATCGCTACGCATCGGCCGGGCGCGTCAATACGGGGCGGTCGGAGGACGATAACTTTTTCGGCTGCCTGTCCAGCGCTTTCTGGGGGCCGGCAAAAATCATCGGGTACTTTGCGTCCAGCCTGCCGGAAGCACCTGCCGCTCCTGGGTTCATCAACACATCGCTTTCGTTCGCGGCCCCTACAACGCTGACATATCCAAACAGCCAAGCGCGCTGGGCATTGGTGCGATTCTGATGTGGCTGCACTGGCCTCGCGCGCCGTTTCAAGATGCGATCCGTTTAGTTCCTGACGGCGACGTTACTGGCTGGGACAACCCGCCGTACGACTCTTCCTACCCGCAGGAATACCAGCGTGCAGATGTGCAGCTGGGCTGGTTTGACTCTCTGCGGTACTCGTGGAAAGGCACGCTGAAAAGCACGCAGCCATTTATCGGAGCCATTCACGTTGCTTTTGGGATGAATGACTCGTTCCCAAGAGCGACCAGCACCCCCGATGGTTTTGTGCCACCTTATGTTGCTCACGGAACGACAGCGGACAGTCTTTCAATAATTCTGGGAAACAGATTCACCATACAAGTGCGGCGATACGCTGCTAATCTGTGGCCCAACGGCGGACGCCCAGAAGAGCGGGCAGCGTATGGGCGCAAGTATCCGTATGTCTCCCAGCTGCTCAATCCGCCGGTCGCCGAGGAATATACCCGCGTCCCGAGCGTGATGGTTGGCAACCACGCAAACTGCACGCAGGTCCGTTTGCTCGTAGACGGTTCAGAGCGGAAAGCAGCGATAACGCCTTTTATGGTTCAGCCTATCGCGTTTGCAGCTGAGTACCCGGTCAACGACCAGCAAGTCGTATTGTCTTCTGCATTTTGTAGCGTCGGCTTGGGTGTGGTCAAGAACACTGACGAGCACAGGCTGTACACATTTGTTTCTTTTGGCGGCTTCGGTGCGCGTGCGATTACATGGACGCACGACATCGCGGACAGTAATGAAGACTACATGAACGAGCCCGTCAGGCTTATCTCTAGCAACGGTGTCGCCGCGTACGTTGCAGCCGCAAAGCCTGGGCAGTTCACGCGATCCCAGCCCATGCGGCCCGACGAATCTGCATTGGCGGAAACTAGATACCTCAAGACGTTTGCGGCGTACAGAAATGCCGCCGAGAACTTTGCTTGGCCGCTGGCATCAGACAGCGCCAATGGCATCGCAGACGTGGACTGCGCAGGTCATGTGGCGATTCTAAAAAGCGGCTCCGCAGGGCAGTCCAGCGGCACGAGGACAGACAATCTACTTTTGCCCCATGCCGTTCATGGGTATGACTTGTCCGACACGGCTTTTATTGCGGAGACTGGACGAACGTCTAATGTCTCGGCCGCCGACTCCGAAAACGTCTTGCTTTCCAAGATTGAGGTCAGCATTCCCGGTGGGTTCTTGACCTCTCCGAGCAATCTTGGCTACGCAACCTTCTCTCAGACGCCGAGTCCGTCCGCAACGCTGACGCTTGAGCCAGCCGCAATAAATAATTACTACATAGGCGAAGCGGATTTCAACTGGACATACACGCAGTCTCAGGGTGGAAACATTACCCCAATAAGCATTCACAAAAAGCTGAAAGCCCTGTGTTTCCTAGAGCGAAGATTTGAGGTGTCCAACCGCCGGGCTTCAAACATCGGTGCCGCTGTGTTTTCCTCAGTTACGAAATTGCATTTGCGTCTGGCCTTTGGAGGCGTGCCGGCAACTGGTCCGCAGCCACCGGGAGACGTTGTGCTCTTGGACTTGCAGGAATACCGCGACCTTACGAATGCGGAGCAATCGGCGCTCTTCTCGGGGCAAGCGGTGACGCTTGCTCGGTGGGATTTTGGGGAAAGAATTAAAGGCTTTCGGCCTTTCAATGGGACAAACCTGACCGCCACCGTTCGCGCAGTCGGCACACCCCCTGCATGACGATTCGCTGCGGGTGATACTCTGCCAGCATGGCCACCTATAGCCAGCTACCCGGCGATCTGACGCTGCAAATCGTGCGCGGTGACGAAGTGTCGTTCTCTGCCGTTTTCACAGGCGTGGACCTCACAAGCTACACGCTCGCGGCTGGTATCTACAGTGGCTTCGGAGCGACCGCCACGGACACGCTGGTTGCCACGCCGACGCTCACGAAGACCGTGGCCACCGTGGCCGGCGTCACATCGAGCACCGTGCAGGTGAGCCTGACAGAAACGCAGACGGCGGCGATCTCGCCGACCGGGACCAGCCGCTGGTATCTCCGCTGGGTCTCGCCTGGCGGCGTGACCCGCACTGTGTTGAGCGGTATCGTGACCGCGCAGAATCCGTGAGGTAGCAATGCCGAGCGGCAATGAAGTAACGGTCACGGTATCCGGCGGCACGACGACAGCCGTCACGGTGCCAAACTCCACAGGCACCACGCCGCCGACGATCACGAACGGCGGCACCGCCAACATCACGGTGACGAGCGTCGGCGACCGCGGGCCGAAAGGCGACACGGGGCCGGCGAACACGCTGGCGATCGGCACGGTCACGTCTGGCACACTGGCGGCAGCGACGATCACAGGCACCGCGCCGAATCAGACGCTCAATCTGACGCTTCCGCCGGCTGATCTCACAGGGCTGGCGACCGTTGCGACAACTGGCAGCTACAACGACCTCACGAATAAGCCCAGCATCCCGAGTGCGTACAGCCTGCCCGATGCCACCACCACGACGAAGGGCGGTGTGATCGTCGGCTCTGGTCTGTCTGTGAGCACCGGCACGGTATCGGCGAACGTGACCAGCGTGGCCGGCAGGACCGGGGCCGTCACGATCGCGTCTACGGACGTTTCCGGTCTGGGCTCGCTCGCCACGCAGTCGAGCGTGGCTTACTCATCGCTCGCGGGCGTTCCCTCGACGTTCACGCCGTCCGCTCACGTTCACAGCGCGGCCGACATCACAAGCGGCACGCTCTCGGATTCTCGGCTCTCGGCCAACGTGCCGCTGCTCGTGAGCGGCCTGCTGCCGTCCACGGTTCTGCCGTCCTACGTCGATGACGTGCTTGAGTACGCTGCGACCAGCAACTTCCCGGCTACGGGCGAGACAGGAAAGATCTACGTCGCCACATCGACAAACAAGATCTACCGCTGGTCGGGGAGCGTCTACGTCGAGATCAGCCCCTCGCCAGGCTCGACGGACAGCGTGTCGGAAGGGTCGGTCAATCTGTACTTCACGACCGCACGGGCGGCAGCAGCTGCTCCGGTGCAGTCCGTGGCCGGTCGGACGGGCGCGGTGACGATCTCGGCCAGAGACGTGAGCGGATTGGCATCCGTTGCAACTAGCGGCTCTTACGCGGACCTCACGAACACGCCGACGATTCCCAGTGCTTACACGCTGCCGACAGCGAGTGCCTCAACGCTCGGAGGCGTGAGGATCGGGTCGGGAATCAGCATCGACGGCAGCGGCGTCATATCGGCGTCTGGATCGGGCTACACGCTCCCGGCCGCTACAACGTCCACGCTCGGCGGCGTCATCGTCGGCAGCGGCTTGAGCGTGTTGAGCGGCACGATCTCTGCGAACGTGACGAGCGTCGCTGGCCGCACTGGAGCGGTGACGATTGCCTCTGGAGACGTTTCCGGGCTGGCGGCGATTGCCACCAGCGGATCGGCGTCCGACATTGGGACAGGCACGCTGCCGGCCGCGAGGCTCCCGGCCACGGCGGTGACGGCTGGCTCCTACGGTTCTGCGTCCTCGGTGGCGACGTTTACCGTCGATGCCGCTGGCCGGCTCACTGCCGCCGGAACAGCGTCGATCGCGATCTCAGCTGCTGCCGTGAGCGGTCTGGCGACATCGGCCACGACGGACGCCACAAACGCGACAAACATCAGCAGCGGCACGCTGTCGGCGTCCAGGCTCCCCACGAGCGGCGTGACGGCCGGAACCTATACCAGCGTGACGGTGGACGCTACGGGCCGAGTGACGGCCGGAAGCAATCCGAGCGGTGGCGGCGGAAGTGGATCGGGCGGCGTCAAGCTCGGCCTGGTGCTCGCCCTCACCTAATTGACTGGCCTCTTATCGTGGCGTTATGGCTCGCAGGAAGCGTCAGCGCCGCACAGTCTACATCGGCGAGCAGCGATGGAAGATCACCCGCGCAAGGCTCCGAGGGATCTACGGCGACTGCAACTACGCCACGCGAACGATTCGACTGCACGGCGGGCTCCGTGGCGTTGACCTCCTTGATACGTTGATCCACGAGCTCATTCACGCCCGCTGGCCGGACCTCTCCGAGGATGCGGTTGTCGAGTTCTCGGAAACCCTGTCGGCAGTGCTTGACGCAGAAGGGTTCCGCCACGCCGAAGACCAGGAGGAGTGATGCCGAAAGCACCCAGCATCATCGACCAGATTGCGGCCTCTATACCAGACAGCCAATCCGGCAAGCCGTGGTGGTTGCGTCTCACAGAAGACCAGCGAGAGTTCGTCGCACCGATCCTCGCTGCGTGGAGGGCAGGGCGATTTGGGACTCGCAAGATCACGGCGGCCCGCGCAATCGCGAAGACGCTGACCGAGCACGGAATCACGATCGGAGCTCAGGGAGTTCTGGCATGGCTGCAAAGAGGCGAGTAGCCGACGAGATTGCGGACAGCCTGGCGGCCGACGCCCAACTCGTGGCCGACGCCGAGCTCGCCCGTCTGCGTGCTGAACTGGCATCGTACCGAAAACGGTACACCGCCGCCCTTGAGCAGATCGACCGCGAGCGTGAGCGGGCGGACTCGCTTGTGTCGCTCAAGGGAATCAAGTCTTCGCCGCTGCCCTTGACCAAGGCTGTCAAGGGAAAACTGCATCCCGCGACAATGGTGCTTCTGATCTCGGACGTTCATGCCGAAGAAACCGTTCGTTCCGAGACGGTCAATAACCTCAACGAGTACGACCTGACGGTCTGCGAAAAGCGACTCGCGGAGTTGCAGGAACGATTTCTGGCAATGCTCGAACACGAGCGGCGTCTCGCGCAAATCGACCGCGTCGTGATCTGGTTAGGCGGCGACCTGATCAGTGGCATGATTCATCCCGAGCTCGCCGAGGAAAACTCGCTGCATCCGCTCGCGGCGATCCGCTGGGTAGGCGAGCGTCTCCGGTCGTTCATTGACACTGTTGCAGACAACGCTCGCGAGGTAGTCATCGCAACGTCATGCGGCAACCACGGGCGGACCACCGAGAAACTTCGCACCAACGAAGCCGACACAAGCTACGAGCACCACCTCTACCTGACGATGCGGGCCGCTGAGAAGCGAAAAAACGTGCGCTGGCAGATAGGCGAGGGACACCTTAACTACCTGGACCTCGACGGCTTCGTGATCCGTTTCTGTCATGGTCACGCCATCAAGTTCTCGGGTGGCATCGGAGGTATTCATGTGCCACTCAAAAAAGCTATTGCCGCGTGGGACACGCACCGGCCCGCGCACCTGACGTGCATCGGGCATTGGCACCAGTTCTCGGCGGGGCGCAACTACGTCAGCAATGGCAGCGTTATCGGGTATTCCGCTTACGCCGTGCGCATCAAGGCCGAGGGCGGCGAGCAGCCAGCGCAGGCGGCGATCGTCATCGATCACAAGCGGAACGAAATGACGAAGGCATATCGGATCTTCTGCGACCGCGACCTGCGTGAGCGGAAATGCTGACGCCTGAATACTTGACCGATCTAGAACATAGGGCCAGACGGTTCTCCGGTGCGTACACCGGCACGAGCGGCACGCTCGCCGCAGGAATCATTCACCTCCTCAACGAAAGAGCAGAGATGACGGCAGCCTTTGACCAGTTGGCGGCAGACAACCAGGCACTCCGAGACGCTGTGGCCGCGCGTCTGCAAGCCACAGACCCGTCTGATCCAAAGATGACTGGCTACACCCCAATGGCTGCGTCGCTTGCTGGCTGTCGGCCAGCGCAGGAAGCCGCGGCCCGGTGCTTCGACACGGCCGACGTGGAATCACCCACCGAAATTGCCGACGCCGACGTTTCTTCGATCCCGAGCGACTGGATCCTGCAAGGCGAGCGCGAGCTCAAGAGCGATCGCGAGCCGATTGACGTGCGTCAACTCGGGCACGGGCTCTTGGCTCCGCAGGAAAACGAGACGCCAGCCGAGCGGTTGCTGAGAGACGCGATCGACGTGATCCGTGACCGCCGCCCGAAGTACGGCGGGCCGCTCCACCATTTCGCCCGAACGGTGGGCATGATCAACGCCGCCTTCGCCGACGTGCTCAAGCGTCCGCTGACACCCGCCGACTGGGCTGTCGTGATGACGCTCGACAAGGTTTCCAGGCACATGGGGCCGAGCAAAACCACCGACACACCGATCGACTTGGCTGGCTACGCCGCCTGTCTGGCTGAGTGCGAGACGCTGCCATAGCCCCTACGGCCACGCCCGTTTTTCGACCAATCTGAATGGTCGGAGGCTGACGTGATCGCTGCGGCTCACTGGCGTCGAGGCGGACCTGACGGGCGCGAACCTATCGCGGCTGCCGGCGATGTCGTGTCCCTTGCGAAGACGCTGACCAACTCGCAGCAGTTTTGGGGCAAGGTAACGAGCGTCCGGCCGCCAAGGCACTCTCGGGCCGAGCTTGAACTGATTGCCTTTCGCCTTGGATGCACGGTCGATGCCGCGCGGCGCGCCATTGAAATGGGACTGTTGTAGGAGGCTGCCATGGTGAGCGACGCGCCGGTCAAGGCCACCGAAAATCTGTACACGCTGGCCCAGAAGACGACGGCGTTCATCGTCATGTCGCGAGCAAAGGCCGCAGACGGATTGACGCTCGCGGAGTTTAGCGAGCTCGCCGTCGCCCTGCTTCGCATCGCAGTCGAGACCGTGGACGTTCTCAACGTGCCGGGCGTTCAGAAAAAGCAGATGGTGCTCGACGCTGTCGGAATGCTGTTCGACGCCGTCGCCGATAAGTGCGTGCCGGTTGCCGCGTGGCCTGTCTGGCTGATCGCCCGACCTACCGTCCGAGAGCTCGTGCTGCTCGCTGCGTCTGGTGCTATTGAATCCATCCTGCCTCTCGTGCGAAAGGCCGCCGCATGATCGCTCCGTTGCTCATCGGAGTCGCCGTTCTCCTGCTCGTTGGCCCGTGGATCACGTCCGCGGCGGTCGCTTTCTCGCAGCGCCCGCCCGCTGCGCAGGCTGATGGAGTGACGTACCAGGCGGCAATCGCCGACCTCGCAAACGTCCGCAAGCGGCTGGTTGATACGAATCAGATCGCCGATCCGGTCAAGGCCGCGATCGACACGCTCACGCTCGCCCTGGTGGCAGGGAGTGACCAGTGAGCATTCGCCACATCATCGCCGTCGCGCTGCTCGCCTTGGGGCTAATGGCGTCTTTTGCCGGCCCAGCATCGCCAACGCCCGCCCCCGGCGGCGGCGATATCGTGCTGATGGGCAAGTTTGCCGGCCCGACTGCGGCGGCCGACGCGGCGACTACCGCCGGGATGTTCACCGAGCTCGCGGATGAGATTGAGTACGACGGGCAGCGAGCGGGCGGGCCACACCTCACCAGCGGCGTGGCGTTTGACGACCTGCGGGCGCGGGCTTTCGATCTCCGCTGCCGAGGCGTCAAGATTGGCGACCGGCAGACGCGGGCCAGGGAGGCCATCAAGGCATATCTCGACGCCAAGCTCGGCGTAAGCGGCGGGCCGGTCGGCCCCGAGCAGCGGTCGCAGTGGGTGGCGGCGCTTCGCGAGGTTGGGAGGGCCGCCGGTGACGCTGCGCGATAGGTTTTTTCCGTGGAGATTGTTTGCGGCGGCGGTCCTTATCCTCGCTGCTGCGCTCATTGGATTCCGGTCTGCCGGCCTGCTGGAGCAGTCGATCGGCCCCGCCGGCAACTTCGGCTACACGCCAGATCCAGAGGCCACGCGGGCGTTTCTCGCCGAACTCGACCAGCCCACGTTCCGCCAGGCTGGTCGCGAGGTCATCGCCAACGCCAAAGGGAAAGACGCCTACCTCTACCGCTACGCCGACAAGGCGCATCGAGCGGTATACGGCACGCCATTCGGTCCGTGGAACCAAGGCCCAGTAGGGACATGCGTTTCTTTCGGGTGGGCAATGGGCTCCTACATCGGCCAGGCAGTCGATTGGTCGCAGGGGCAACTGCCGCACCCGCCAAAGCTGGTTGCCACCGAACCGCTGTACGCAGGCTCGCGGACTGCGGCGCGGCTCCCGCCGGTGACGTTTGCCGGATTTTCTGATGGCTCCTATGGCGCGGCTGCGGCACGCTGGGTTTCGGGACAGTGCAAGGAACAGGGCATCGGCGGCATCCTGTTCCGCCAGCAGTACGGCGAGCACGACCTGTCCGCCTACTCGACATCGCTGTCGAAGCAGTGGGGAGCCTACGGCTGCCCGCGCCCGCTGGCGATCGAGGCCAACAAGCACACCGCCAAGGCCGTCGCCCTCTGCGAAACGTGGGAGGGGCTGACGGCAGCCCTGGAGTCAGGAATGTGCGTCCCGATCTGTAGCAACGTCGGCTTCGCAAACCAAGACCGCGACGCAGATGGATTCCTGCGGCGCTCTGGCTCTTGGGGGCATTGCATGTGCGTGATTTCTGTGAAGTACGCAAAGAACAACCAAGCCGGCTCTGCCACGCCGATGAAAAATCCTCGCGACGGCGTGCTCGTGATCAACAGTTGGGGACCGTCGTGGGTCAAGGGTGGCAAGCACCCAGCAGACCAACCAGACGGCTCGTTCTGGATCACTCGCCAAGACGCTGAAATCATCCTTGCCCAGCGCGATAGTTTCGTGATCGG
>Ga0214923_10004758_pt1 | contig 16188 bp, 14 predicted proteins | sample LL1510_MetaG_FD_177993 | JGI IMG/M metagenome (GOLD analysis project Ga0214923, IMG submission 177993) | Freshwater microbial communities from Lake Lanier, Atlanta, Georgia, United States - LL-1510 | ecosystem: Environmental > Aquatic > Freshwater > Lake | place: USA: Georgia | collected...
GGTGCCGATCCGCTCCGCGGCGTCGCCGGGCGTCGCGAGCTCGGCACCCAGGTCGAATAATTCCCCCTGGATCTTCCGCAACAGGTCGTCGAATGGAACGGCCGCCCGATGCGTGCGCACGAGGCCAAGATGGCTGTTGAGCTCGTCGACCGTGCCGAAGGCCTCGATCCGGGCGTGATCCTTGCGGACCCGCGGACCGCCGAAGAGGCCCGTCTCGCCGGCGTCGCCGGTCTTGGTGTAGATCTTCATCGCGCGGGCTCCTGCAGGGCGGACGCGCCCTCTCCTGGACGGCCGCAACCGACTTATACTGTTCGTGATGCACAAAACCGACAAGCCGATTTTCGTCTGCCTGCTCATTTTCACCGCGTGCGCCCCGGCGGGCCGCTGCTCCGCAGAGGCTGTGTCGCCGCTCGAGGCGGCCCACCTTTCAACGCCCGTCCGCGTGACCGACGGCCTGGCGAAGGCGGGCGAGGGCTACTTCGCCCCCGACGCCCGCCGCATCTGCTACCAGGGCGTGCCGAGCGATTATCCCTTCTATCAGATCTATGTGCAGCCCTTCGACGCGGCATCTCCCGCCGTGGCGAGCCCGCGCCGGATCAGCACGGGCCGCGGCCGCACGACCTGCTGCTGGTTTTCGCCCGACGGCACGCGGCTCTTGTTCGCGTCGAGCCATCTCGATCCGGCCCTCGACCGCACCGAGGCGGCCGCGCGGGCCCAGGCCGAGGAAGACGCCCGCACGGGGCGGCGCCGGCGCTACCAATGGGACTTCGACCCCGCGACGGAAATCTTCGTGGCGCCGCTCGACGGCGGCGACCTCGTGCGGCTCACGAATTCCCCGGGCTACGATGCGGAATGCTCGTATTCCGCCGACGGCAAGCGGATCCTGTTCGTGAGCGACCGCGACGGCGACCCCGACATCTACGTGATGAATGCCGACGGCTCGGGCGTGAAGCAGCTCACCAATGCACCGGGCTACGACGGCGGCCCGTTCTTCTCGCCCGACGGCGGCTGGATCGCCTACCGCACGGATCGCCTCGAAAAGGACATGCTGCAGATCCACGTGATGCGGGCCGACGGCTCGGGCGACGTGGCCATCACGGCAGGAAAGGGAGTGCACTGGGCGCCCTACTGGCATCCGACGAAGCCCTGGCTGATCTGGACCGGCGCCGACCATTCCGATCCGAAGCAGCGGCCCAACTACGACCTGCAGATGGCCCGCTACGACACGTCGGGAGGGACGTTCCGGGCCGGCGCGGCGCTGCGGCTCACCGACCACGAGGGCGCCGACGTGCTGCCGAGCTTCTCGCCCGACGGCACGCTCCTCATGTGGACCGCCAGCCGCGACGGTGGCGGCCGGTCGCCGGCCAGCCAGCTCTGGGTGTCGCGGCTCGACCTCGAACCGCTCGATCGCGACCTGCCGCCGGCCGCCACTGCCGCGGAGCCGGTCCGATGACCGGTTCGCGGCGCTCGGATGCGATCGCGCTGGTGGGCGGCGGCCAGATGGCGCTGGCGCTCGCCGCAGGCTTCTGCCGCGCGGGCCTCGTGCAGGCTGGGCAAATCACCGTGTTCGACCCGAGCGACGTGGCCCGCGAGCGGCTCGCGGCCCGCGTGCCCGGCGTGCGGTTCGCCGCGTCGGCGGCCGAGGCCGTGCGCGGGGCGGGCCTCGTGTTTCTGGCCGTCAAGCCGCAGCAGGCGGAGATCGCGTGCCGCGACCTCGCGGCTGCCCTGCCAGCCGACGCCGTGCTCGTGTCGATCGTCGCGGGCCTGCCGATCGCGGCGCTCGCCGACCACGCGGGCTCGCGGCGGATCGTGCGCGTGATGCCCAACACGCCGTGCCTCGTGGGGCGGGGCGTGTCGGTCGTGTGCCGCACGCCCGAGGTGCCGGCGGCCGCCGCCGAGGCCGTGCTCGGCCTGCTTGGCGCCGTGGGGCACGTGCACGAGGTCGACGAGGCCTTGCTCGACGCCGTCACGGGCCTCTCGGGCTCGGGGCCCGGGTTCGTGGCCCTGCTCGTCGAGGCGCTCTCGGACGGCGGCGTGAAGGCGGGCCTGCCGCGGCCTCTCGCGCTCGCGCTCGCCGTCGAGACGCTCGCGGGCACCGCGGCGCTTCTTCAACAGACGGGCGAGCATCCGGCCCAGATCAAGGACCGCGTCTCGAGCCCGGGGGGCACGACGATCGCCGGCCTCGCCGTGCTCGAGCAGCGCGGCGTCCGCAGCGCGCTCATCGACGCCGTGGTCGCCGCCGCCGCCCGCGCGCGGGAACTCGGCCGGGCCTAGAGAGGGCCCAACTCTCGGCAAGTGGGGCAACCGTCCCGGCTGCCAATCCGGCCTCAACACTTGGCAAGCGAGCCGCTCGCCCCACGGCCCGCCCTCACTTCCGCTTTTTCGCAGACTTCTTCTTCGCAGACTTCTTCGCCGCTTTCTTCACGGCCTTTTTGCCGCCGAAGATCGCGTCCCAATTCTGGGCGTACGTGCCTGTGCTTCCGACGCGGACGATGGACATGGTTTTGCTCCCGTTGGGCGGTGAATGCGCGGGTGATTCGTAGCGATCGGAGGCCGGCCCTGTCAAGGATCGACCACCAGCGACACGATCTCGAGCGCCGGGCGGCCGAGACGTTCGGGAAGCGTCTCGCGTCGCCGCGAGGCCACGTTCGCCGCCGGCTCGGCGGCCCTGAGCCTGAATACGTTGCAGTCCTCGAGCAGACCGGTCACGTCGTGGCTCCAGCGGGCCTGCCCGCTGCGCAGCGGGGGCAGCGGCGTGCCATTGACGGTGACTGTGGCGTCGCCGGGAGCGGCGACCACGAGCCACACGCGGGCCCCCGGTTCGACGCCGCTCGGACGGCCGAAATTCCGCCGCCAGGCACCGTCTTCATCCGGCGGCTCCCAGGCCGCGGCCAGGTTGATCGAGTGCCGCTCCGCACGGGCCGCGGGGATCACGACGGCCCGCCCTGAGGCCGTGCCGCCGAGCAGGGCCTCGGCGTGCTCCCCGACGCTTTCAAGCGAGAGCAGCGTCACCGGAAAAACATCGCGCACGCGCGGCCAGAGGGCGGCCAGCCGTGGCCACAGGGCTGCCCGCTCGGCCTGCGTCGGCAGCGTGGCCGCATCGATGCCCGAAAGCGTGATGCCGCGGAGGATGAAGGGATGCACCGTCGTCGGCAGGTCGACGCCGGCGGCCATACCGATCGCCGCCACGACGCCACCGGGAAGCACCCCCTTGAGCACATCGGCCAGGATCGGCCCGCCCACCGCGTCGATCGCGCCGGCCCAGCGGCCGCGGTGCAGGGGCTTGCCGCGGTCGCCGCGCAAATCTTCAGGAGAAATGACCGCGGCGGCGCCAAGGCGGCGGAGCACCGCCCCCAGCGCGGGCTTGCGGCTGCACGCCACCGCCCGCCTTCCGGCGGCCGCGAGAGCCGCCACGGCGAGCATCCCCACGCCGCCGCTCGCTCCGGTGACGAGCCACTCGGCGTCGGGCGGCGGCTCATGGCCGGGCGGCCTGACCTGAGAGAGGCGATCGATCGCGAGCAGCACCGTGAGGCCGGCCGTTCCCATCGCCATCGCCTCGCGGGCCAAAAGGCCCGCCGGCAACGGCACGATCGCAGCGGCCGGCGGCCGCAGCGTGGTGGCGAAGCCACCCTGCCGCGTCTCACCGAGGCCGTTGCCGGTGACCACGACAGGCGTTCCCGCAGGCAGCCCGCCACAGGCCTCGAAGAGCGTGCCGGCGGCATCGATGCCGGGGACGAGTGGAAGCGTCTTCGCGACACCGGGATGCCCCGCACAGGCGAGCGCGTCCTTGTAGTTGAATCCGGCAGCGGCCACGCGCACGAGCGGCCCGGCCGCCGCCGGCGTTGCGGGGAGCGGGGCGACGCCACCCGAGACCCGGCCATCCGTCCGTCGATCCACGAGCCAGCACCGTTCGGATCGGTCGCCGCTCCGGCCAGTCATCAGGGGGTTTGCTCCGCGGAATCCATTCGGGCGATATACTGGTGACACCGGACCGTCCGGGACGACAGAATACCCCCGACCCGCAGACCGCAGGAGCCTCTTCTCCATGGGACAGCACGCCCTCGAATTCACCGACGCCAATTTCCAGAGCGAGGTTCTCGACTCGCCTGTTCCGGTGCTCGTCGACTTCTGGGCGCCGTGGTGCGGCCCGTGCCGGATGATCGGCCCGACGATCGAGGAGCTCGCAGCCGAAAATGCCGGGACGTTTCGCGTGGGCAAGGTGAACGTCGACGACAACAACCGCGTGGCGATGAACTACAACGTGGCGAGCATCCCCACGATCATGATCTTCAAGAGCGGCCAGCTCGTGCAGCAGTTCATGGGCGTGCAGCCCAAGGCCCGCCTCCAGCAGGCCCTCGACGAAGCCAAGGCGTAGCCCTTGTTGATGGGTTCGGGCCAAACGGCGTCAGGCCCGGAGGGCCGGGTGCGAACTGGGCGACGGACGTCGCCCAAGCGACGGTCGGCACGATGCCGAGCCGTCGCGTGAAGCAAGTTCATGGGCGTGCAGCCCAAGGCCCGCCTCCAGCAGGCCCTCGACGAAGCCAAGGCGTAGCCCTTGTTGATGGGTTCGGGCCAAACGGCGTCAGGCCCGGAGGGCCGGGTGCGAACTGGGCGACGGACGTCGCCCAAGCGACGGTCGGCACGATGCCGAGCCGTCGCGTGAAGCAAGTTCATGGGCGTGCAGCCCAAGGCCCGCCTCCAGCAGGCCCTCGACGAAGCCAAGGCGTAGCCCTCGTTGATGGGTTCGGGCCAAACGGCGTCAGGCCCGGAGGGCCGGGTGCGAACTGGGCGACGGACGTCGCCCAAGCGACGGTCGGCACGATGCCGAGCCGTCGCGTGAAGCAAGCCCATGGGCGTGCAGCCCAAGGCCCGCCTCCAGCAGGCCCTCGACGAAGCCAAGGCGTAGCCCGTTACGGGGCGAGCGCCCCTTCGAGCCGTCTCGCGCGGCCGAGCCGGTCGAGCACCCCCTCGTCGACGAAGCCGGCGAGGTTGTGCTGCACGCCGGGCTGCCGCAGTTTTTCCACGGCCTTGGCCTCGATCTGCCGCACCCGCTCCCGCGTGACGCTGAAGATCGACCCGACCTCTTCGAGGGTGTAGGCATAGCCATCGGCGAGCCCGAACCGCATCCGGATGATCTCCCGCTCGCGGTAGGAGAGGCCGTCGAGCGCCTTGCCGATCGAGTCGCGGAGCGACTGGCCGTTGATGTCGCGGAGCGGATCCTCTTCGCGGTGGTCCTTGATCAGATCGCCGTAGCCCGTCTCCTCCCCGTCGCCCACCGGCTGGTCGAGCGATGCCAGCTGCCGCGACATCCGCCACACGCAGGTGGCCTCGTCGACCGACAGGCCGCCGAGCTTCGCCAGTTCCTCGACCGTCGGCTCTCGACCGTGATCCTGGCGGAACACGCGGGTCATGTTCCGCAGTTTCGTCAGGGTGTCGACCATGTGCACGGGCACGCGGATCGTCCGGCTCTGGTCGGCGATCGCCCGCGTGATCGCCTGGCGGATCCACCAGGTGGCATACGTGGAAAACTTGAAGCCGCGGGCGTGCTCGAACTTGTCGACTGCCCGCATCAGCCCCGAATTACCCTCCTGGATCAGGTCGAGAAACGCGAGCCCGCGATTCCGATACCGCTTGGCGATCGACACCACGAGCCGCAGGTTGCCTGCCGCGAGCTCGCGTTTGGCGGCTTCGTAACGCTGCTGCAGGTCGTCGAGCCGGGCGATCCGGCGGGCGAGCGTCCGCCGGCTCTCGCGCACCGCCAGCAGCAGCCGGCGTTCCTCGCTCCGCCCCGCCGCCCCGACCGCCGCCGGCCGGGCCCTGCCTTCGCGGGCCGTCTCGATCCGGCGGGCCGCTTCGCGCAGCTTCTCGAGCAGCGGGTAGAGCCGCTGGATCCGCAGGTTCATCTCCTCGACGAGCCGCACCGTCTTGCTCCGCTTGCGGACGAGATCCCGCCAGGCGGCCCGGCGCTCGGCGAGCGGGACGCTGCGCGACATGGCGATCCGAAACAGCTTCTTCTTTTCCTGTTCGAGCCTCCGCAGCGTTTCCAGGTTGGGGCCGAGCCGCCGCAGCGTGCGCTTCTTCTCGGCCGTGTTGGTCACCGACACCTCGATCGTGCGGTCGAGCCGCAGGCGGCCCGCCTGCACCTGCTCGAGGAGGCCGATCGCCCCGGCGAGCACGAGGTCGTTGCCGAGCATCGTGTCGCGAAACTTCCGCCGCCAGCGCTCGATCTCGCGGGCGCTGCTCACTTCCGTGTCGCGCGTGAGGAGTGGGATCCCGCCCATCTGCAGGAGGTAGAGCCGGATGGGGTCGTCGATATGGCCGAGTTTGCGGGGAGCGGCGGTCGTGCGGGGCATCGGTGAAACCTCGGGGCGGGGGGCAGGGGCTACCCTGTGGACGTCGGTGGCTCTCCTCAGGGTGGGAGCATTCCGAGTGCCAAACCGGCGGGGGGCCGCCGTTTTCGCAAGAAATGGGCTCCCGCCGCGGCACGATCGCGGTCGCGTGGGCCGGCCCGGGAACCGCCCGGTGGATCGCGCGTCGCCCGCGGGCGACGCGTTCCCGGCGACCGGGTGGCCGCGGGGCGACGGCAAACCGGCCTCGTCAGCCGAGCGTGGTGCAGGCCATAATCGGGTGCAGAGGTTGCCGCAGCCGTCGTGGCCACAGGCGCCGAGCCCGGTATCCGCAGCCGTCCGAGTGGTGCATGGAGATAGTCCTGCTGGCAGTGATTCCGCTGGTGCTTCTCGCCGGCCTGGTCTTGTTCGCGCTCGGCACGAGGGGCTGGCACTGGGGGACGATTTCCGCGGCGATTCTCGTGCTGTTCGCGGCGGCCGGCTACACGTTCCTCGCCGCCATGCTCGCCGAGCGGGAACGCGCCTGGCGGGCATACGTCGCCGAGTATCAGGCGAAGCTCGCGAGCGAGCGGGATGCGCTCATGCCCGGCCCCGACGGCCGGCTCGTGCCCGACAACAACCGCAAGCCTCTCGCCGCGCTGGCCCAAGACCGGGCCCGCTGGAAGCGGGTGCTCCAACGTGTCGCCACCTGGCGTGGCCGCCATTGGGACAAGGCGGCCTTCACGCCGCCCACCGTGGCGGCGGACGGGTCGGTCACCGCCGGCCGCTTGATCATCGAGGACGTCGACAAGGTGACGATCAACGCCGGTGCGGAGCTGTACGTGTTCGACGCGGCGCCGCTCGAGGAAAGCGGCCGCTTTCTCGGAGCGTTCACCGTCGCGGCGGTCGACGGCAACGCGCTCTCGGTCGTCCCCGCGCTGCCGCCCACCGCGGCCGAGAAGGCGCTGTGGCAGGCCGACCGCGAAGGGGTGTCGATCTACGAGGAGCTCCCGGTCGACCGCTGGATGGCCTTCCATCGCACGGTCCCCCTCGCCGAAATGGATGGCGGCTCCGCGGGCGCCCCGGAGCAGCGCAAGTCCGACCCGGAGGAACTGCTCAAGCATCTCGAGGCACAACTCGACGAGGTGCGGCACCACGCCGAGTCGGTGGCGGAGGAGGAGTGGCCCAAGCTCGTCGAGGGGCTGCGGGGCCGCTCCATCCTCCCGGGCACCTACTGGGCCACGGTGGAGTTCAAGGAATCTCATGCGCTGCCCCGGGCCGGCCGCGACCCGACGGAGTTCGCCGCCGGCCAGAAGGCGACGTTCGACCTCGAGACGGCCCAAAAACTCGCCGACGACGGCACGGCCGCGATCCTGGCGGTCGAACGACGCCGACCGCTCGCCGACGCCCAGGCCGCACTCCGCGGCGGCGACTACCGGTTCACCGGCGCCGACGACGGCGTCGATCGGCCCACGATCCGCATCGAAGGTGCCGGCTTCATCCGCCGGATGCTCGAGGCCGACATCGCCACGATCACCGCGATCACCGCGAAATTGAAGGAGGCGAAGACGAGCGCCGACGCCCAGTTCCGCCTGGAGACGCAGGAGATCGGCGACCTCGACGCCGATCTGGCGAAATGGCGGTCCGATGCCGACACGGCCGAGCGGGTGGCGGAGCGGTTCGAGGCCCGGGTGGCCGAAGCGGGCACCGCACTGGCGGCCGTCGAAACGGCGATCGTCGAACTGGGCCGCGAGCTCGCGGGGGCTTCGGCCCTGCTCTCGGCAGCGATCGACGAGCGGGCTCCGCCGGCGGTGCGGCCCCCGCCGGCGGCCCCCTGACGCGGTTTTCGCCGCGGGCCCTCAACAACCCACGCGACCAGCCGTTACACTCCTGTCGTTCGCCCCGAGGTCATTCGAACCCATGCCCAGCCTTGCCGTCACCGGCGACAACACGGCCCGCCTGCGGAAGGCCGTCCACCACCACAAACTCGCCAGCAAACGCGGCATGCTCGAGCGGATGTTCACGCTCTGGTTCCGCGGCTTCGTCTACAACCAGATCTGGGAGGATCCGCGGGTCGATGCGGCGGCCCTGCAGCTCGGCCCCGAGTCGAGCCTGCTCACGATCTCGAGCGGCGGCTGCAACGTGCTCAATTATCTCGTCCACCAGCCGAAACGGATCGTGGCGGTGGATCTCAACGCCAACCACATGTCGCTCACGCGGCTCAAGCTCGCCGCGCTCGAGCACCTGCCGGATTACGAGTCGTTCTACAAGTTCTTCGGATACGGCCGGCATCCGGACAACGTGCCGAACTATCGCCGCTACATCCGCGATCACCTCGACTCGTCGACGCGAAGCTTCTGGGAGTCGAGCGATTGGCCCGGCAAAGCCGTCGGACCGAGGCGGATCGGATACTTCACGCGCGGGCTCTACGACAGGGCGAAACTCGGCCAGTTCTTCCGCGTCGTGCACGGGATCGCCAAGACCACCGGCCGCGACCCGGCCCGCCTCGTCGCCGCGAAGACCCTCGCCGAACAGGAACGCATCTTCGAGGACACGTTCGGCCAGCTGTTCGACAATGCGCTCGTGCGCTGGCTCGGCCGGCATCCGGTCGCGGTCTACAGCCTCGGCATCCCGCCCAGCCAGCACCAGGCGATGCTCGACGAGCACGGCAACGACGGCCGCAAACTCTTCGACATGTACAAGCAGCGGGTGCGGCGGCTGGCCTGCGGGTTTCCGCTGGAGGACAACTACTTCGCCTGGCAGGCCTTCGGCCGGCGATACGACCACGAGGGCCGGCGCGGGCTGCCCGACTATCTGAAGCGGGAAAACTACGACCTCATCAGGTCGCTCGTCGGCCGCGTCGAGACGCACATCGCCTCGCTCGGCGACTATCTGCAGACCGAGGCGGCCGGCGGCCTCAACGCGTTCATCTTCCTCGACAGTCAGGACTGGATGCCGCCGCAGGTGATCGACGATCTGTGGCGGCAGGTCGTCCGCGTGGGCGGGCCCGGCACGCGGGTGATCTTCCGCACCGCAGGAGAGAAGTCTCCTGTGGAGGCGGCGTTGCCGCCCGAGGTCCGCGGCCGATTCCACTACGACCAGGAGCGGTCGCGGGCGTTCCACGCGCAGGATCGCTCCGCGATCTACGGCATGTTCCACCTCTACGAGATGCTCCCCGCCTCATGAGCTTCGCTCCAGGGAGGCCGGCCGTGTCGTCGTCGAACAACCGGGGCAGGGGACAGGCCGATCAGGCCGTGGCGATGGACCAGATGTACCGCTTCACGCGGCACATCTACGACGTCACCCGGGCCTACTACCTGCTCGGCAGGGATCGGCTGCTCGCCAAGGTGGCCACGTCGCCCTCCGCGGCCACGCTGGAGGTGGGCTGCGGCACCGCCCGCAACCTCATCCGACTCGCCCGCCGCCCCGAGCCGGGGGAACTGTTCGGGCTCGACGCCTCGCACGAGATGCTCGAGACGGCCGCCGCGAGCATCGAGCGGTCGGGCGTGGAGCGCGGCGGCCGTAAACCGATCGTGCTCCGCCAGGGCCTGGCCGAGCAGCTCGACGCCCGGCGGATGTTCGGCCGCGAGGCCCCGTTCGACACGATCTACTTTTCCTACTGCCTGTCGATGGTGCCGACATGGCCCGGGGCGATCGAGGCGGCACTCGCGAACCTGAAGCCCGGCGGCGAGATGCTGATCGTGGACTTCTGGGACCAGAAGGACCTGCCCGGCTGGTTTGCGGCGGGCCTCAAGCGCTGGCTCGCGCTGTTTCACGTGCACTACCGCCCGGAGGTGCACGAGGCGCTCACCGAACTCGGCTCGTCGGGCAGGGCTGCCGTGACGTTCGATTCGGTCGCCCACCGCTACGCCTACATCGCGACGGTGAGAAAGAACTGAATCCGCATGGGTTTCCCGAAGATCTCAGCCACGCTGCTCGCTGGATTCCTGGGGCTCGCGGCAGGCCGGCCCTCGTGGGCGGCGACCCACGAGCCCCGGGATCTCGTGATCTACGGCGGCTCCTCGGCCGCCGTGATGGCTGCGGTGCAGGCGAAGCGGATGGGCAAGTCGGTGGTCGTCGTCTCGCCCGACAAGCACCTCGGCGGCCTCTCGAGCGGCGGCCTCGGCTGGACCGACACGGGCAACAAGGCCACGATCGGCGGTCTGGCCCGCGACTTCTACCACCGCGTGTGGCAGCACTACGAGCGGCCGGAGGCGTGGCGCTGGCAGGAGCGGGCCGCCTTCGGCAACCGCGGCCAAGGGCACGCCGCGCGTGACGGCGACACCAAGACGATGTGGGTGTTCGAGCCGAGCGTCGCCGAGCGGATCTTCGCGGATCTCATCGCCGAAAATGGAATCGAGGTGGTCCGCGACGAATGGCTCGACCGCGAGCGGGGCGTGCGAAAGGCAGGGCGGCGGATCGCCTCGATCAGCACGCTCGCCGGCCATACCTACGCCGGAACGATGTTCATCGACGCCACGTACGAGGGCGATCTGATGGCGGCGGCCGGCGTCGCATACCACGTGGGCCGCGAGGCGAACTCCGCCTACGGCGAGGAGCACAACGGCGTGCAGGTCGGCGTGCTCCACCACCGGCACCACTTCGGGGCGCTGCAGACGCCGATCAGCGCCTATCGAGTGCCGGGCGATCCGCGGAGCGGCGTGCTGCCGCGGATCAGCACCGATCCCGTCGGGGAGTTCGGTTCGGGCGATTCGCGAGTCCAGGCCTACTGCTTTCGGATGTGCCTGACGAACGTGCCGGAGAATCGGATTCCGTTCCCGAAGCCGCCCGGCTACGACGCCGGGCACTACGAACTCCTGCTGCGGATCTTCGCCACCGGCTGGGACGAGTTTTTCGACAAGTTCGATCCCATCCCCAACGGCAAGACAGACACCAACAACCACGGCCCCTTCAGCTTCGACAACATCGGCTTCAACTTCGACTACCCCGACGCAAGCTACGACCGCCGTCGCGAGATCGTCGCCGAACACGCGGCCTACCAGCAGGGGCTGCTCTGGTTCGTGGCCAACGATCCGCGGGTGCCGAACGGCGTGCAGCAGGAATTGAAAACCTGGGGCCTGCCCAAGGACGAGTTCGCCGACAACGGCCACTGGAGCCACCAGCTTTACGTGCGCGAGGCCCGGCGGATGGTCGGGGCGTTCGTGATGACCGAAAACGAACTGCGCAAGAAGAAGCCGACCCCCGACTCCGTGGGCATGGGTAGCTACACGATCGACAGCCACAACGTGCAGCGCTACGTCACGCCCGAGGGCACGGTGCAGAACGAGGGGGACATCGGCGTGAGCACGGGCGGGCCCTACGAGATCGCGTATGGCGCGCTCGTGCCCGAGCGCGGCGAGTGTGGGAACCTGCTCGTGCCCGTCTGCGTGTCGGCGAGCCACATCGCCTACGGCTCGATCCGGATGGAGCCGGTGTTCATGATCCTCGGCCAGTCGGCGGCCACGGCGGCGGCTCTGGCGATCGACGGCGGCACGGCCGTGCAGGACGTGCCCTACGAGCGGCTCCGCGACCGGCTCCTCGCCGACGGGCAGATCCTCGCCTGGAAGAAGCCTAGGGGAGAAGAAACACGAGGCCGGTGACGGTGGCGGCCTCGAGCATCAGGCCGCGCTTGCTGATCGGCACGGCTGGGCAGGTCCAGGGTGCGCAGCTCCCCGGCCGATAGTAGCCGAGCGGATAGACGCACTCCCACGGCAGTTCGACGCCCATCTTGTAGGGCAGGACGGGGAGCGTGGCGAAGAAGTGGGCTCCCGAGATGATCGGGTCGGCCCAGCCGTGCGAATGACCGTAGCGTTCCAAATTCCAGTCTTCGAAGTACAGCGGCTTGTGGCAGTAGCCCGCCGCCTTCCAGGTGAAGGTGGTGCAGGCGAACTTGCGGGGGCGAAACGTCTCCCCCTCGAGGCGGCACTCGCACGGGTAGTCGTTGCCCGGCTTGCCACCCACGCGAATGTCGAGATCGATGCCTGCCAGCCCTTTGTCGCGCAGGCTGCCGAGCGCCTCGCGGCAATCCTCGTCGGCCTCTCGGCAATCATCGGTGATCGCGGCCACCCGCTCGATCGCCGCGTCCAGACCCTCGGCAGCCGGCCGATCGGCCGCAGCCGTGCCGTCGGCGGCTGAGAGCGTCAGATTCGTGACATCCAGGTCGGGCACGTCGAGATCGACCGCGCCGGCGGACGATCCGGCGACCGCAACCATGAGTCCGAAGAACCGGACGACGGATCGGCCGAACCAGCCCTGGCGATCAACGGGCTGCGGAGAGGTGTGCGACGAAGACGACGGCATGGTCCGTTTCCAGCGGGCGTGAGCCGAAACCATGGAGGTAGATCGACGCGAGACCACGTGCAACTTTGGCCGCACGCCACGCACCACCGGCACCGCGGGCCCCGCAGCCTGCCGAGCCTGCCCAGCCCCTCCGCTGCGCCACGCCAAACGGCACTCACTCCCCCTGCTTGTGCTCGGCGGAGTAGTTGGGGGCCTCCTGCGTGATCACGATGTCGTGCGGATGGCTCTCGCGCACGGCCGCCGCCGACACCTGGATGAAGCGGGCATCCCGCCGCAGTTCCTCGATCGTTCGCGTGCCGCAGTAGCCCATGCCAGCCCGCAGGCCGCCCACGAGCTGATACACGAACGTGCTCAGCGGCCCCTTGAACGGCACACGGCCCTCGACGCCCTCGGGCACGAGCTTGTCGCCGCCACGGCCCGTGGCCCTCTGGCGATAGCGCTCGCTCGATCCCTGCACCATTGCCCCGAGCGACCCCATGCCGCGATAGGCCTTGAACGTGCGGCCCTGGTAGAGCACGGTCTGCCCCGGACTTTCCGCGACACCCGCCAGGAGCCCGCCCACCATGCAGCAGTGGGCCCCCGCGGCGATCGCCTTGGTGATGTCGCCCGAATAGCGGATGCCACCGTCGGCGATCACCGGCACGCCCGCCCCAGCCGCCTCCTGGGCCGCCTCCCACACCGCCGAGATCTGCGGCACGCCAACGCCGGAGATCACGCGCGTGGTGCAGATCGACCCCGGCCCGATCCCCACCTTCACGCCGTCGGCCCCGGCCTCGATCAGGTCGCGGCAGCCCTCGCGCGTGGCCACGTTGCCGGCGATCACCTCGATCCCCCACCGCTTCTTGATCGCCGCCACCGTCTCGATCACGTTGGACGAGTGCCCGTGCGCGGAGTCGACGATCAGCACGTCGACCCCCTTGGCGATCAGGCTCTCGGCCCGATCGTAGTCGAACACGCCCACCGCGGCCCCCACCCGCAGCCGCCCCTGGCGGTCTTTGCAGGCGCTGGGGAACCGCTTCATCATGTCGATGTCCTTGATCGTGATCAGGCCGGTGAGCAGGCCGGCCGCGTCGACGAGCAGGAGCTTCTCGACCTTGTTGGCCATCAGGATCTTCTCAGCCGCGTCGAGCGACACCGTGCCGGTCGCCGTGACGAGGCCGCTTTTGGTCATGATCTCGGCGACCGGCGTCTCGCCGCTCTCGAGAAACCGCAGGTCGCGCCGGGTGATGATGCCGACGAGCCGCCGGCCGTCGCCCGTGATCGGCACGCCGGAGATGTTGTGCTGATCCATCACTTCGCGGGCCCGGGCCACCGTGGCCGTGGGGGGCAGCGTGACGGGGTCCATGATGATCCCGTTGGCGCTTCGCTTGACCTTGTCCACCTCCTCGCTCTGCCGTTCCACGGAGAGGTTTTTGTGGATCACGCCGAGCCCGCCCTCCTGGGCCAGCGCGATCGCCATCTCGCTCTCCGTCACCGTGTCCATCGGGGAGCTGACGAGCGGAATGGTGAGCCGGATCCCGCGGGTGAGATGGGTGCTCACGTCCACCTCGGCAGGCACGACGGCGGAATACCGGGGCACGAGCAGGACGTCATCGAAGGTGATGCCGGTGGCGACGATTTTCCCGTCCATGAGGGGTTCCTGGGGTGGCGGAAAGCCTGCGAGTATGGCGTTTCCAGCCCGAAAAGGGCAACGCTTTGCCCAGCTGACGCGGAATCGCGGCCCCACCGCCGCACGGCTGAAAACCATGACCTAGGTTTGAGGGCTGACGGTTCGGATCGACCGTCGGCCCCGTCCCCCTCCTCCCGTCACCGTCAGATGCGCTTCCTCGAAGACTATCTTGCCGCGGCCCAGCCCCGCCGCTCGGCGCCCGCCCCCGAGGGCGCGATCGCCCGCCCCGACCGCCGCGCGCTCGAGGCCCACCTGGCCCGCCGCCGCTACGGCCGGTTCATGCTCACAGAAGCCGTGCGGCCCAGCTGGCAGCTCGAGGTGGTGCCACAGGCCGGCTACCGTTTCGACAGTTATTCCGACCCGCGCACCGGCACGCGGCTCCCGGCTCTGATCGCCGCGGTGTCGAGCGAGCAACTGTTCGAAACGTTCCTCACGCTCCTGGAGCCGCTGGGAGACGTGTGCGACGTGGTGCTCGAAACCTCCCACGACAGCTTGGCCGCCCCGCGCCGCGAAGTCGCCCGCGAAGGTGTCGAGCGACTCGTGCTCGAAAGCGTGCTCTGGGATTTCGAAGACCTGCTGCTCAACGACGGCTGCACGGGCATCGCCATCATGCATCCCGAGCTGTCCCTGGAAGTCCAGCTCGAAGAGCACAAACTGCTCGTGGTCTACGCCACCGACCGCGCGCCGTTCGAGCGAATCCTGGCGGAGCGGGGGATCGAGCGGCACGACCGGATGCGGTTCATCTCGCAGGGGGAACACCTCCACACGTCGCATACGCGGTTCGTCGATCTGTTCGCCGACATGGCCGCCAGCCTGGCCGCTGAATAGGCCGTTTTCCAGCCCCACACTGGCCTTGAGCGAACGCACGGAATCCACGACGATCCCGCCATGCAACGCTTCTGGCCCAGCGGTGCGAGCCTCCTGATCATCACGGCGGCCGTGCGCGCTGCGGCACAAGCTCCACCTCCCGCCCAGCCCGACCCGTTTGCCCCCCTCCCGGCAGGCGTGCAGATCGGCCCGCAGGGGCAAGTGACGGGCCCCGGGCTCGTGCCCGGGCCGGGCACGAAGAACGCCGCCGTGATCCCGCCGCTCGACGCCGAGGTTGTGTGGCAGCAGATGGTCGACGTGACGGACGACTTCTTCAAGGTGCAGGCGGAGCAGCGGGTGGTGTTTTCCAACGGCGTGCCGGCGGAAGGTCGAATCGACACCTACCCGCAGACCGCAGCCACGCTCTTGGAGCCGTGGCGCGGTGATTCCGTGGGCTTCCGTGAGCGGCTCGAGAGCACGCTGCAATCGATCCGGCGCCGGGCGACGCTGCGGCTGATTCCCGACCCGGCCGGCTGGAGGATCGAGACGGTGGTGCTCAAGGAACTGGAAAACATGCCGCGGCCGATGACGGCCACGACGGGCGGCGCGACCTTCCGCAACGACGATTCGCTGTATCGCTACGGCACCCCGCTCCCCACGCTCGGCCAGCAGGTTGGCGATCAGCCGCGGCCCGTGGCCAACCCCACGCCCAACCTCGGCTGGATCCCGCTCGGCCGCGACCCGCTCCTCGAGCAGAAGATGCTTTCGCGGGTGCTGGCAAAGCTCGGCGTGGCCCCGCTGCCGCAGGCCGAGCCCTACTACCAGCCCCCGGACGCGGCCGTTTCCGCTCCCGCCCAGCGAGCCCCCTCGGGCCCGATCTTCGGCGCGCCGATCGCCCCGGAACAACTCCCGCCGGGCGCCGTCATCGCCCCGGGCCCGCCGGTGCCGATTGAATCGTTGCCGGTGCCGAAGTAACGCGATTTGGGGCCAGTGATAACAATCCGCATCCGGAGCCGGCGGCACGCTGCTCCATCGCCGAGGGCGATCGTTTCGTTGGGCGCGCGACGGCTTCGGGGGAGCGGCAAA
>Ga0214923_10004759_pt1 | contig 16185 bp, 13 predicted proteins | sample LL1510_MetaG_FD_177993 | JGI IMG/M metagenome (GOLD analysis project Ga0214923, IMG submission 177993) | Freshwater microbial communities from Lake Lanier, Atlanta, Georgia, United States - LL-1510 | ecosystem: Environmental > Aquatic > Freshwater > Lake | place: USA: Georgia | collected...
CAACAGCGGCTGCTGAACTCAAAGCAAGCGCAGGACAGGGCGTTGCTCTGTTGATGGAAGCCGTTCCGTCGCCAACGTTGCTTGCTTTGGTTCGCGAATTCCAAGCAGATTATCCGAAGGCAACAATCGCCATCCACGATCCAGCCATGCGTTGGAACGAATCCGCTGCGCTCGAATTGATTGGCTTCAAAAACGCTGAACTGTATCACCGTTTCGAATCTGCAAACGTGATTGCCGCTTTTGATGCTGACCCACTCGGTATTGAAGGTGATGTTGTTCGCAATTCGAAAATGTTTGCTGCCAAACGCAGAAGTGTTGACGAATCCAAGACGATGTCTCGGCTTTATGTTGTTGAGCCAGCCTTTACCAACACCGGGGCAGTTGCAGATCACCGCATGAGCTTGCGTAGTTCGGCTATGGGAGAAGCTCTTCTCTCGCTTGCTGTTGAACTCGCCGCGCAAGGACTCGCGATTCCCTCTGAAATTCTGGCGCGTGCGAGGCAGACAACGAGTCCAAATCAAAAATGGCTCAAGGCACTTGCCACCGACCTCATCCTTAACAAGGGCAAGAACGCAGTTCTTGTAGGCCACAGTCAACGTTCGTGGGTGCACGCGGTTGCATTCGCTATCAACTCAGCACTCGGCAATGTGGGTCACTCAGTTGTTGTGCGCAGCAGCCCACTTCCCGCATCAGCGCGGACTTTGGCAGAATTGACCAGCGAAATGAATCGCGGCCAAGTGCAAACGCTCGTTATGCTCGACGTGAATCCAGTCTATTCTGCGCCGGCAGATCTCGAATTCGCCGATGCACTCAAAAAGGTGAAAACAAGCATTCACCTTGGCTACCACGCAGATGAAACTGCATTGGCTTCCACTTGGCATTTCCCTCGCGCACATGGGTTGGAATGCTGGGGCGACTTGGTCAGCAGCGATGGCACAGCTGCCATTGCACAACCTGTCATCGAGCCTCTGTATGCCTCGCTGAGCGACGTCGAATTCCTTGCCGGATTGCTTGGTCAGCAAAAGACTGCTTACGAAATCGTTCAGGCGCATTGGAAAAAATCGAGCGGAGCTGATTTTGAAAGTTCATGGCGACGCTGGTTGCACGACGGTGTCATCAAATCTCCAATGGGCGAAACACTTTCAAACAATGCTGATTTCAGCAAGCTTGGACAGCGTTTAACCGGCCTTGGCACTTCTCCTGCACCAACGGCGTCGCAGTTGGAGTTGCGCCTTGCCCTCGACCGCAGCGTTTACGATGGCCGCTATGCGAACAATGCTTGGCTGCAAGAAATTCCTGATTCCGTGAGCAAGTTAACCTGGGACAACGCCGCACTTCTGAGCCCGAAAACGGCAAAGGACAAAGGCATCAAGACAGGTGACATGGTTGAAATCAAAATCAAGCAAGACAAAGAACGCCGCTTAAAGATTGCTGCCTTTGTTGTGCCTGGCATCGCAGAAAACACAGTGGTTGTTCCGCTCGGCTACGGCCGCAGATTCAATGGGCGTGTCGCCACTGGCGCAGGTTTTGATGGCTATGCTTTGCTCGGCCGCGATGATCTCTTCGCATTTGCTGCAGACGTTTCACTTGCCGGTGGCACATACGAACTCGCGACAACTCAAGAACATGGAGTTTCGGATTACGAGTACGACACCAAGGTCGGTGCAGAAGCCATCAAAAACCGTGGCGTTTTGCGCGAGCTCACACTTGCCACATACAAGCAAGATCCATCGCTCGAAAAAGCCTTCGACAAATTCAATCTTGGCGATCCGAAAAACCACAGAACTCTCCTGTGGCAGCGCCCGAACGAAACCCGCGGCAATCAATGGGGCATGACCATTGACCTCAACTCCTGCACTGGCTGTAACGCTTGTACAGCTGCGTGCCAGGCTGAAAACAACATTTCTGTTGTTGGCAAAAAGCGTGTTCTGAAGAGCCGCGAAATGCACTGGATTCGCATTGACCGCTACTTCGCGGGCAACGTCGACAACCCCGATTCCATCCAAGCTGTTTTCCAACCCCTGGCATGTGCACACTGTGAAACAGCTCCCTGCGAGCAGGTGTGTCCAGTGGCTGCGACGGTTCACGGTGTCGAGGGAACAAACGATATCGCATACAACCGCTGTATCGGAACTCGTTACTGCGCAAACAACTGCCCTTACAAAGTTCGTCGCTTCAACTATTTCAACTACTCAAAAGAAAACGACGAATCGAATCCGCTGTACGCAATGCAAAAGAACCCTCGCGTCACAGTGCGCTTCCGCGGTGTGATCGAAAAATGTTCCTATTGTGTTCAGCGCGTGAACGCGGCTCGCATTGAAGCGAAAATTCGCGGCGAAGAAGTTTTGCGCGACGGCGCTGTTGTGACAGCCTGCCAACAGGTTTGCCCAACCGACGCCATAAGCTTCGGAAATCTGAATGACCCTGACAGCCGCGTGAGCCAGCTCAAATCTTTGCCGCGCAATTATGCGGTGCTCTCTGAGCTTGCTTTGCAGCCGCGCACGACGTTCCTTGCGAAGGTCCGCAACCCGAATCCTGAACTTGATTCTTCAACCCAACTCTGACGTGGTGAGCGCACATGGAAACATCGGTTACCCTTGCGAATCTTGAAGAACACGTAGACAAACGTTCGCCGCTCGTTTTGGGCAAAGAAACGTTTGCATCCGTGACAAACATTGTTGCCAAGCCAATGGAAATGAAAACTCCGAAGGCCTGGTGGATCTGTTTCCTTATTGCGTTCTCCGGACTCGGAGTTCTCGGTGCCTCAATCGCATACCTTTTTTGGGAAGGTGTTGGCGTTTGGGGTTTGAATAACCGCGTGGGTTGGGCTTGGGACATCACCAACTTCGTATTTTGGGTTGGTATCGGTCACGCAGGGACTCTCATTTCCGCGATTTTGTTCCTGTTCCGGCAAAAATGGCGAACCTCAATCAACCGCGCCGCCGAAGCAATGACCATTTTCGCGGTTATCTGTGCTCTGGTTTTCCCTGGAATTCACGTGGGTCGTGTTTGGGTTGCTTACTGGCTGTTCCCTATTCCGAACCAAATGTTGATGTGGCCCAATTTCCGCAGTCCGCTCCTTTGGGACGTGTTCGCGGTTTCTACTTACTTCACAGTGTCAACTCTGTTCTGGTTCGTTGGCCTCATCCCCGACATCGCAACTTTCCGCGACCGCTCAAAAGGCATTCGTAAGTTTGTCTATGGAATCTTTGCCTTGGGCTGGCGCGGCTCACAGCGCCACTGGCTCAACTACGAACGCGCGTATCTGATTCTCGCGGCACTTTCGACCCCACTTGTGCTTTCGGTTCACACCATCGTGAGTTTCGACTTCGCAACCTCGCAATTGCCTGGTTGGCACGCAACAATCTTCCCTCCCTACTTCGTTGCGGGAGCAATTTTCTCTGGCTTTGCCATGGTCATCAACCTGATGATCCTCTGCCGCTGGGTGTTCAAGCTCGAGCATCTCGTGACAATGCGTCACTTTGAAAACATGGCCAAGATCATCCTCCTCACCGGGTCGATGGTTGGTTACGCCTACGCAATGGAGTTCTTCATCGCGTGGTACAGCGGCAACCCCTACGAGCGATTTATCTTCATCAGCCGCGCAACTGGTCCTTACGCTTGGGCTTATTGGACCATGGTGACATGCAACGTGGTTATCCCTCAGTTGTTCTGGAGCCGTAAGATCCGCACCAATCTTTGGGCGTTGTTCATTATCTCGGTCTTTGTGAACATTGGTATGTGGTTTGAGCGTTTTGTGATTATCGTGACATCGCTCCACCGAACCTTCTTGCCATCATCGTGGGCTTACTTCCGCCCAACAATTATCGACATCTCTACGTTCATCGGTTCGTTTGGTCTGTTTTTCACACTGTTTTTGCTCTTCGTGCGCTTCCTACCAATTGTTGCAATCTCCGAAGTGAAGACGGTGATGCCCGAAGCCGATCCACATGGCCACGACCACGGCAACAAACCTGCGACAGGAGGAGCACACTGATGAGCCAGAAGCAAAATCTGTACGGAGTGCTTGCAGAATTTCCAACAGCCGCAGCCGTGTATCAGGCATGTGAAAAAGTACGCGACAAAGGCTTTAAGAATTGGGATGCGCATACCCCCTTCCCTGTGCACGGTCTTGAAAAAGCGATGGGCCTGAAAGCAAGTAAAGTTCCATGGATCGTATTGGTCATGGGCCTCAGCGGTGCCACAGGCGGGATGGGTTTACAGTGGTGGATCAACACCCAAGCATACCCGCTCGTCATCTCCGGCAAGCCATTCTTCAGTTGGCAGGCTTTCATGCCAGTGACCTTTGAATTGGGCGTCTTGTTGGGTTCATTTGGTGCTGTTTTCGGAATGCTTTTCATCAATCGCTTGCCGATGTGGTATCACTCGCTGTTTCGTTCGCAGCGCTTTGAAAAAGTGACCGACGATAAATTCTTCATCTCCATCGAAGCAATTGATCCAAAATTCGATGCAACAGCGACTTCGAAGATGCTGACTGAACTCGGCGCAACTCACGTGGAATTGGTGGAGCAATGAAAATGAAAATCTCTTCACAAAATAAATCACGCTTGAGTTTTGTTGGCGCTCTGTTCGGACTGGTTGTTGTGGCGGCTTGCCAAGGACAACCCTCTGAAGATCCGCCAATCCACCCCAACCTCAATATGGACTTCCAAACAAAGTACCGCCCGCAGAAAAAGAATGAATTCTTTGAAGACGGTCGCTCAGAGCGTTTGCCAGTGGCTGGGACTATTGCGCAAGGAAACCTGAAGGAAGACACCAGTCTTCATTTCGGCAAATCGGGTGAAGCTTTTGTCAGCAAAATTCCCGTGCGCATCACTCAGGGTCTGGTTGAACGCGGACAAGAACGTTTCAATATTTATTGCGCCGTTTGTCATGGTAAAACAGGACAAGGAAACGGTATTGTCATCCAACGGAACGCTGGCATGCTGCGTCCGCCAAATTTCCACGAAGATCGCCTGGTCAATATGCCTGCTGGGCAAATCTACGACGCTATCCTGAATGGCGTGCGCGGAAATATGCCTTCCTACGGCTATGCGATTCCGGTTCAAGACCGCTGGGCGATTGTTGCTTACGTTCAGGCTCTGCAATTGAGCCGCCGCGGTACCATCAATGATATTCCCTCTGACATTGCTGCAGCGAAAGGATGGAAGCGATGAGTTCAAACCACGCCAAAGCCATCAACCCGAGCGATATCACTCTTCCGCAAACTCATTGGTTGCGAAAGCTTCCAACCCTCGCAATTGTTGTTGGAGTTGTGGCTCTTGTCGCAGCACTCGCAATGGCCATGGGTAGCCACGAAAAAGTGGAAGCTCTGCAATGGTCCTTCCACACTTCCTACATGTACTTTTTGAGCATGGGGCTGGGTTGCCTGTTCTTCGTGCTGGTGCAATTTGCGACCCGCGCAGGCTGGTCGGTTGTCGTTCGCCGCTTCGCAGAAACATACGCTGCAACTCTGCCTTTGTTCGCAGTGCTCTTCGTTCCAATGCTGTTTGGCTTTCACTCACTCTTTCACCACTGGACTTCTCCAGAGGCGAAGGAAGACCCAGTCATCCAAGCCAAAGCGGCCTTCCTGAATGAATCGTTCTTCACGGTGCGCGGAATTGTATACGTGGTTCTGTGGAGCGTTCTGGGCCTGTATTACTACCGCAACTCGACCCGCCAAGATGAAACCGGCGACAAGGGCCTCACTTTCAAGATGCAGAAGTCCAGTTACCCATCCATCGCGCTGTTCGCTCTGAGTGTAACCTTCTGTGCTTTCGATTGGATCATGTCAATTAATCCGCATTGGTCAACAACAATGTTCGGCGTTTATTACTTTGCTGGTTGCATTATGGTTGTCTACGCGCTGATGCTTCTTACAACTCTCTCTGTTCGTGGCAGCACGAAAATGTCCAACTTCATCACAATTGAACACATCCACGACCTCGGCAAGCTGCTGTTTGGCTTCAATGTGTTCTGGACATACATCGCTTTCTCGCAATATTTCCTCATCTGGTACGGCAACATTCCCGAGGAAACCGAATTCTATGCAATGCGTACATTGGGCGAACACGGTGAGCATTGGTTTCCTCTAAGCATCGCCCTCATGATCGGACACTTTGTTGTTCCATTCTTCTTCCTGATGTCACGCCATATCAAGCGAAAACCCCTTCTTGTTGGTTTGGGTGCAACCTGGATGCTCATCATTCACTACATGGACATCCATTGGTTGATTCGCCCCAACTGGCAAAGCGAACTCAATCACTTTGGACTCTTTGATATGCTGACGTTGTTGGGTATTGGCGGATTGTTCTTCGGAATCGCAAGTCTGTTGCTTGGCCGCAAAAGCCTTCTGCCGCAAAAAGACCCACGCCTTACTGAATCAATGGCCTTTGAGAACATGTGAGAAAGGGACGCACCGATGTCAAAAGAAGTCCTTGACCAACACCACCAAACTGCAGGCCACGTAGGGATTGAACCCGACAATTTGCCTGTGAAGAGCATTGCTTGGGCAATGGTCGCACTTGTGGTCATTGTTGCTGCCTGCTTTATTGTTGGCCGCCAGCTCTATTGGTACGCAAGTTCAAATGCTGTTCAAGAAGCAGAATTGAATGTTCCAAATAAGCTGCTCTCGGAACTCAATGCTGCAGATAAAGATCAGCTGACAAACTATGATGTGGTCGATCAGCAAAAAGGCGTATACCGGTTACCAATTGACGAAGGTATCAAGCTCTACGTGAAGAAAAACGGCGACTGACAATGCTCGGACGGTATTAAATGGACTTCTTGGCAAAGCACACTCACACACTGCGCGCTCTCAAGAGCTTGGGAGTTGTTTGCCTCGTTGCCTTTGCCGGTTTTGTCGGCGGAGTGAAGGCATATGCAGATGGCAACGGTGGGCACGAGGAAGCTGCCCAACGCACTGACCTGCAAACGCCCAAAAAGCTTGAAAACGTCACCATTGTAGAAAAACTCGGCACGGTGATTCCGTCTGAGAGGCTTTTCTTTCGGCAAAACTCTCAAGGCCCGGCTCTTTCACTTGATCAATATATCAACCCAAATTTACCGACGATGCTCACGCTGAACTACTTTCAGTGCACGGCATTGTGTTCGATTCATCTCAACGGATTGGTGCAAGGCCTGAAAAAGCTAGACTACCTGCCCGGACGTGAATTTAATCTTGTGACCGTCAGCATTGATCCGCGCAACTCTCCAGAACTCGCTCAAATGAAGCAGAAAAACTATTTAGAGAGCTTGAATCGTGCGGGAGCAGAGTGGAAGTTCCTTGTTGGTGAGCAAAAATTCATCAATGAATTGGCGCAAAGCGTTGGCTTTCAATTCCGCTACGACAAAGAAACCGACCAATTCGCCCACAGCGCCGCTGTGTTTTTCATTTCACCTGAGAAAAAAGTGTCTCGTTACCTCTATGGAATTCAGTATTCTCCGCGCGATCTAAAATTTGCACTATTGGAAAGCTCTCAGGGACGCCTAGGCTCTCCACTTGAGAAACTCATTTTGCGTTGCTTCCACTACGACGAACTCGCAGGGAAGTACTCGCCAATTGCAATGAATTCCATGCGCACTGCTGGCGTCTTGTTCTGTTTATGCTTATTGATTTTGGTTGTCGTCCTTCTTCGTAAAGAAAAGGCGCTTCGTCGCGAGGAGTATGCACAGTGAACCTTGGCTTTGCTCTTGGACATTTGATGGCGCAGGCTGCAAACACCGCTTCTTGGTGGAAGCCTATCCAGGCTTCTGCGCACGCGAGTTCGGTCGACAGTTTGTTCAACTTCATTATGTACCTTTGTTTCTTTTTCTTCGTTCTCATTATCGGTGCAATGATTTATTTCGTGGTGAAGTACCGCCGCAAAGAAGGCGTTCCAATAAAAACGAGCCCAATCAAAGGCAACCATACACTTGAAATCGTCTGGAGTGTGATTCCAGGTATTTTGCTCGTAATTATGTTTGCATGGGGCTTTAAGGACTGGCTGGCCATTGCCGTTGTTCCTGCCAACGCAATGGAAGTTCGCGTCACAGGCCAAAAATGGAACTGGACCTTTACCTATCCAAAGGAAGGAATTGTTTCACCTGATCTGGTGGTGCCAGCGGGCCAAACCATCAAGCTGGTGATGACATCCAAAGATGTTTTGCACAGTTTCTACATCCCCGACTTCCGTATCAAACGTGACGTTGTTCCGGGTCGCTATTCAGTGCTCTGGTTCGACCCTGCAGAAGAAGCAACCCACCAAATCTTCTGCACCGAATATTGCGGAACCTCGCACTCAAATATGCTTTCAAAAGTGAAAGTTCTCTCGAGCGAGAAGTACGAGCAATGGATCGCCAACGGTGGTGAAGAAGAAGGCGGTGCAGGTGGAAAACCAATTCCGCTCGCGGAAAAAGGCAAGAAGCTCTATGAATCGCGCGGGTGTGTGGCGTGTCACTCTGTCGATGGCACAGCAAAGGTTGGTCCAAGCTGGAAAGGAGCATATGGCACTGCTCATAAATTTGCCGATGGCTCTTCGTTGGCCTCGACCGACGAGAATTATATCCGCGAATCTATTCTTGTTCCGGGTGCAAAGGTTGTTGCGGGCTATCCAAACGTGATGCCCAGCTACCAAGGGCAGCTCAACGACAAACAAATCGAATCGATCATCGAATACATTAAGTCTCTGAAGTGAGAGGTGCACACATGGACAGCAACCGTAACTCTGCGCCAAAATCCGCACATGCAGCAAGCGCTGGCGGTGTTGAGCCTAACTATCTGAATGCTCACAAAGGCATTTGGTCTTGGATGACTACGGTCGACCACAAGCGCCTTGGCATTATGTACCTTGTTGGCATTTTAACATTCTTTGCCGCTGGTGGAATTTTCGCTCTGCTGGTTCGCACCCAACTCCTTGGCAAAATCTTTGGTGGTCCGGGCAAGCAAGATTGGCTTTTTAGCGGCGACACCTACAACAAACTCTTCACACTGCATGGTGCGGTGATGGTCTTTTTGGTGATCATCCCCTCCATTCCGGCAAGCCTCGGCAACTTCTTTCTTCCGTTAATGCTTGGCGCGAAAGACGTGGCATTTCCGAAACTCAATTTGATGAGTTTTTATGTCTACGTTCTTGGTGGCTGTTTCCTGCTGTTTTCAATTCTGACCGGCGCAGTGGATACAGGCTGGACTTTCTACACGCCCTACTCCTCGACCACGAGCACGTCGGTTGTCTCGGCCGTGATGGGCGTTTTCATCCTCGGGTTCTCATCAATTTTGACCGGTGTGAACTTCATTGTGACCATTCACAAGATGCGCGCCCCTGGCCTCACCTGGACCCGCTTGCCTCTGTTTGTTTGGGCGCAGTACGCAACTTCGCTCATTCAGGTTCTTGCGACTCCCGTGCTGGCAATTACGCTCATGCTTCTGGCCATCGAACGCACCATGGGTGTGGGTATCTTTGACCCCAAGCTGGGTGGCGACCCCGTCTTGTTCCAACACTTTTTCTGGTTCTATTCGCACCCTGCTGTGTACATCATGATTCTGCCTGGCTTTGGCGTGATTTCCGAAATCATTACAGTGAACAGCCGCAAGCAGATCTTCGGTTACAAAGCGATTGCAATGTCGAGTGTGGCCATCGCCGTCATCGGCTTCCTGGTTTGGGGCCATCACATGTTCACCAGTGGTCAGTCTGAGCTTGCTTCGGCGGTGTTCTCATTCTTGACCTTTGCAGTGGCGGTGCCAACGGCAATCAAAGTGTTCAGCTGGGTGGCCACCATGTACGGCGGCTCAATCCGACTGAACTCCGCCATGTGCTACGCTCTTGCTTTCTTGTTCCTGTTCACAATCGGCGGACTCACTGGCCTCTTCCTCGGTTCGTTGTCGGTCGATATTCACCTACACGACACCTACTTCGTCGTTGCTCACTTTCACTACGTGATGATGGGCGGAACCATGACAGCCTTTGTTGGTGCTCTGCATCACTGGTGGCCAAAGATGACAGGCCGCATGCTCAGCGAATTCTGGGGTAAAGTCGGTTGTTTCTTTGTCTTCGTCGGCTTCAACATAACCTTCTTGTCTCAATTCCTGCTCGGTACAAAGGGCATGCCTCGGCGTTACGCAAACTACCTGCCGGAGTTTCAAACTCTGCATCAGATTTCAACGGTGGGTTCATACCTCCTAGGCTTGGGCTTCCTCATCACGCTCATCTACATGATCCAGTCGCTCATCAATGGTGAGAAGGCTAGTAAGAATCCATGGGAAGCAATGTCTCTTGAATGGCAAACCGACTCACCTCCTATTGAACACAACTTCCATGTTCAACCGGTTGTGAAGCATGGTCCTTATGAATTCCCAGAAATCGACCACTCGCTCGCACGCGGAGGACACTGAGACATGGGTGAGCAACAATCATCTCAAGCTGCTGCAGCGGGCCAACATCATCCTAAGTACTTGGCGCACCACTTCGAATCCATGGAACAACAAAACGCCTCCGGGAAACTCGGAATGTGGTTGTTTCTTGGTCAGGAAGTTTTGTTTTTCAGCGGACTCTTTTTGGCCTATACGCTCGCGCGTATTTTCTATCCCGAAACATTCCTTGCTGCGCACGAACTTCTAGACTGGAAGCTTGGTGCACTGAACACAATCTTCCTCCTGACAAGCTCGCTGACCATGGCGCTTGCTGTGCGTGGCGCCCAAATCAACAGCAAGCCAACAATGTTTTGGAATATCCTCGCAACTTTATTGTTGGGTGGAGCTTTCATGGTGGTGAAGTATATTGAGTACTCACACAAATTCCATGACGGCCTATTGCCTGGGCACTTTTTTGATGCAGCAAAGGCGATGCACAACGGACATCCTGCGAACATTCCAGGAGCTCCGGCTATCTTCTTTGCCATTTATTTCACTATGACAGGAACACACGGCTTGCACGTTCTTATCGGCATGTTGCTCATGCTTTGGCTGCTCGTGCGCATCAACCGTGGTGACTTCAACTCGGAAAACCATGTTTTTCTCGAAAATGTTGGCCTATACTGGCACATCGTCGACTTGATCTGGATTTTCCTCTTCCCACTTCTTTATCTTGTGCGCTGACACGGAGGCCCGCGAATTATGTTTGAAAAACTTCGCAACATTGTTCTGAAGTCTGGGTCAACCGCCCAGGCGGGTCATCACGGTAGCGAACCACATGTGCTTCCTCTGAAGACATATTTTGCGGTTTTCGGAGCTCTGCTTTTACTAACCATCCTGACCGTCGTTGTTTCAGTGATTGGCTTGCCCCAACCCACAGCGATTATTGTCGCGATGGTTGTTGCTGCCATCAAAGCAACTCTGGTTGTTCTGTGGTTCATGCACCTCAAATACGATGACCGCTTTTATAGTCTCATTTTCATTATTTCGATTTTATTCCTCGCGCTGTTCTTCATCTTCACATCTCTTGATGTCTTCACTCGTGGGCAAGTGAACCCTGAAGAGAGCAGCTTCTCTCAGGATGGTTTGCTTTTGCGACAAGAGTTTATGAAGAAGTAAGCTTAAGCCCTCAGGGCGCAAAAAAATCGGAGTGTGGCTTAACATCCGGTTTTTTTTATGCTCTGAGAGGTGAATTCACCAACGAATTAAATTGCAGCCCCAGGTGAACCCCGCACCAAATGCCAGAGTCAGAACAAGGTTGCCTTCCTTGAGTTTGCCCTGCTCAACCGCTTCAGACATGCAGATGGGAATCGTTGCAGCGGTTGTATTGCCGTACTTTTGGATATTGTTGAAGACTCGCTCTTGCGAAACGCCAAGCTTTTCATGCACGGCGTCATTAATCCGCAGATTCGCCTGGTGTGGAAGAACGAGATCGATTTCGCCTGGAGAAACCCCATTGCGTTCAAGCACTGTGGTGGCCACTTCAAGCATCCGAGTGACGGCATTTTTGAACACAACGCGACCATCCATCTTTGGATGAATGTCGCCTGAATCAAGAGATTCTTGGGTGAGAAAGCCTTTGGTTGTTGAGCCGGGCGCTTTCAAGAACAATTGCTGCGCTCCCGAGCCATCGCTGCCCATGGCCGAATCAATAATGCCGCGCACCGAGTTTTTGCTGGAAGGTGTTTCGCCATTCAAGCAAGGTTGCGCTTCAATCACCAAAGCACCCGCACCGTCGCCGAACAAGACGGCCATGTCGCGTCCGCGATTTGAAAGTTCCAAAATGGGCGATTGAACTTCAGAGCAAACAAGCAAAATTCGTTTGCCCATTCCTGCACGGATATAGGCATCAGCGGTTGCCAATCCATAAATCAAACCGCTGCACTGGGCACGCAGATCCAGGGCGGGAACATGATTCATTGCGAGCTTGCTCTGCAGAACAGTGCCTATTCCCGGAAAAAAGTAATCGGGTGAAAGCGTGGCAGCGATAATCATGTCACAGTCGCGTGGCTCAACCCCTGCGCGCTCACAGGCCATCTGCACAGCGGGAAGAGCGAGATCAGAGGTGGTTGTCCCGGGCTCAACAAAACGTCGCTCGCGAATACCTGTGCGCTCGACAATCCATTCATCGCTCGTATCCATGAACTTTGCGAGGTCGTTGTTGGTTACGACCTGGGTCGGCACATTGTGGCCAACTCCGCGAATCACCGAACGGGTCTTTTCCATGACTCAGCTCCCTCCCAAGCGCCCACTCCTGAGGCCGCAGAATTCTACCTGTAAATCCCTGGATGCCCAACTTTCAGCGAGTCACCTGGATGAGATTTGGCGACTCGGCTGCATTGATGTTAAGCAAGAATGAGTTCAAAGGAGCCCTCTCATGCTCATCCAACTCCACATCCAGAACCTGGCCATTGCGGAGAATGTCTGCATTTCGCTCACTCGCGGGCTAAATATCATCACCGGTGAAACAGGTGCAGGTAAATCACTTCTTGTGGACGGACTTGCGCTTTTGCGCGGGGCCAAAGCCGATACTGCGCTCATTCGCGATGGCACAGAATCGGCATCTGTCAGCGGCACCTTCAAGCCGCCTGCAGACTCACCCGTTTGGTTGCAGTTTGAATCACTTGGTTGTTTGCGCGACAGCGAATCGCCCGATGAACTCACACTTCGCCGGGTGCTCAGCCGCACCGGCAAACATCGTTCGTACCTCAACGACACTCAAATCAGCACCCGAATTCTGCAAGAGATTGCTGCTGAACTTATCGACATCAGCAGTCAGTTCGATAACCAAAAACTCCTGAATCCAGAAACTCACACTTGGTATTTGGATGAATTTGTTGAAGCCACTGAGCTGCGCGAATCTTTTGTACAGAACTGGCAAAGCGCCTGGGCTTTGGTTGGAGAAATTGAGCAAATTGAAAAAGAACTGACTCTGCAGAAACGCGAACAGGATCTTTGTCAATTTGAGCTCGATCAAATTGAACAAGCGGATCTTCGCGATGATGAATGGACACGTGTGCAGCGGATTGTTGCTTTGGGGCAAAAAGCCACACACGCTGCGCGCCTAACCAGTGATATCCGCATGATGGTCAGCGACTCCGAGCAGAGTTGTCTTGCCCAACTCAATCTCTGCCGACGTTCCATTGAGCGGCTTATGAAACTTGCAGGCAACGAAAAAATACCTTTGGGCGTTGAAAAACTCGATGAAATTTCAGCACACGTCGAAGAATTACTTCAACAACTCGATTCCACAGAAGACCTCTTTCGAATTGACGAACACGAACTGCATGAAGCAATTGCCCGCGCGGAAACGTACAATTCTCTGCTGCAAAAATTTGGTCCAACCCTCGACGATGTCCGCGCACACCGCGAGCATTGTATCGCCGTGCTGTCTCGTTCAGACGCTCTTATTGAAACCATCGCAGAAAAGAAAACCCAACTGCAATCCGCAATTGAGCAAGCGCTTGCAAAATCGAAACGTTTATCGAGTCAGCGCGCGGGCGGGCTCACGGCGCTAAGCAATGCTATTCAGAAAGCACTGGCTGAACTGGGAATGCCACGCACGCGCTTCCTCTGCGAGCTCACACACAGCTCACAAACAACCAGCCCTCGCGCGTTGTCGCCTTCACTCGCAGAAGAGCTCTCAAGGACTCTTGCAGCCAACGACCTGGAAGCATTTGTTCTCCTGTCACGAGCCGGCGCTGAACGGGCGCAGTTCCTCATGAGCGCCAATGCTGGTCTTGCACCGCAGCCCATTGAACGAGTTGCCAGCGGAGGCGAATTGTCGCGCACAATGCTGGCCATAAAGAGTGTTTTGTTCGAAGACGGCGCAATGAGCGTTTTTGTATTTGATGAAATTGATACTGGAATTAGCGGCAGTATTGCTGCAAAAGTCGGTCGAAAACTTGCCGATTTTTGTGCCAAGCGACAAGCCCTCTGTATCACCCATCTTGCGCAAGTTGCGTGCTTTGCCAACTGCCATTTTATTGCCGCAAAGGGCCTCAAAAAAGGCAAAACAGTGGCAGAAATAAAGATAGCAACAGCGCAAGAGCGTGTGCAGGCTTTAGCAGGAATGGTGGCTGGAGAGCGGGTCACAAAGGAAAGCCTGGCACAAGCACAGGCGCTTCTGACAGAAGCTCAAGGAGAATCCCGGGTATGACCTCACAAGTCCGGATGGCCGCCGTCGCATACCTCAACATGCTCCCTTTCTTTGCCAAGAATTCTGCTATTGAGCTGTTTTCTTCGCCGCAAATTCTGAATACCATCGCGACCCAATTTGATGCCTATTGCTCTTCCCTCATTGCCGGACTCAATGCAGAAAAGAAGCCGCTCACATCGTCATTCGGAGTCTTTTCCTCGGGCCCGGTGATGAGTGTTTTTGTTGAACCTGTTTTGCATAACGACAATCACCTTAAATTTTGGCAGCAGCTGAGCGAATTTTGGTCGCTTCGCCAGCCCGACCCGGTTCATGCATTGCGCCAAGCAGACGCGCACGGAACCATTCTCCTGCGCACGGCGGGTGACAGCGCCCAGTCGGTATGGATGTTCCAAATTCTCTGTGCCCTGGCCGGATTCAAGGTTGAAATCAGCAACGACGACGTCGCTCAAAACAATGCAAAGCCTTTGCCAGAGGCTTGCCTCTGGATTGGCGACGCAGCCATTGCCCGACGGATATCGGAGCCAAGTGCGCTGCGTCTTGATCTTGGCGACATCTGGAACTCGCACACGGGCCACAGAGCTTGGTTTGCTGGCTGGTTCGCAGGCTCAAGCCAAACGCAAATTTCGCATCTCGCACTCGAAGAAACGCTCACGCAAATGCTTCAACACTCCGTTGAGAGCTGGAAGTGCGCCAGCGATTTCGCGCGCTGGTGTGCCAGTTTTGCGTTCTTGGAGTCGCAAAAGAGCCCTCTTGCAAGTGCCTCAGCGCAAGACGATTGCCACAACGATCTTCGAGAGATTTTGACTGATTATTTTAATTGCCTCGAGCATCGCATCAGTGCTGAAGAAGGCGAACAACTCCTCAGCTTTTATTCTGCCCTGAAGGCGGAGTTTGTTTTGTGGATGCAAAACGAAAAGGCAGAGGGCCCGACAATCGAACTTCCCCTGCCTTGTGGATCAACTCCCTGTTCAGAGAGTCATTTGCTCAGCACATGAACTGGTAAACTCACAAGCCCAATCCCGGCACTGTTTGCCAGTTTGCACGAACCCTCGATTTCATATTTCCCCGAGACAAAAAGCGGTTCGCTCAAAAGACGGCTCTTTGTTGTTTCAAGCGCATAAGCAATTTTGAACGATGCCGCATTGCTTGTATCGGCAGCCACTCGCAGCGAACCCACTTCTGGTTCGTGCGCATTGATAATCTCTGTTGCCGAAAAGACAGCCTTGTCTGCTGGAACCTCGAACGGATCGATGCGCACAGCGTAAAATTTTCCAGCTTTCGGCAAGAAGACTGCGCGCTCGTCAGCAGTTGCAGATCCGCTTTGCGCAATCGTTTGACACGTTTTCAGCTCCGCGTCATTGCACTCGTCCACCGTCAGATCAATATCCAAGCCAGGAACGATAGAGGTTGTGGTGATGGTAACGGTTCCTGCGTCATCCGCATAAACACGCGCCAATTGACCCGCCGCCGACGGAATCACCACCGGCCCATCGCTCTTTGCAATTTCGTGTTTGCTGCGTCCAACCAGCGCGTTGAGTTGAATCGAGCTCTTGCTCGCATCAGGCGCGGCATCGAAGGTGCTCTCTTTGAGCGTCGCAACAAACTCACCCGCAGCAGCATTTGCTAGATTCAAATTCAG
>Ga0214923_10004760_pt1 | contig 16180 bp, 11 predicted proteins | sample LL1510_MetaG_FD_177993 | JGI IMG/M metagenome (GOLD analysis project Ga0214923, IMG submission 177993) | Freshwater microbial communities from Lake Lanier, Atlanta, Georgia, United States - LL-1510 | ecosystem: Environmental > Aquatic > Freshwater > Lake | place: USA: Georgia | collected...
CGTTTATAGCGTCCAGCTTGACAAATGCCACCTGTAGGTATCGATCCCACACCGTCCTTGTAATGAATAAGAAGATAACCATCCGACTATCGGACCGATGATGATGAGTCATCAGTAAAGTAGGTGTCAGACGATAAACGTCCGCCGTGGAAGTGGCTTAAAATGATTGTGTCTATGCGTAGACGTTCCGCTTCTGTAAAGTGGAAGAAAGACCCGAATTGGGTGATACCGCCTGTGGGTTTTGATCCGACGACCTCCAAGTTATGAGCCTGGCGCTCTGCCCCTGAGCTAAGGCGGTAAAATACGCGACTCGCGACTCGCGTTGTGCTGCGTTTATAGCGTCCAGCTTGACAATACCGGCGATAGGGTTTGATCCTATGTCTCGGCTGGAGCGACCACCGCGAGTTGCCACTACTCCACACCGGTAAAACCAATTATCTTAGAATGAAATGATGCTGCTACTAATGCGTTTATAGCGTGGCAATTTCTTTAAAACTGCCTAAGTGGTAAATACCGGTGACCCGTTTCGATCAGGTGTCCTCGGAGTTATGAGCCCCGCGCGCTTCCTCTGCGCCACACCGGTAAAATAATGATGATGATGTTGTTGACAGTGAGTTTCGATCTCACGACATTCCGAATAAATTGTCAGAATTCTTCCGCTGATATATGCCCAACACCAGCTGCGTTTTATGTCCAGCTCGACAAGCCATTTCTTCAAAACGGCTAAAGAACCCCGGGGGTAATACCGGCGGTAGGTTTCGATCCTACGACCTTCCGCTTATAAGGCGATAATCATTCGTAGATCGGACCACATCCTTACGGAAGTAGTAAAAATGGGTAACAAACGATGTGTTAGACGCTCTGCCGCTGAGCTACACCGGTATAAAAAATCCAAGACATAGAGCAATCTACTTCATTTCATAGACACCGACAAATCAATTAAATTATCGATAATCATCACATGCGGACCAACACACAGAGAAAATCTATGAACGGTCAAAAGTTGTGACGAAAGGGGTTTGATTTGTTCTAATGTAAAAAATTACGTGTAAAATGCGATTCTTGGAATGAATGGAGGGTGAAAAGGCGACCATCGCCCCTTCACATACTATACAAAGAAAATATCTTTAAGTTCTTTTCGATGAACAATCCGCGCCGCAATTTTCCCTAAATATTCTATTCAATAATATCCTCTATATCCTTTACTTCACTACATATCCTAAATTTATGGTACCATCGTTTTGAAACAAGAGGCAACACCTCAAGCTGAACTAGCTTAAAACTAGTATCTAATAATCCAATCGCCATCTGTTCCTCTTGCCCCTTTAACGTTAGTGAAAATACGGACTTGAGAATAAAATGCAACAGCAGCATAACATGCTCCCGTGATATATGAAAACGATACACTTTACCATGATTAATATCGTTAAATGACTTGATAATAAAATAGACAAGTTGATTGAATTGCGGTGCGTCATTAATATCGATGACTCCATCTGCTAATATTTTGTTGAATCCTGTTTCAAGTATAAAATTCAGCTTGTCGCGTATTCCGTCCTCACAAACATACTTCTTAATACACTCTAATTGGTATTTATTAAGATGGTCCTTGAATTCATCGAATATGCGTTCGATCTGGTTTAATGCTAAAGTTTGTTCTTTGAGAATTGCGTTTAATTTCGTACGCAGGAATGGTATTGCGAATATCAAATTGAAAGTTATATCCTTTACAAAGTGAAACAAAGAAAGTTTCGTTTTTTTGATATAAGGATCGTCGTCATCATAATCAATCGCGCTATCTTTATCCTCTTCTTCAATAATTACTTTTTTGTTTATGGCGTTGCTACGAGATTTATTAGTCTTTTTGGCGGTTCCAGTCGGAAAACCGACTTGCGTCGGCAATCGCGAAGTCAGCGTACTAGAAGAAGACGACGACGAAGCTGCATGTATTATCGCGGGCGGTGTCGTTGCATGTATAGGAGATTGTACTGATACATCTGTTTGTTTTGTCGATACAGACGGCGTTTTTTGTTTTTGACTTGCAATATGGTTCATTACATCTGTCATCGCAGTATGATTGATTGATTTGATAAAATTAACCGCAGTTGGATTCGGTGCCGTCGCTGGTGCCGGTGGTGGTTGTGATGGTGGCCTGGGCGGAGGTATATCAAAATCAGGTATGTCAAATACATCAGTTACAATCAGCTGCTGCTGATTCTGCTGCTGCTGATTCTGCTGCTGCTGATTCTGTAGCTGCGGTTGATGTAAATTATGATGTACTAAATCTGCGCTAACATATACGGATTGTTGTGAGTTCATTTTCCTATATATCTTCTATTTTATTTTTGTTTATTCGCCTTCGGCCTCAATATATTCTGCTGCGGAGCCTCCTTGACCTTGAGGCTCTTCCGCACCTTTCATCGAGGTAAATACACGTTTCTTATGTTTAATATTCCCTAATTTGAATGCGCGAATATAGTCTTCGAGAGAAATACGCGTATCATCATCCGTACGAATACTATCCTGCAAGTCCGGTGAAACAAAGTCTAACGGTATTTTTAAAAGCGACTGTTCATTCGCCTTTATTTCAATCAATCCGAAACGTGAAGGAACATCCTGTGTTATCTGAAATGGTTGAATGAAAAAATAACTCTCGGTCATCTCATCTCCGTATAATACCATATAATTCTTTCCGTTTTCGCTTAATAATGTCTGTGATACAAAAACCATCGGGATTTTAAAATGCAAAGCAAGAATCCATAAGTCGATGTTGGTTAAAAAGTAGTTTTCACTCTGGATGATTTGCGCCAACGTTGCACGGCCTTCATTAATAATATCAGCATACTGTTTCATACCGTATCCATTCAATATCATCGTTAGTTTCTTTTCTAACCCAAGTCCAGCCAATTTAGTGTATTCAGTTACAAGTATTTGCTTTATTCTCGGTATCGTCATGTTGGCTAATTCATCCACATGCTGGGTGCGGCAATTATCACACATGAAATAGTTACACTGATGACATGCGAACTCTTCTTGATCTAGTCCGATATTTGTTCGACATTTTTCACATACTTCAGGTTCTCCATTCGTTGATAACAATCGACTTTTAGGAACACATGTATGACCACTTGGACATTTTGATGCGGTCTGTGCAACACTACGCAACATCGTCAAAATAATATCAAACGAACATTCTTTACTTTCATTCGAAAAAATGATTTCATACGTATTCACTTTTGGAAAAAACGTATTTCGCAGTTTTATCGTTACTTTACGTTTTGATACTTGCTGGCAAAAATCTAACATATGATTGATTTCGTTGATATGAAACGACTCCGGTATATGTGCGGCCGCTTCTCCTCCCGCTGCACCCTTCGGTCCTGTCTCCATGATCTCTAGGTATCTGTCGGCATATTCTTTTTGATATACTGGATCATAATGTTGAATACCGTGACTACCTGCACTACTGGGCGCCACCGTATAAAAATTCGTCTGATGAACGTACGGGTTGGCATCCGCTGGTTCCATATTTTCAAAATACTCTTGCGTGATGAATGTTTCTAACAGGATGATTTCATTATCTCGAAGATCGTATTTGATATCTTGAAACGAGAGATATTTCATAGGTTCAAACATGAACAACTTCACGCGTTCATAACGTATCATTTCGTCTGCCAGTTTTCCGAAATACGCGATTTCATTATCAATATCTGGAAACATGAGGTTGCGCTGTGGAAGAAGTAATTTACACATTCCGCCTGATTCTTTAAGACAGTAGCTCTTTTTTCCACATGTTTCTGCGTCACTTGTTATACACCCCGAAATTTCACCCACCATTTTTAAGGTGTCTTTCTTATATCGAATAAATGAAATATGTTTCGACAGCATTCGTTTCATATGCGCGATGATTTGCGAGAGTTTATTGGTATATATCACGAATGGTGATGCAATAATTTTCTCAATATCATCTTTTGCCGATTTATTATCGGGTCGGTTTAATACACTACGTGCAGTGTTTCGAAATACGTTGTAAAAATTCGTCTCTAGTCGAATATTGCGGACATATCTCTCGCGCGTCTTATCCATCATTTCAGATTTCGGCGTATTTGCAACGACTTCATCCGCAACGAGATGATTACTTTCTGTGATTGTCGGTAGTTCATCGTTCTGGTTAAGTTGTGGGTCTTTATCAACATTCACTTGGAGGAACTGGTTTGTTTCTGTAATAACACCAACAATAAGACCATCTTCTACGACTTTTACTTTTGCGCGACAGAAAAGTTCCTTCTTCGTTGTTTTCCTGACATGGCGCTCGACTTCTTTAAGAAATTCGACGGTTTCATGATAACTCATTTGCCACAATTCGTCTTCATTCATAATAACCATGGCAGGTGCAGGGGGCGCATTAGCATCGCCCATAGAGTGGGCTGTGAGAGGCGCAGAAACCGCGGTGGGGATAACCCCTTTCCAATATTTACGGTCATATTGTTTTTTACTAACAGCCGGCTGATCATTCTTGATTGATTTCGCAATCGTTTGAGAGATTTGCAACCCGATTACTTTGCCGTTATAATTCATAACTTGGGCGTCGATTTGGAATCCGGCATCTCTCACAGTCTTTGCGACAACCCGCGCCGGTTGGTTCATCTTGTATTTATACTCACGTGGCTGACTTGCATGAAGACGGCAATATGAAAAATAAACGTCGCGAACGGTTTCAATAATGTGTTTGATTTTGGGCATTAATGTCTTACTCTTTAATGCAAAACGTCCGAGCACGCTGAATTTACCGTTGGCCTTACTTTCAAATAGATAAATAGGTTCGTAATACACATCGCGTTTCATGATAATAATTGTTTTACGATTGATATCAAACACTTCGCCGGAATATGCATTCGTTGGGCAAATCACCTGAACATTATTTGTAATATCATCATCTGGAATATGAAGTAATATGATATTATTACCGTGTTTGAATAATTTATCGTTGGGTCGAGAGATGATATCCCATAAGTAAGTATGGTCGATAATTGACGCGTCATCATCAAGATACGCGATGAAGTTTTCATACGCGTTACATATCCTTATGAAAGTTTCTTTGGGGAGTGTTCGAGAGATTGCGGATGCGGCGTATTTACTCTCGGCCTCTAAGAGTTCCTTCGCGGAATTGTAGAATGATTCAACTAATGTTCCGTTTTGTAGGGTTATGAACATGTCTATGTCGAGAGATTGAATAATAAGATTTCTCATCTCTCGAATTGTTGGTATATATGATGTTGAATCCTGGAACGTTGCTACAGAACTTTTAGCGGCAGCGGAGGCAGCAGGTGTTGTCGCGCGTGGTGTAGCTGCGGCGGCAACAGCGGCAGCAGATGGACGTGGCGTCATGACAACCGGTGTTTCGTCTTCATCTGAATAATATTCATTACCTACTTCGGCCGACGTACTGGCAGCTTGTGGAATTGGGGTGGCGGCGGCAGCTGCGCCTTGTTCTGCAATTTTTGAAATCTTCATTGCATTCTTTTGTATTTTATCTGTAACATTTCTTAAAATCTGGTCTTTTATGTTCATTGATGGTAAGACGATTGGATCTAATTCGGAAGCATTTGCTGAGGCCTGTGCAGGTGCCTGAGGTTGCGGCGGAGGCGGAGGAGGAGGAGGCATATTCATCACCGTAGCGGATGTTTTTTCAACGCCAGTACTCTCTTTATAATAATATGCAATCGCCGATACAAACGATTGACGGTCATTCGTTTCAACGCCTCGTCGTATCAAACATGGTGTATCTTTTTTTACCGATGCATTTTTAAGACTTACTTGACAATTCCGGTTGTCCGTGAATAAAAACTTTTGAAGTTGTGTAGGTAAATACCCCAAACGGTTATTCTCAAGTGGGAATTTGTCTGAACTTAAAATACGTTCATCTTTCATTTCATTCAATTTTACAGGTTCAGATGACGGTGGCGGTTGAAATTGTGAAATAGCTGCTGCAGCTGCTACTCCCCCGGCTGCAGCTCCAGGTGTCATCGCAAGTGGCGTTTGTTGTTCTTCTGAAGAAGCCGAAGTCGCCTTTGATTGCATTTGAACCGATTCAAATTTCTTGCTTTCACATTCTTGACGCCGTGCTGTCTGCGATGGTTTATCCCATTGTGCGAAACAACAAGGAACGCATAATCCCTTCGGATGCGCGTCCTTCTTCAAAAACCCCGGATAATGTTGCTTATAATTTCCTTTTTCATCCACGTGATACTTGTCATCTGTGAATTCGAATATATTTGCACCAGGCGGGATTTTTTTGGCCTTTTGTGGAATGACCGCGCCATATTTACCCGATTTTACTTCTTCTTCAGTCAAACTCGTATTATGTTTTAAACTCCAATACCGCGGACAAATATAATGGTACTGCTTGCTTGCATCCGAACCGTAGGTTATACTATGTGAATACGAACCCGGGTGTTCTTTGTCAATTTGCGATTTTTCTTCATTCGTTAAAATCACGGGTTGGCGGCGCACGTTCCACGGGCAACTACGCGAGTAAGCGTTGAACTTCCCAACATCCTCGTTCAAATGAATAATAGGGTCTCGTTCTTGGATACGTTTGGAAAAGGGGTTTGGGTTGGCCAACTCCATTCCGGTGATGTCCGAGAGATCTTCTTCTTGATCCGAACCGGTAGAATGACCGCGTGCTACAGCTGCAGCGCCTCCGCCTCCGCCTCCTTGCGCACTACCCCCCTCACCATCACCGCCATCCTCATCCTCCTCGTCATCTCCTTGCAATAAATCAAACAAATCGATTTCTTCTTCATTCTTCTCATCTACTTCAAACCCAAAAATGGGTTCAGCAGGAGCAGCAGCAGAAGCACCGGCGATAGCCGCGGTAGCGGGTCTCTTTACAACCGGAACGATCTCTTCCATTAAGTCTATCGACTCTTCTTTATCCGACGGATGAATATCGCCGATCACTGCTTCAGGACGCACGTTGGATGCAAAACTGTCGATGGTTGAAGCATCTTCAGCTGCAGTGACAGCGGCGGAAGACGCAGGCGCGCTACTTAATAACGTCGTCTTCGCATCAGAAACCGGTGCCAACGTTGTATTCGAACACAATTCGGATATTTTTTCATAAGGAATATTGGTTGAACTTGGATTTTGATAGATACGAATAATAGAGTCAATATATGCATGTAATGGCGTCAAGAATAATATATTGTTAATATTCGTTATTTCTATCGTAATAATATTATTAAACGCCCCCTTCGTGATTTTTGTTAGGAAACCCGGGTTATTTTTAATGCGAATATTACCGCCGCGAAACCGTGAAAATTGCTGGGTTTGCAACGATGATAAAATCGATGATAGTTTTCCGCGCGCGTCTTGCTCCGACATCATATAGTTATCTTTCAAACCGTCGATAATATCCCGGTCACTTTGTCTCTTGTTCATCATTTCGATGATATATGCATCTTGACTCGACATGTCATTATAATTACTCACCCGTTTATAACGGAGTACAATTCCCTTCTTTAAACTCCCCTCTACTTCATTAAATGCGCTTGAAATACATTTAATCATCTGTTTGATTTCAATATTACGCGTGATTGGCATTTGCGCAAAATATTCCAGGTTAATGAGTTCAATTTGCGGATGGTGCAATTTGGTAAATAAGTTCATTTGAAAACCGCCTTGTTCAACATGTTCTTTGATTACGCGAAGAACCGGATTTACAGTGGCGCCGATAATCTCTTCTATTTCCTTCGTCGTAAATGAATATTTCACGAATAATTTCACATAAATAGAACCATCAGGGTAAAACTCACATAACACGGGTATCGGTAAATGTGTCGCTTTATGGTCGGGGATTTCTGGATTTGAATAAATGTAATTAATATAAATCGCAACACTCTTTTTTCGTGAAGTCGTTTTAATGAGACGAAATATATCTCCCTTGGGAAGATACGGAATTTTACGTCCGCTGCGACTGACGCCCGAAATAAACAGCTTGTAAATATTATCGCGTTTCTTGCCTGGATTATGTTTGATATAAGGGATTGAGTCTGAGCAGTGAATTAGCTTGAAGACCGCGTCGAGAGATTGATTGTATGGTGTTTCCGGATGTATCATAAACTCGACACCTCGAATACCATTATCGAGGTAGTTGTGTTCGATTGTTCGTCTCTCGTAAATGTCGTATAGAAGTTTGATATTCGCAGTTTGTCTCATAAATCTCTCGTTCAATATCTTTTTATCCGCCTCAAATAGCTTGGCCCTGTGAAGCAATAACGTATTATGCGAATGGATTGACGCAATGTCGATTTCACCGGATGCCTCAGCGGAACCCTTTTCGACTGCTGTTCGAGGAGTATCATCACGAAATGCGGTGAGATAAGGAAAGTATAGCGAAATCATATATGATTCATAAATTGATTTCCCGAAAATGGATGCTTCCGGTTCCGGTGCGGCGGCGGCACCACCACCACCGCCGCCTGCACTTGCCTGTTCGCCTGGTGGTTGTAGTTCTGCCTCTTTTGCATATACTAATGCATCCTCTGCGCTTACCAAATAAATCGTATCGTTGATAAAAACACCATAATCGATTAATACCATCTTATTTGTCGTATTTACGATTTCACCCGCGTGGATTTCTAAAAATGGGTCGGCATTCATCGCGTCAAATGGATTTACCGCATAAGGATATTCGTATGAAGAAGCAATATTCAACTCTTGTCCCAACGCAACATTTATAATACGGGGATTCTCTTCTAATTTTAGGTTGGCGATGTTTGTATAGGTATAATTTCCACCGATTGGCGCGCCGAGTGATGATGGCTCGAGAGATGAACCTGTATTTTTTGAATGATTATCGATATTCAACAAGTAATTTTGAACCCGAACCGGTGTCATTTCAAGCTTTCCGTTGGATGTTATTTGGTCATGTGCCAACTGCGTGGTGATACGTTTTGCTTGCTTGCAAAATAGATATAACTCTGCATACGATAAACCGAGCTTGTCACGAGTTAGATAGAGAAACTTCTTTTTGATGCTTTCAATCGAATCATCTGGATAAATTCTCTCGGGAAGAAAGACAACCTTCATTTCACTTTGGTCGATCATGCGTAATTCATAATCACTAAATATCTTACGAAAATGTGGGTTATTAGGCTCTTGAATAAATATATCGTTAATATTTACGATTCGACCTTCGTGTGTCGTGAATTCCACATTTCCATAAAATACGTACAATACGTTATATTCTGGTGAAAGCGACGACGATGACGACGACGACTCTTCAGCAGACCGGACTACATCTGGCGAACGTATATGACATATTTTATAAATAGGAATATCTGACTCCAGGTTTTGTTCCATTATTATTATATGACTAGAAGATTATACTTTATTATGAAATTCTGTATAAAGAATAATCTATTTGTGGGATTTACGTCGCCCCAGTAATTTTGGATTTTTGCGAGTCACGTGTATTGAGAAACAATACGATATTAAACACATTTCTTTAGTATAATACATTACGATACGCATTAGTTCGTCGATGTCGCCTGCTCCTGAATTCAAATTAATTGTCGCTCTTTGCCGGGGTGGAGGTATCGGCTTACACGGAACACTTCCGTGGCCTAAACTGGATAGAGACCTTCGATTCTTCTCGCAAATTACGCGTTCGTCTGTATTTCCTTATAATAGCGCAGTAGTTATGGGTCGAAAGACCTGGGAAAGTATTCCTGCGAATGTCCAACCTCTACCCTTTCGGGACAATTTCGTTATTTCTACAACATATGACGCAGACATTATAGAACCCAAACCAGGTGTTACATTTATCAAAGATCTCTCAGATATGCATAATTACGCCCATAATTATGACGTGGTTTGGTTTATTGGTGGGGCGTCGATATATGAACAAGTTCTTACACCGTCATCAATCACCGGCGCGATGTTATTTCCCATAGACGATATTATTATTACATTTGTTGATGAAAGTTATGAACATGATACAGCGTTTCCATTAATGTATCAATACGAAAATATCGAAGAATGGCAGATGCTTCGTCATGAACCGATAAATCGTGCGATTTGGTGTTGGACTGACGTCAAGACAATTCCGTCATTTGTATCCTTTTTTACGGAAGGGGCGCAGAGCAATAATGTATATCGTGTTACGGATGTTGATTGCGATTTTGTAGCAAGTATAACGAGACCATCAGATGTTAAAGCGATTTTCGAGAGGCGGTCACCAAACACGAAATTCTTGCATTTGCATAGATTGATTGAGGTCTAGCGTGCGTTCGGCCGCACACCACCGGTTAGAGTAAGATTGTGTCGGGATTACGGCACAGTCATTCATTCCAACCCGTGGCGCGCGGCGGAACGCGCTACGCTTAATTATCAAAATGTGGGTTGTCATTAATCGTCATTCCGCAATACTCCTTCGGCTTGAGTTTATAGTCTTCCGGTGAATATACTTTGATTTTCTGTGCTTCGTCAATAAGGAACCGGAAATTGTTCCAGAATTCGTCTTTGTGTCCAACACTCTCCGTCATAATATGACTCAACTCATGCAGTGCAACGAATGTAAGCGTGTTTTCGTCGATGAGTTGATTACCATTCTTGGTCGTATTCACACAAAATGCAAGCTTCTCACCCTTATTCTCGCTATACGCGGTGTATTCACTTGTGGGGAGCGTCTCGCTCACTTTTTCAGGTCGGAAGTTTTTGACTAAACGTTTCACGTTATCGCGGTCGGGGTAGGTTTCGCCCATATGTTTTACGACCGTTCTCATTTTTTGGGTGACAGTGGCTAGAAGGTCCGCAGCCAGTTCCAGTTTGGCGCGTTCGCGAACGCAATACTTGTTTCCATCCACTTTCGAAACGATACATTTCAGCTGGAATGCATCCGATTCTTGGTAGATTTTAAGGCAAATTACGATAATAAATATAATGATGATATATCCGAAAACACTAGTTTTGAACATACGATATTAGGTATTTATTTATATAACGAGAGAATAGTTTTATTTTCGTCGGTTGTTGCGGCGGCGAGTTTTTTTCTTGTGTTTTCTTCTTTGGGTTTTACGTCGTTTATGCTGACGTTTTTTGGTTCGTTTGCGCGAACTGCCTCCGGGTGTTGTCGGCGTTCCCGGCCTTGAAGATCCCGCAGATGAGGAGGTATCGATTTCATTATGATGAACAATCGGTGGTGTATCGGGTATATATGGTGGAACCTCTATAGGCATACTTGGTAGGGTCATCGTATCAAGGCCTCTACAACTATGGTCTAATATTTCAACACAAGTCAACCCAGGAATAATAGCTCTAAGAATACAAATTATTCCTTCGAGTGTTATTTCTTTATCTGCAGTACGACGAAGATTAGCTAAAGCAGTTTCAGCCTGTTTAGCCAAGTTTGTATCTGTACATCTGTTTATAAGTCTCATTAGCATGTTAGAATTTCCAGCTTTGAACAGATCACACGATTTGAATGTACGCCTCGCTTCTGGTGTAGCGCGATCGTCAAACGGATCTACAATACAATTCAGAATTTCCTGAGTTTGTAATGTTTGTAACAATTCATCAGTTACTCCTTTACGCTGATTCTTTTTGTCAATACATTCAAAATTTGATACGTTTTTTTTTATAGAAAATGAAACAACGTCGGGGTCGGGGTCGGGGTCGGGGTCGGTGTATGTTGTATCTACAATAAATACTCCATAATTAAAAGAGACAACATCTCCAGGAACAGCGAGACGAGCTGGATTTGATCTATGATCTTTATCTTCAAGGTCATCATAACGCGTAAATCGTTCATCTACAGCTGGCATAATATAATAATTACGTTGCTCGACTGGATTCCTTTCAACACGACCGCCATCGGGATATTTTATACCTGAAACTTCATTTAATTTTTGAACTTTTTGTTGTAATTCAAAAAAGTTGTCATGAATAGATTTGCTCGTGGATGGTATCGGCGGTTGGCCATTACGTAAAATATCACATATTACTGACGGTGTAAGTGTAAAGTTGGTCCAACCCGAATTTCCAATTTGGCTTGACAATCCTGCAGTATATTGAGTACCAATAGGCGAATACACATCTACTGTAACACCGCCATAATCTGGTGGTCCCGCCGTTTGCTCCCCTTTGCGTCTCAGAGTTGGTTTCTCTTTATCTTGAATTCCTCCATGTGCAGCAATATAAAGTAATGCTGTTTCACCTCCTCCTGCTGCCGCCATCCTATCTGTAAATATATATATACTATGACAAAATTTACTCCTTTACATTTGGAAACACCAACTTATCCACCGTCGTGCGAACACAGAACATCCGGTGCAATATAATCCCGATGATAAACAACACTACGAGAGATTTCCAAAATACGAACCTGAAGACCCTGGCGATTAGAAATGCTAGGATGACGGTCGCAGCGACATCCACTACTGCGACGTCGAAGATTCGGTAAGCATGCGCACCTTCTCTCGCACGTCCGAATATATCTTTATATTTACAGAGGTCGATGCCTAGAAATTTCATCAATGTACCTTGTTTATTGGCGATGGTTGTTAATATATATAATCGAGATGATATAATCGAGATGATATAATCGAGAGACTATATCTCACACTTCCAATTAGTGTCAGGCTTACTAATGAAATCCGGTGTGTATGTGTAATCAACCGTAAGCTCTTCGCCCGCATCGATGTTGCGCCCTGCAACAATCCACCATTCTCCGGTGGCTTTATCGGGTGTTGTCGAGAGATACGTATTGGGTATTATAGATCTTGCTGAAGAACCGTTTCCAGGACAGTGATTGATTTTACTTCCAATAGGAGTTACAGTCTCATTGGCATTAATAGCGACGAACAATCTCTCGCCTTTGACACGCCGACGCTTCGTAAATAATCCAAGACCCTGAATCTGACTCTCGCCGATGGTAAATTCCGGACTGTTCAATAGACCATGCTGATAATTCACGAGTCCAGGGACAACGACGTTTTGAATGATGACGAGTGATAGCACAATAACGACGAATAATAAAAGAAGTGTCGAGAGAATTGACATCGAAGGTTACAAACTAATATATACTAACACTATTTATCAGCATTATGTATCCTGTGTTACGTAATATTGTCATCAATTTTACGTAATTATATTTATCTGTCAATCCACCGCAGGATGGTGGTGTGCGGCCAAACGCACTACTGACCACCGCAACCCAACTCGAGAGGAGTGCGCATCAGATCAGGAGCAAAGGTGCTCTGGTTCCAGGGACCAACATTCAGCTGAGGGTTGGCCGGCTCCGAACGCAACTGAAGATTGGCATTCTTCATCGTATTGCCGATGGTGTCAATACCAGTCAAGAAGGTGGCTGAAAGAAGGTTCTGGCCCAGGAGGTCGCCGCTGCCAGAAGGGTTCAAGCTACCCCACTGGTTGTTGGTGTCACGAGGAAGAAGGTCAGACGGGTTGGCAACCGGGAGATTGGTAGCGCCGGCAGGAGGAGCACCACCTTGTCCGGTCATCGCATCCACAGAGGAATAACCATTCGCGCCAGTATCGGCGACAGGGGCTGCCTGCTTACCTCCTACGAGAGGAGCATTCGGCCGACCGTTGGCTTCGCCTTGAAGGGGTTCATAAGGGACAACGAACTTTTGGTCGGAATAGGTATAAACGGCATATACGAGAACAATCGCACCTAAAATCACAAGGATGTGATTTGCACGAAGTGTTTTCTCTAAATCAGACAAATAACTCATTCTTATATTTTAATTGTATATAAAATAAATGATAAAATAATGTAATCATATCTCAATTCTTGCTGTCATCTTCGGAAGTATCCGACCCATAATCATCTAAATCATCCAATAAATACTTTGCTTTTATCTCCTTTGCTTCTAAATACGCGCGCATAGCCGCTCTTTTCATTTCATGTGCTTTGTGTTTCGCGACCTTGTACATTTCATAAAGGACGTCCTTGTGTTTTTTTAAAGTTATTGTCGTTGATAGTTGCGAGGTCCGCGGTAGCGATGGCTGCGATGGCTGCGATGGCTGTGTTTGAGTATCAAACGTTGGTTCATTTACATCGATTGTATCTGATATATTCTTGAAATCGATATCCACTTCGGTGCATTCAAAATGTTTTAATTGCGGTTTGGGGGCGATGTATCGTTCAGTTTCATCGACCGGTTCGTCGTTGGGTGTATGGTTTTCTTTATTATTTGAAACTAGTCCTAAATATTCCTCACGTGTATTGCTTATTTCGGGTTCCGGTTCTTCTTTTGGGTGATTAGTCGGTGTCTGGACCATCGCCTGGGGCGGACCTTGGGCCGGAGCCATAGCCATCGCCGATATAACACATGTTTCAAATAACGGAACATCTGGAATCACTAATACCTGACGCAACAGTAGCTCTATCTGAAAATTGCGTGAAGTGAATTTTATCCCTTGGAATTCAATAATCGAAATAATCGTTTGTTCAGCCTTAATGTACTCAACCGGTGCTACCTTCTTATTTTCGTCAAATATCTTACATGCAAAGGGTTGAATATGTGTAAAAGTACGATTGGATTCTAGATTTACACGTAAAAGGAAATTGCCGGTTTTATATGCACGTAACGGCGATGTAAATGAGTTTTCGATATCTGTGTGATCTAACTCTTGTGTAAACCAGAGATGCCTCTTTTCGTAAAGTAAATCAACAGACCTTTTCTCTAAATTTGTTATCCATTCGGTGAATTCTGTATCTGTATCATTTGCCGTTAATAACAAATCGATATGCGCTTTTTTACCAGAAATAACAATACCTTGTTTTGATTGGGTCTTGGTCGTCTGGATATATAGAGGTTGTTTGCTGTCACAATACGAAAAACGCGTCATATACGACCCACCGGTAATATGCTGTGGATGTGTTAATTGTAAATTATCAAAACGAAATGAGTCGTTGGGATGAAATACATCCATTTAGAGCACTGCGTAATACGATGAAACGAATTAGTATGACGCAATAAAAATATTATGAAAAGAATACGAGCATTCACGCGGTTAATTTATGATGCATCGATGAATGGCATATGCCTAAATCAGAACACCCTTCGGTTGCAATAAGGTCCCCTAGATGATTTAGCAATAGTGGCGCGGTTTGTTCGGCTGCACCGAGGCATAACTGTTGGACGCTTGCTGGTAAAACCTCACATATTTTCTCTAAGTCGGTAGTCACGATGGAAATAACTTTAGGATTATGAAGTACGGTTTGATTCAAACCGTTGGCTAAAAGCAGGCATGCATCGCATTCAAGGGAGTTATTGGGGTTCCGCTGGGGGTTCCGCCCCCCTACGACGGGAGCTTCGCTCACTTCGATCGGTTTTGCCAGTAGAACGGGAGCTTCGCTCGATGATATCGTATCATTATTAGAAGGGGCGCGAATCGGATATGCGTCGGCTTTTCCAAATGGGAAAATAGGGACGTGAATGATAGATTCCGGAAGAACTAATAGTCCAAGAAGAAGAAATGGGAAAAGCTTCATCATATTATTTTATACATATAGGAAGTAAATTATTTCTATATATATTATATAACGTTTCATTATGCCTCGTAAAACTTCTTCTTCCAAAAAGCTTCGTTCTAGGCGCAAGTCCCAGTCCCAGTCCCAGTCCCAGTCCCAGTCCCAGTCCCAATCTCAGGGCCAGTCCCAGGACCAGTCACAAAACCAGTCCCAGTCGTATAACCAGTCTGGTGGTGATGCAACTACTCCCACTCCTGTAACTTCTCTCAACGGCGTTCCTCAAATCACTCCGGAAACTCTTCAGCAAGCCGGAAAAATGGCCCAACAGCTCTTGAATAACATGGCCACCCAAAATAATAACGCACAGGTTGGTGGTAGCGCATTACAAGGAACCGAAATTGCAGCTGCTGACGCCGGTCTTAAAGACGCTATGGCGGGTGGCGCAGTTGCCGGCGCAGTTGCCGGTGCTGAAGCTTACTCTTCTCTGAAAGGGACACCTCTTGTTGGTGGAAAGAAACGCCGTGGCCGCGGTCGCGGCTGTGCTAGTAAAGGCCAGTCCCAGTCCCAGTCCCAGAGCCAGAAGGGTGGTATGGTTCCAGGTTTGCTGACGGCTGTTGAAACCGCGCTCGTTCCTTTAGGACTTTACCTTGGCCAAAAGGCTCTTCAGTCCCGCAGGTC
>Ga0214923_10004761_pt1 | contig 16179 bp, 13 predicted proteins | sample LL1510_MetaG_FD_177993 | JGI IMG/M metagenome (GOLD analysis project Ga0214923, IMG submission 177993) | Freshwater microbial communities from Lake Lanier, Atlanta, Georgia, United States - LL-1510 | ecosystem: Environmental > Aquatic > Freshwater > Lake | place: USA: Georgia | collected...
CTTTGTATTTATCCAAAGTTTTTTTCCAGCGTTTCAATTCTTTATAATTGGCTTTAAAACCCAATTCTAAACTATCATTTTCTGTTTCTGTAGACATTATTAAAATAATATAATTGTTTGATTTCTATTTATTTTTTTTTTCAATTTTTATTCTATTTGCGTAAGCAAATAGAATAAGAATTCTAATCCCGAATGAAATGAGGTTTTTCAATTTTTATTCTATTTGCGTAAGCAAATAGAATAAGAGATCTAAAGTGAGCACAGCGAACTTTTCAATTTTTATTTCACGGGCGGAGCGAATGAAATGAGGTTTTTCAATTTTTCTAAAGTGAGCTTTAGATCACCTTTCAATTTTTTTATTGAGAATGAAACCAACATATATCATATTGGCTGTTCTGAATTTGATAAATAGCTTTTCGATGGCATTTGTAACAATTCTTTTGAGAGTCTTTTAGATTTATTAATACTACTGGTTTGAACATATAAAGCGGGGTCAAGTTTATTTCTGTTGTATTCTCTATCATTTTTGATATTTCCTCCATATTGGTATTTATTTTTATCTGGATCTGGTTTAAAATATTTTGTTGATCGGTGATTTGATTCATTATCATTTTTAATGTTTCTACATCCATTACTAATATCATCTGGAATATATTTTAACTCTTTATCTTTCAATTTTTCTTTTATTTTATTTAAATTTTCAAATGACCCTTCTCTAAGATAATATTTATTATAAGATTCTGTTATTTTATTATCTTCAATATAACCAATATTATATCTACCCATTAATTCTATACTTGTTCCAGTAATATGATTAACCATATAATCGTACATTTCCTCCATTGACTCTAATTATATATTATAGATTATTAAAAAATATATTTTATTTTCAATTTTTATTTCACGATGCGAAGCGAGTGAAATAAGAATTCTAATTCTGAATGAAATGAGGTTTTTCAATTTTTATTCTATTTGCGTAAGCAAATAGAATAAGAGATCTAAAGTGAGCACAGCGAACTTTTCAATTTTTATTCTAATCCCGAATGAACTTTTCAATTTTTATTGTTGAATGTAATGAAATATATACTCTTAAAAATTACGATTATATATAATATAATGTTTTTAATAGATAAATATTATGATAAATATACACCATATTTTCAAAAAAATATAGATGAAATTGTATCAAGTTTTAAAACATTTACATATGATGATGAAGTTAAAATAATGAAATCAGATGATTATGAAAAGATAAAATTAATTTCAAATAATAATATTCATGGTTCTTATAAATATTCAAATTTTCAACATATGATTATTCATGGAAATGTTAGTTCTAATAAAGAAATTGTTGTTCATAAATTATTAGAAAAAATATTTGGAAAAAATAATGTTACATTATCTAATAAAGAATATCCAATAATAACCAGTTCAAAAAATAAAGTAAAAATAGTATTGAAACAATCCAAAAATCATATTATAATAGAACCTAATTGTAATGGATTTGATAAATATTTAATACAAAAAGTTATTGAAGATTATTCAGTATCAGAAAATATGAATATATTAAAAAATGAAAAATTATTTAATGTTATAGTTATTAATAAAATAGATAATTTATCATATTATGCACAAGCATCATTAAGAAGAACTATGGAAAAACATTCATCAAATTGTAAATTTATACTTATTAGTAATCAAATTTCAAAAATAATTGAACCAATTCGATCAAGATGTATTTTTATAGGTATAAGTTCATTAAATTTAAAAGACATCTTTTCAAAATTATTTGATTTTGTAAATAATGAAAATATTCAAATACCTTTAGAAGAATTATATAAAATATCAATGAAATCAAATAATAATATAAATACAGCATTTTTATTATTAGAAGCATATTTAAATAAAACTAGTTATGAAATTTCTAATAGTTGGGAAGGTATTATTGATGAAATGGCTAGATTAATATTAGATACTAGTAAACAATTAAAAAAAGGTTTGAAAAAAATTCAAGGATTTTATAGAAAATCTCGTGAATTTTTTTATATTTTATTTATTACAAATATTCCAACATATACTATTATTATATCAATTATTAAAAAATTATTAAGTTATACTGACAATATATATATTAAAAATAAAATTTTAGAAACAACATCAAAATTTGAATTTAGACTTACAAATGGAACTAGACATATAATGCATTGGGAAGCTTATATAATATCATTATTACAATTATTTTTACAAATTTAATCAAAAATTTTAATCTATTGTTATTTATATAGATTAAAATGACATATAATTTAGATGAACGAACTAGTATTCTTTATGATTATTTATATAATTCTAATACTACTAATAAATATAATATAAAACCTATTCAAATTGGAAAAATTGAATTAGAGGATATTAAAGTTAATTCTGAGACAGATGGTTCTTTTTTGAAAGAATTATTAACAGGAAAATTTAAATTTACTGATTTTATTAATGATAATTTAGAAATTAAAATGAAAAATTATACAGGTGTATTTCCTTTGGATATTTCTATTGATTTTTATAAATCTGATAAAGATGTTAATAATATTAATTCAAAACCAAATTTAAATTCTTTAATTTCATATTATTCTAGTAAATTAGTATTAGATCATGTTACTAAACATTTATTATTACCAATTATTAATATTGATTGTAAATATGACGATATTAAAGACATTATACCTGATGAAAATGTTAAACAAATTATTGAAAAAAAAATAATAGATAATGATATCAGTAAACATTGTTGTATACATGTTAGAGAACATTTCTTCAAAAGTATTACACTTGACCAATATTTAAAAACGAATAGATGTGCTTTAAAAAATTTATTATTCCAAGTTTTTCATACAATATATACATTACAAACTGAATTAGGATTAGTTCATGGAAATCTTAAATTACACAATGTAATATTATATTTGAAAAAACAATCAGATTCTGTTTATGAATATAATGTTGGTAAAAAAAAATATTATTTGAAAAATGAAGGTTTTGATATTAAAATTACTGGGTTTGGAGATTCATATATTCCTAAATATTATGGCAAACCTCCTGAAAATTATAATAAACTTGGTAATTATTTTGATATTTGGACATTTTTAAATGATTTGTTAAATGGTGAAAATACTATGAATTTGAAAACATATGCTGAAGGATGTTGTACATCACCAGCTGAAATAAAATGTTCAAAAGAAAATATGGATTTTATTAATAAAATTTATCCTGAAAAGTATAGACAAAGTTTTGCTAAAGAAGATAAATTAAAATCTTTAGAATTAAATCCAGAATTATTATTAAATAATGAATATTTTAGTGAATTTTTAGAAAAACCAAAAACAATTAAATCAACTGATTTATTTGGTAATCATGAATATTTATCTGGTATTAAAACTAAATCTAGTGAAAATTTAAAAAATATAGTTTTTGATTTTCAAGATAAAAACCTGTCTAATAGTAATATGACCAAAAAAAATTCAAGAACTTTAAAATATCATCAAGATATAGAAAAAGATATTAAAAAAATTATTAGAAATAATAAAAATTTATCAGGGGGCTATTATGATAAAGATGAGGAACCAGAAAAAACAAATAAACCTGAATATAAGAAACCTGAATATAACCCTAATTATAAGAAACCTGAATATAACCCTAATTATAAAAAACCTGAATATAACCCTGATTATAAAAAACCTGAATATAACCCTGATTATAAAAAACCTGAATATAATAAATATGAAAAAACTGATAAACCTGATGGTGAATCTGATAAACCAGAATATAATAATAAATATGAAAAAACTGATAGACCAGATAGATCTGTACAAGCAACTACAGTAGAACCATTCAAACCATTACCAAAACAAGAAAAAAATACACCATTTACTACAAATGACCAAAAAAGTACATTTAAGAAAACACAATCAGATTTAGTTCCACCAAGAGAACCTCCAGTTATGTTAGAACAAAAAATATATGATACTAGTAAAGCACCTCCACCACAACAACAATTTCCACCAATGTTTGTTCCAGCTTATGACCCAGCTGACCCATATGCAGGAAATGTTTATACAAATCCATATATGTTGCCATATTCAAATGTATTAAATAAAGTACCAATTCAAAAAGTTTATAATATTAGTTTAACAAATCCATTGGGTTCTCATATAGCAATTAATAGAGTTTTTGAAGATGTTATTCCAGGTGATCCTTTTAACTTTTCATTTAATACAACATTTGAAAGAAGTCAAATTATAGAATTTTTAAGAACAAGTATGTTAGATAACATAGATGGTGAACCAATGGTTATAACAGGTGGTAAAAATTCTATTTTATCATATATTAAAATTATGGATATTAACCCATATACATTGAAAAAGAATCCATATCAAGAATTACCAAAAAATATGATGGTATATAGAGCAGGTTATCCAATTAGATTTGATGATAAAACAAAGAATATTATGTTAGCAAAATCTGGTATGGGTTTGAATGTTAGAATATATAGAATGTGTGAAGGTGATGTTAAATGTAAATCACTAGCTTCAGGTATTGATTGTGAAGATTTTGACCTTTGGAGAGAAATACAATATTATGAATGGGCGAGAAATATCACAAAGAAAAAAATATCACCAAACTTTATTAGTTCAATATTATATAAAATTGATGATAAATCTGATATAAATTGGGATAAATTAGAACAAATTAAATCATTGAAAAGAAATGGGCAAATTGATAAAGATGTTACTGCTAATCAATTATTAGTAAATAAAAAACATAATATTCCTAGACCAAATATGTTATATAAATTTTTATTACCTAAATATCTTAAAGCAATTGACCCTGACCAAGTAGCTAAAGATTTAGCTGATCAACAACAAACTAAACCTATTTTATTAGATGCAAACCAATCACATAATGCTTACCTCAATGCTTTAGGTTCATGTAAAGCAAAACCAGATGATATTTTAAATCCTAAAAATAAAATGGATTTAACTAGCCCAACTAAGAAAAACTTGATCTTATTAACAGAAGCACCAACTACTTCATTCATTCAATGGACTAGCCCAACCTATGATTCATTTGGAACAGTAAAGAAAATGATTGCAACTGGATATCATACACCAGAAATATGGAAAACTGTATTATTTCAATTAACTTGGATTTTTGCAGTTTTACAACAAGAACAAGTTTATGTACCAGATGTTTCATTAGCAGATAATATTTATATAAAAGATGTATTTGCTGATTCAAATTCAATTGGTTCATGGAAATATGTTTCTGATAATATGGAATTTTATATTCCAAATTATGGTAGTATTGTATTATTTGATTCTAAATATAAAGATATTACTGTACCTCCTTATGTTCCTCCTTCAGCAACCCCAGTAAAAAAATATAAAGTATATGGTAAAATATATAAAAATAATGGTGATGTTGATATTAAAAATATTCCAAATTTAATATTATCACAATTTTTAGATATGTTGAATCCAGATAATTTTACTCATAAATTTAAATTAAATGGTGGATTAACTCCAGATCAATCTATATTAGATTTATTAAAACAACTATCATCTTGTAAATTAACAAATATAAAAGAATTTTTACCAGAATTTTTTAAAGAATTTTTACATAATAGAATTGGAACACTTTTAATGAAATCTGAAAAAGAAAATATTAATATTTTATCAAGACCAAATTTTAATAAAGGTAATATTATGGTTTGGAGAAAACGTTCTGAAGAATTTATTTGGGTTGTTTATAAAGGTGTAGACCCTAGTAATTCATTAAAACATATTATTATGACTAAAGATGATAATGATAATTATGTTGATATGTCAGTTTTTCAAACATCATTAAGTTCATATCCTGAAGTATTAAAACCAGATAGCAATGGTTCATTTAAATATGATACTACTTTTGAAACATATTGTATGGATTAAATTTATTTTTTCTTTAGTAATAATAATATGGATAGAACAGATAGAAATAACGTAGCACAACCTGCATTTGATTTTGAAAAAATGCCTGTAGCTTATTTTTGTGATACTCCAGAATCTATACAAATGAGAAATCAATTAATTAAAAATAGTGTTAGAATTTCTGAAGATCAAATATCAGAATTACCAACATTTTTCTTTTCAGATGAAAATATGGATTTAATAAATAAACAATTAATATTGAGTGTTTATAAAAAATCTAATAAACAATATAAAATTAGTCCTCAATCAAAAGAAAAATTAACTATTATAATGACTTATGTATATAATGAATATTCTAGAAATTTACCATATGGTATAAAAGAACAAATTAGAGAATTAAATTGTAGAGTTGTTGGAGAAATTTTACCAGATGTTTTAACGAATGCTAGTCAAGCAATTGGATATAGAAATGATGCTTTTGGTCAAAGACAAATTAATAGTTTACCTCAAAGTACACGTCCTCAAAATAGTTTATTAAAAGGTTTTGATGGATTAGGTTAATTTTTTTACAATAAAAATTATTATATTATAATTTTTATTATTTTACAAAAATAGTTTATTGAAATTTAGTTTCATTTAATATCATTTAATAATTAAATTCACCAGATGTGGTTTCATTTAATAATTAAATTCACCAGATGTGGTTTCATTTAATAATTAAATTCACCAGATGTGGTTTCATTTAATAATTAAATTCACCAGATGTGGTTTCATTTAATAATTAAATTCACCAGATGTATTATCATTAACAAGTTCGTACATAAAGATAATACCACGAGTTTCAGCAAGGTTAACAAAGTTGTATCCAGATGAGCTTTCAACAGGAGCATAGGTGATTTCAACAACTGGGGTGTTTCTCAAAGGAGCACCAGAAGAAGCATCCTTAATAGTATCAACAACACCAAGAGGGTTGTACCAAAGACATTCATTTTGATATCTATCATTAGCAGGGTCAGCGTGGTTCATAATTAAAGTAGAAGAACCAATAACAAGTCCTTGTTTAACATTGCTAGTTTCAGCAACAACAACTGATCTCAAATGATAAAGGTCAGAACGAATAGTGAGTTCAGCACCAAATCTAACAGGTCTGGTGTGGATGCGTTCAAAACCAGCAATAGCACTGGGCATACGATTCAAATCAAATGGTTGCACGTTAGGAACACTTCTAAAGGGGTCACTGCGTCTATCAACAAAGAAGAACAACACACCGCGAGAATAGATGATATTAGTATCACGAGGAACCATAACACCATTTTCAATAACGAATTGTTGTTGACTCAAAGCATCTCTCAAATCGAGACCAGCATCATCAGCAATAGCAGGGGCTTTAAGGTTAACCATAGGAACAGCAGTAACCTTGGGTCTAACGTTTTGTTGGTATGGGTTAACGTTAACAATGTTGTAGATGGGCATGGTAGAAACAATAGTAGGGCGGAAAGAGAATGTAGATAAGATACGTCTCAACACAGTACCGTCATATCTTCCGTAAACAAAATCGGGAGTATCTTGTCTGTTAAGTTTGCACATATCAACAGCACCAATAAAGTCACGGAAACTAGCATTGTAGTATTGACCATTACGCAAGTTCAAAACAGAGTTCCATAATTGGTTTTGGACGTTAGCACGGTTAAGTAAATCTAACACAGGAGAGCGGTTATCACAAACAACGTCATTGGGATCAGAAGTCAAAGCGTAGAATAATTCATAATCAGCTCTGGTAGCAATGGGTTCACCATTGTAACGAGATTTAACAATACCAGCCACGTTAGAGTGTAAAAAGTGAGATTCCAATAAAGCAATCTTGGGCAAGAACATAGCAGCCATCACAGGGTGAACGTGTTCATGAGATTTGTGTCCCATTTCTCTTTTGTATTGACCAGAGATAGCTTCATAAGAGCAATCTTCATATTGCATAGATTGCAACACAACTTGAGCATGTAAAGGTCTGGTAGCAGCATATAATTTAAGAACTTCTTGTAATGATTTGAAGTCATTATCAGATAATTTGGTGTTAAAGCCGTTAAAGTCAACAGACACAGAGCCCAAAACTTTCATCATGTTGGTGTTAGCAGAGTACACTTCAGGGCTAGAAATACCAACTAATTCTTGTTCATAGATGCGTTGAAAAGCAGCGAATTCATCATCATCCAATTCGTATTTAGTTTTGAATGCACGAGCCTTTTCTAACAAGACGTGAAAAGGTTGTTGTTGGCTAGAGTATTTTTCTCTGATCAATTGAGCAAATTTCTTTGCTTTCTTTTCAATATTAATAAATTTTTCATAGTAGGCTTTTTCAATCTTTTCAGCAACTTCTACATCATCATATTTATTTCTTAAATTTTTAATATCGGCTGATGTAAATTTACCATTATTTTTGCGGAATAGTTTTTGCACTTCTTCAGTAACATTAACGGACATTTTATATATATATTATAGAATTAGAAAATATTTTATAGAAATTATTTTTAAAATTTAAAAAACTTATATATATAATATTTCTAGATGGATTATTTGTGGATAAATAAATATAGACCCACTAAATTGGAACAAGTGATAGGTAATAAATCTCAATGTGTAAAATTTTTAAATTGGTTAGATATTTTATCAGACCCTAAAAATACAATTAAATCTAGAGGTATTATTATTAATGGAAATCAAGGATTAGGAAAAACATTAACAATTAAACTTTTATTGGAAAAACGTAAATATATTACTAAAGTTATTAATCCAAATGATATAAAAGATTTAAGATTAAGTGATGAGTTTGATGATTATTATAATTTTGAAGCATTATCTTCTAAAATTAATTTTGAAAACAGTAATAATAATTTAAATAAAATTGCTGTAATTTTTGATGAAACAGAAAATATAACATTGGCTAGTGAAAAAAAATATATCATGGAAATTCATAAAAATAATAATAAACTTAAATCTTTTCCACTAATTTTTATTTCTAATAATCAACATTCTAAATTATTAAGTGAACTTAAAAAAACATGTCCTGAATTAATTTGGACTATTTCTCCTGATGAAGAATTAATTGATTTTGTTAAAAATATAAGTTTTAAAGAACATATAAGTTGGCAAGATCCAAATTTAATACATAGATTAATTGATTTATGTCAAAATGATATTAGAAGATTAGTAACATTATTACAAGAATTAAGTTTACATTCTAAACATATTACTTCTAATATAATAAAAGAATTTATATTAAAAACTAGAGAAAAAGATACAGGAACAGGTTTGTTTGATTCTACATTAAAAATATTAAATGCCTATACTGGTTTTAATAATATTAATGGTTTATATTCATTTGAAAAAGTATTATTACCACCAACCATTCAAGAAAATTATCCAAAGAAATTATTAATAGATGATAAAACAGATATTAATGATTTATTAAATAAAATTGTTAATATTTCAGATAGTATTAGTATTGGTGATACTATTGAAACAAGTATTTATATGGAACAAAATTGGTATTTGCATAACATTCATAGTTTTTATACATGTGTTCAACCATCTTTCATATTGAATGGTATGAAAACAGATAATTTAGAATATGATAATGTTAAATTTTCTTCAGATATAAATAAAACTTCATTGAAGAAAATAAATAGGAAAAATATTATATTATTATCAAAAATTATTCCTAATAAATCTATTCAAGATTTATTAATTATTTCTAGAATGGCAAATACTTTAATGAAATCTGGTAATATAGACGATGAAAATAAATTAATAGATATTTTAAGAAGTTATAAACCAGATTTAAATATTAAAGAATTTGAATTATGTTTGAAAATTGATAAAACTAATGATTTTATTATTATTAGTCAAAAAGAAAAGAAACGTATTGAACATAAATTAAAAGAATTATCTCAAAAAAATGATTTAATTAAAGTTCAATAAATTATACATGATCTGATAATTCTATATTTTCAATTAAACTTTTTTTAGTAAATTTATTTAATATTTGTTCACTAGAATTTATCATAAAACTAATTATAACAATTACAAAAAAACAAATATATAAATATATTGGATATGTTTCATTAAATAATATAATACTCAATAATAATAATAATATTCTCCTTGCTACATCTAAAACTATTAGTAAAACTGAACCATTTGAATGATAGTCCATCATTTTGAATATAATAATATAATAAATTATATCACTAGCAGAAATAATAATTATATATGTCCATATAATATATTTATCAAATGTAATAATAATATTATTACTAATAAAAATATATGCAATAAATATAATAAAATTTATTAAACAACTGATTAATTTTACACCAATAAAAGAATAATTCTCATTTTTATTTTTTTCAATTAAATAACTTGAATATGATATTGAACCAGAAGATGCTATTACAAAAATAGCACCAAAAAATGTATTATTAATATCAAATTCATTTTGTAAAAAATAATCTAATAATATTATTAAAGTTGCTAATATACTAATTATTATTATTCCAAAAAATCTAATAACATTCATTTTCTTATCTAACCATAAATGTGAATATATAACACTAAATATAACAGAACTTGATCGAAAACTCATATATTTTGCTACATTTAACCAATTTAATCCTATATATAAAAATGTCATTTGTAACCAATCTAATATTCCTAATTTAATATCAAATTTACTTAATATATAATTTGTTTTCAATGAAATTAATAGTAATGGAAAAAAACCAACACTAAATATTAAATTTGATAAAAATATTGAAGATATATTTGGATAATCTAAATCTAATTTTTTTAAGGCTAATACATTTATCATTAAATTTATAATATGTAATAATGAAAGCCCATATAATTTGTAATTAATCATATAATAATTATAAATTATATTTATAAACGAAGTGCAAAATTAATTAAATGGTTTTATAGTCATTCCATAAACTATTTCACAAATATCAACTTTTTCTATTGGTATATCCTTTATTATAGTTTGCCACATAATTTTAGAATCAGCTATTTCAAATAATGAATATCTTGGATTTTCATAATAATATATAACAGCAACTAACTCACTCCTTTCATGTTTCAATAAAACTGGTAGCATATCTCCCAAATTTATAGCATCTAACTTAATTTTTTCTTTTGCTAGTTCATGAGTTACTACAATACATTTAATTTGACCATTTATTTTATTAAATGTATATATAATAACATTTTCATCTGGGCTTGTAATAAATTTATTGTGAATTAAACAATTATACAAACCCAATGAAATATTTTCTGACCATTGTTCTGAACTAACAGTATGCATGAAAAAATGTGTATTTAACATTTTTCCTAACCATACATATATTTCATTATTTTCTAAAACTTCATTATCCATAATAAAATAATAATTTGATTGTGTTTTAATATTTTTTTTATCAATTTTTATATTTTGATAATAACTTGAATATCTATATAATTTGCTATTTTCATAATATTTCTAATAACATTTTTTTTGTTATCTATTTTATAGCCAACTAAATATCGTTTGAAAATACCAAAATTTTTACTTACATTGATACAACCATATTTTTTTGGCAAATCAATTATGTTATCTTTAATTGTTTCCATTACTTCTAATGGATTATCAAAAGATTTTATACAAAATTTATCACAATAATTTAGAAATTCTGTTAGCATTTTTGGATATGAAATATTTTTACGTTCAAAGCTATTTATTTTAATTAGTTTAATAGTATTTTCATTATAAGTAATATGATTTTTCATAATTAAAAATATAATAAAATTATTTATTTTCAATATATATTTTTATCAATTTTTTTTCAGTATTAATATAATATGAAAAAAAAATTATTTAATATGAATGGAGGTGCTGTTCCTGTTACTGCTCCTGTTACTGCTCCTGTTACTGCTCCTGTAGCTAATATAAAATCAGATATAAATCAATTAATACAAAAAATTGATGTAGATAGAGAGCATTTTTTTAAAGATGCTACAGATGATGTAAATATTATGAACTATGTTAAAACCAATAAAAGTGAAAAACCAAATATTATATATGTTTTATTATTTCATATGTATCATTTATTAAAAGGAATACAACTATTACAATATAATAATGTATTAAAAAATAATAAGGAAAGATCTGAATCTATTAGAACCTTTATAGCACATTTAGATATTAAACCTGAAAATTTAACTATAAATAATGTAACAAAAGAACCAAATATAAAAAAATTTGATAAAGCTTATTGTTTTGAATTTAACACTTATCAAATAGAAATATTCAATAAAGAAACCTTTAAAGAAGATAAAGAGTTTTATCCATCATTTTTTAATGACTATATCAAAAAGGTAAATGATGGAACGACTGATGGTAATTTATTTGCGAATATTTTTAAATTTTCAAGAAATGTAGATATTTATTCTATTGCAGTTTCTTATGAAAAAATATTTCGTGAAATAGGATTATATGATACATTAGATGAAAATATTAAAAAATTATTAACATACATGAAAACCGACTCAGAGGAACCATTAGTAAATGTAGCAATAGGATATTTAGGTTTAGTTATTGAAGAATTGACAAGTGTTGTATTAAATAAATCAAGTGCTAATATACCAATTAGTAATATAGCAAGAGCATCACAATTTTTAAAGGCAGGTAGCTATGGATGTGTATTTAAGCCTACTATACCATGTAAAGACTCATCAAAAACAATACTAAATGATCAATATTTAATGAAAGTAGATAAAAAACCTATCGATGGAAAATTATTAGAGGTTTTAAAGAAAGACCGAGATAATAAATATTTTATATATCCAATAGCACAATGTGAAGTAAAAAATGAAGAAATCAAAAATCATAAAGATGGTAAATATTGTAAATTAGACTTTGGAGCTAATCCAATTGGATATTATATGATAGATGGCGGGAAAGATTTAACAAAATGGTCTAAACAAACATTGTATGATAATTTTCCAAAAATAATGAAACATTTACTAAAAGCTATAAAAATATTAAGTGCTGGAGGATATATTCATTTTGATATTAAACCAGATAATATTGTTATGGGAGATGATTTGAGTCCTAAATTAATTGATTTTGGTATAACAAAAAAATATAATGACCCTGTTGGAGAATTTGGTAAATATGAGGATATGTATAAATATCATCCGCCTTTTATTAATTTATTACAAATTAACGGAAAAAAAATAAAAGAAGCCAAAAAAACCCCTAAATCAAGATTTGATGAAATATGTAAAGAACAATCTATTAATGAAGCATCATTTGATACAATGTTTGATGCAGTAAATGAAAATATGCCGACATATTTTGAACAGTATGTCAAACCAGATTTACATAAAATCGATATATGGAGTTTAGGTATGACATTTAAAGAACTATTAAAAGAAAAATTAGAAATTATACCAAATCAACCATATAGACCAGCTACTTATAAAAAAGATATTAATCATTTATTAGATTTAATGATGATGAAACAAATAAACCCTACAAATACTCCTTTGTTAGATTATTTAATTCAATATATTGATACTACATTGATGAAATACATTGATAATACATTTACAGCTCAATTAGTATAAATTGGATATCTAGTATTTACATCAATGATCCTAACTATATGTTCGCCATCCATATAATTATCAGTTTCAACATACCTATCAACAGATGTTATAGTATTGATATTTTCAAGTAGCTCATAACTTAATATAGGATATTGATTAATATTATCATGATCTAAATCTTCATCTACCATATACCAATTAGCATTTCTATATATACAATGAAATATTTTGTTATTAATTGTATATATCAAAAATTTAAAATGTCGTTTTGAATTTAATATATTATAGTATATTTTTTGAACAATATTCATATAAAATACTATATTTAGGTCAAATATTTTATTATATTATATTTTCAATTTTTTTACTATAAAAATATTTATTGATTATTTATATAATGGTTAAATTAGTTTCCTCTTATATAAATTATACTATAGCTCAGTATATTACTGAACCTATAAATAAATTAAAAGATTGGTTAAAACCTTATGAAAGTTCTATACCAATATCAAATATTTATTTTTATGAATATTATTATAAAAAAACAAATTCTACAGAACATTTGAAAAATCTACCAATATTATCTAAATTAATAGAAATGTATAATAAAATATTAATACCAGATTATAAAGATAAAGTATATTCACCATATGTTAAAAGTCATTATAAAAAAATAAATATTGAAAACATGGATAATTTTCTAAATATTTTTAATTATGTCAAAGATAATACATTTCTAAAAAAATATATCAAAAATAATATTAGTAAATCACCATTATTATCAATAACTCAAAATACAATAGATTTATTATCTAGTAATGATAATATTAAAGTATTAAAATTTTTGGAAAAACATCCTTATTTAATAAATTGGGAAATTTTGATGAAAAATCCACATCCATATGCCTATAAAATGTTTTATCCACGATGCATAATAAAAGATAATTTTAGAAATTTATTACATAATACAAATGAAAAAGTAGGTGAAATTATAAAATTATGTAAAATTTCAAATAATGTTAGTTATAAAATTTTTGAAAATTCTAGTTTATGGGCATATGAAATTATAAGTAAAACACTTGCACCAAATTTATCAATACTTGAATATGATTGTTTATGTGATAATCCAAGTGAATGGGCGATTAAAATACTTACTGAAAATCAAAGTAAAATAAATTGGAGACTATTATCTAGAAATTATATGGCAAAAGATTTAATTACTAACAATTTAGATAAAATTTCTTGGAGAGTATTTTGTTGGTCTGTTGGAAAATATGAAAAACAATGGATGATAGATATATTATATAAATATCCAAAAAATATAGATTGGATTACATTAAATTTATTTGATAAGAAATTTATAATAGATTTAATGGAGAAATATAAAAAATATATTAATTTTGATACAATAACTATTAGATCATCATTTTTTGAAAAAGATATTAGTTCAAATAAATATTATAAACTTTTTGATAAATTATTACATAAAACTATGATATAATAAATTTATTCTAAATGAATTGTTGAAATATTATCATTATCTATTTTAATTGTATTAGTATTTAATATTGATATACATTTCTTAAAATCATCATTAGCAATTTCTTGAATAATTTTATTTAATATAAGCCAACAATTTTTTGTTAATAAATTGAATTTATTGATATAATCAATATGTAGAAAAATAATATCAATGGTTTCATGATAATTATAGTTTGCAAAATGTAATTTTTTCTTATTTATGTTGTATGTTTCTATAATTTGTTCTTTTAATTTATTAGTTTTATCTTGTATATTAAAAATATACATATGTGATTCATCATTAAATTCATATTTTTTTTCAAGAGAAATACAACTACTTTTATTTATAGAAACAGCTTTACAAGTTTCTTCATTTATTTCTTTTTCAATTGTTTCCATTGGACTGGTATTATAATCAATACTACCTTGTACAATATTATATTTGTTGAAATGATTTTTTAATAATAATATTTCATTATTGATAATAATAATTCCAAATACTTTTTTTATTTTATTTATTGTTGCTTTGAAAGTTTCAAAGGTTGGATCGTATAATAATCTTAATACAAAAAATTTAGCATTTTCTCTATTTCTATAAAACCAATCCAAAATTTCTTTTTCATGATTTGGATTTACATTGATATTTAGACTTTTACAATGACTTTTATAGATTTTTATTAATTCATATTTATCTAGTTCATTTTTAGAATTTCTCCCAAAATTGTCAAAAAAAAATAATTTTTCTTTTATTTCTTTTTCACTGAATTTATTCCACTTTCGACTATTATAATCATTTACACCATATAAAATAGGCATTGTTTCACTTGATTGTTCGAGCATTATTAAATTATATTATATGACTTTATTTATTAACTTTCTTATTCAATTTTTTTATATTAAAAAATTTTTAATATAAAAAATAAAACCTATTATTATTATATAATAATTATGTCTAGTGAATCTCAACCTGTAGAACAACCCGCTCAACCAGTACAATCTGAACAACCTGTTGAACAACCCGCTCAACCAGTACAATCTGAACAACCTGTTGAACAAC
>Ga0214923_10004766_pt1 | contig 16168 bp, 18 predicted proteins | sample LL1510_MetaG_FD_177993 | JGI IMG/M metagenome (GOLD analysis project Ga0214923, IMG submission 177993) | Freshwater microbial communities from Lake Lanier, Atlanta, Georgia, United States - LL-1510 | ecosystem: Environmental > Aquatic > Freshwater > Lake | place: USA: Georgia | collected...
GTGCGAAGATGTTGGATGATCTCCTCGGCGCTATATCGTTTCTTTGGCATGACTGACCTCCTTATAGAGGCCCAGATTGTAACATTCAACCTGGACCAGTTTTACACGACCAGGTCAATCGCCGAGTGACAGACCTCACGATGGGCTGTTATTGCGGGCTCTAATTAATCCTTCCAATCGATTTCAGTCACTTTGATTGATGTCTTGCCAGAATCCGTTCTTCCGGGCCGATTGGGCCCCGGGGGCGGGAGCTCCCCCTTGGCTACGAACAATTCCACTTTGACGGGCTGACTCGCCTCACACCAATTCCAATCGAGACGGGCACGGAATCGGTTTTTTGAAATGACTTGAGGGTTGCTCCAATTCTTGGGTTCTTGAAAAAGATGAGGTTTGTGAGCTCTTTCGTCAAAGTGAATGGGCCAACGACTTGAGGAAAGTTTCGTAATCATCTCCAGTAGCTCTCCGGTTAATTTCGGATAATCTTTCGGATCAATCCAAGCATCTTGAACAAGGAGATGCTGCTTTGAAAAAAGTCGGTGTTCAGCATTTAGCCAAATAGAGCCCTTAGTATTTTTAGCCCAGCTTTTTGATTGCCATTCTAGGAATGCAGCATGACGGCGTTTATCCCAATCATCCATTTTTTCACCGCGATTCTTCTTAGGGCCTTTGAAAGGACCAAAGCCTTTTAAATGTTGGGAGTTGATATTGAGTAGATTGAAGTATCGGTAACCCGGCCTGGGAGCCTCTTTGATGGGGATAAGCTCACCTTGAGGATTAAAGCGCAAATCATCAAAGTACCAGACTTGTTCCTTATCGGAATGAATCGGTGTTCCCGTGGCGCAATCATCCATTTGCCAGGAAATATCTCTCAGAGAGAGAAGGGCACCCTCTCCGCCATTGAAAGCCGCTTTCTCTTTTTCAGTGAGACCCCGCCATACTGCCCAATAGAGGAGAAAATGATTTTCCCCATCAGCAAACTGGGGGACAGAATTTACAGTCTCATAAGTTCCAGAAAGAGTAGGAAAGCTAAGAGAGCCAAGGATAAAAAAAAGAATCAAGTTTTTCATTTTTTAATTATACCAAAAAAAACCGCCCCTTCCTGGTTGGAAGAGGCGGTAGCCGATTGGCTTTGGTTATGCCTAGGAAGCTAGATTATCTTCTAGCAACTTTTGGTGCTGGAGCAGGCGATTGAGACTGAACGATGGAGATAACCACGGGGAGCATGGTCACCAACAGCGTTAGCTGTGCCTGTGTAGCTGGGTCAAGCTGATTTCCGCTCACCATCTGAAGAGCTGCCAAGATGTTATTCAGAGACTGAGCAGTTTCTTGTGGTGTTCCGAATTTCATGAATTGATCAAGAGCGGCTTGAGCTCCAGGGCCACCTTGCAAGACCAACATCAAGTCTGTGATCAGAGCTTGATTTTTAGGGTCTGCGAGGACTGCTTGAGCTTGTGGTCCTAAAGCCCCGCTGGCTGCGAGAGTCATGAACACTGAAGCTAATTGTTGTGTGTTAACTCCTTGGGATTGATTGACTAACATCGGGTAAGTCACTGCCACAATCGTTAGAATAGTGGCGAGCTGTTGGGAGCTCGGTCCCGAACTTCCACCACCACTGGGTGATTTACCGCAACCGACAGTTAAAGACATGGCTAATACAAGTGCTACGATCCGTTTCATTGTTTCCTCCTAGGTTTATTTGATTTGTCTGACGACGACACAGGAGGGAACGTGCAACGGTTTGTGTATCGAAGACAGGAAGCAGAATGACAAAACAATTTCGAAACTAAATGTCAGAAAAAAGGAGTTTCACACACATCGAAAATTTGAGCCTAAATCGTCTAAAGTTTAGACAAAAAAACTTGAATTTTTTTTAGTCACTCCTTGCTCGATAGATAAAACGATAATAATATTAAATGCTTAAAGGAGGTGAGAAGTGGTTAAAATGCGGACAGTCTATGCGGGCGGGCTTCATTGTGAGCTCATTCATGAACCGTCTTCTTCAAAGCTTGAAACGGACGCTCCAAAAGATAATCTGGGAAAAGGAGAGCGGTTTTCTCCGACAGATTTAGTGGGGGCAGCTCTCGCCAGTTGTATCTTAACGACGATGGCGATTGTGGCTGAGAGAGAAGGGATTTCTTTGGTAGGTGCCACAGCCGAAGTAGTGAAAGAAATGGTTGCTACTCCCAGCAGAAGAATTGGTTCTCTCAATGTAAAAGTTCAAATGCCCTCGAGTGTTCCGAAAGAGGCTTGGGAAAAACTCAAACAGGCGGCTTACCATTGCCCCGTGAAAAAAAGCATCCACCCCGATATCCAAGCCGAAATTATTTTTTCGTAATACCAAAAGGTACGGCCTACCTTTTGGCGTTTCGTTCGAGATAAGCTGAGTTTGTAAAAGCTCGTAGCGACACTTCTTCGCCTGCAACCGAAACAATCCTCAATGGCAAAGTCGACCAAAATTTCATTGAGAAGTTGATTGGCTTCTTCGGCGTCAGGGGAAGTCTGTGGGCGGGTCGGGCGTTCGAGAACACCCGTCTTTTCATCCCGATACGAATTTCTTGCTTGAGCCGGAGCTATCCAGAGCAGTGTAAAACTTAAGAGAGTGTAAAAAAAATAGACGATTCTCAAAGGCAAAATCAGGCTCCCAAAATCTTTTGAAGGTTAAAGAGCAAAACAAATGCCACACTCCAGGCATCCGCTTAAATAAGGATCGATGAAAACAACATAAATTCAGCATCTTATGATGGTCCTCTCAAGACTTGACTGACGAAGTCAGAGGAATTAGTCTCCTGCGTTAATTCGATGAAAAACCTAGTCTTAATTTCAATTCTATGGGGTTTTACGCAGTCGGCATTGTCGTGTTCTCTCAAACCCCTGTCTGGAACCGATCTGAGAACTGGGCAGCCGGTTTCTTTAAACCCGAAAGACAGTCCCAAAGGCACGGTGGTTCTTTTTTTGTCGGTCAAGTGTCCGTGTTCAAAAAGTCATGAAAAAGGATTAGAGGGATTGGCTCGGGAATTTTCTCAGTTTAAATTTGTGGCTGTTCATTCCAATGCAGACGAAAAAGAAGAGTCTGCCAAGCAGCACTTCCAAAAAGTAGGCTTTTCTTTTCCCGTCATTCAAGATGAGAATGCAAAAATCGCTGATGAGTTTCGGGCGCTGAAAACCCCTCATGCTTTTATTGTCGGTCCTCAAGGAGAGTGTTGGTTTAACGGGGGAGTGGATAATTCCAATGATTCATCCAAAGCCACTGAACATTACTTAAAGGCAGCTCTTTTAGATTTACAAAGCGGAAATGAACCTAAAGAGAAACAAGTTCGTACTTTAGGTTGCATGATAAAAAGGCAGTAAAGGAACAAAAAATGAAAAAGAAACTACTTCTTTTAATAGCATTAAATGTTTTTGTTGGGGGCCTAGCTTCGGCAAACGATTGTCCTTTGTATTTTCCCTCTGAACATCTCTGCGGGAATATTGTTTGGGATAAAGCGCCATCAGCTGATAGCAAATCTGAATTCATCGTTTCTTTTTGGAAAAAAGAAGAGGGTTCATCGAGTGGCCCATTTGTAGACCCCAAAGGTCAAGTGGGGGTTTTTCTCCGAATGACCTGCTGCGGGAGTGTTTCGTTTCCTGCGGTGAAGAAAGTCACTGAAGGAGAGTACGCTGTCACAGATGCCAGTTTCAGTCCGGGGAATTGGGAAGTGTATGTTCAGTTAAAACAAGGCGAACAAGTTGATAAACAGTTTGTGAAAGTTCATGTAGATGATTAAGAGAAGTCTTTTTCTACTCGTTCTCCTTAACGCTTACTCCATTCAGCTGATCTCAGCTCCTTGTTGCGGGGGCTCTGCGAATATTCCCTCTTTGATCTCAGGAGATAATGAGAGTCAATTCACTGCCACTTTTTCATCTGGAAATGTCATTGCTGAAGCCCCCGTAGAGGGCGGGATTAAATATCGCAAGGAAAGTGATAGAGAGACCATTCAATCTCTTCGACTCGATAGTGCCATTCTCCTTTCCGATAGAGCTCAAGCTGGCTTTTCTCTTCCGGTAATCAGAAGATCACGAGAGCGGGGAAGTAATTTCGCGGAATCTACCGGGCTTGGCGATATTTCGGTGAGCCTGGGTTACGAGGTTTTGCCGGAGTGGACTTACTCGATTTGGCAGCCCCGGGGAATCATATTTTTATCGGGAACGATCCCGACCGGAGGATCCCTCTACGATGCCAAAGAACTCTATAAAGTAGACAGCCGAGGGCGTGGGCTCTGGGGGGTGAGTACCGGGGTACTTTTTACAAAAGTGTTGGGAAATTGGGATTTTTCTTTTTTAGCAGAAGGCCATCATGGGTTTTCACGAGAAATCAGAAATGATTTGGGCGTTCTGCAGTTAAACCCCGGCTGGGGCGGCAGTGGTCTTCTCTCAGCGGGGGTAAGTCCTGCGGGCGGAAACATCAGATTGGGTCTTTCGGTGGCACCGAGCTTTGAAGAACCCATTGCCACTGGAGGAATCATCAGCGGAAGAGGAGAGAGCGTGGCGCTGTGGACGACTTCGGGGCAAGTGAGTTACTTGCCGAGCAACACGATGTCGATGAGTTTGATGGTTTCAGATCAAACTCTTATCCACGCTTCTCAGAACTCTTCTTTGAATCGCACTTTCGCTTTTCTTATCCAAAAGCGATTTGAGCGCTAGAGATCAACACTCACCGTATCCTGATCGGTATCGATTTCAGAAGCGGGCCCTCTGAGAACTTCCACTTGATGGTCCTCAATAAGCACTTCTTCGTTTCGAGCAGGCCAGGGCTCATTTAGGTGCAAAGGTGCTTCGAGATTCACACTGCTTGCCCAATCTGGCTCCACCGGATTTCCCGAGAAGACTCTTCGATAGTTATATTGAATCGCCTGAATATCGTCTGGCCAGAGGGTGCTCCACTCTTCGGGATTTGCACGAGGACCATAGGCTCCCCAGCACATGAGGGATGCGGGTTGATTTCCACAACTTCCCGCTGTGCCACCAACATAAGTATCCCCGAGGCCGGCAAGCGCATGACCTAATTCGTGTGTCCAAGTTCCGTAAGGACGAGTGAGGAAAATCGTCGTGTTGCTAGGGGTCGCGTGTGAGGTCCCGTTGCCTGGTCGCAAGTGAATAGTCAGGTGAGGGCTTTTGCAAGTAAACAAAACTGTTCGAGTCACTTGTTCATCTAAAACCTTTAGCACTCGGAACCAGGTCAGACTGGCCCGTGCGGCCCAAGCTTGAGCGCGCTCGAGATCAGGACCTGTTGCAGTTCCATCAAGGCAAATATTGAAAGTCGGCTGATGAATGTTCATCATCGAACATTGTCGTAGTGAGCCTTCCGAAAAAGTTTTGTATCTAGAAACTTGATCTTGATCTGCTCTCGAGATCGTTGTCCCGAGGATTGCTAAGAAAGTAAATGCATATAGATGCCAGTTCATAATTTCCCTCCGTAGAACAAACTGCGTTCTTAGAGAGTGAATCGGAATGGCAACGAATAATTCTTAGAGGAGAAAGAGCTGAACTCTTAACGGTCGTTATCGATGAGGCTTTGGAATGCGTGAATGTGAAGAGGCCTTCACAATTCCTTCATGATTGAGACACAATCGATTGAGCTATTTATTTTTCAGAGCGAAGTGTAGAGTACATGAGATTTTCATTCTGAACTGAAATGCCCGCGGGGAAGGCAAGAAAGCAAAAAAAAGAGGGAGCTCCGATAGGAGCCCCCTCCGTAAGGGCTAGCTTTACTTATTGATGGTCGGTATGAGCGCCTTCATCATGGTGCCCATGTTTTGCCATTGCCTCTTTGCAAGCTTGTGAAAGTTCAGCTTCATGTGATTTAAGGCATTCATGTTTCTCTTTGCCCTTTTTGCCGGCACAGAACTTTTCTGCATCTTCTTTACAAGCAGCGTGATGACCGTGATGGTTATGGCCTTTCCCTGCCAATGCCATCGGGGCAGCGAGGAAGGCTGAGGTAAGAACAAGTCCAGTTAATAGACGATTGAGTTGGTTCATTTTGATCTCCTTTTTATTTCCTATCGACCATTCGAAAAAAAGCCTGAGTCCAGCTCAGAAAAATCCGATTTTTACCGATAAGGAGAGTGGAGCAGTGAGTGGTTTTGGCGCGGAGCATCTATTTTTATGCGAAACCTTTGGATCATCTTAAGTGCGGTTTTCTTTTTAGCCTCAGCCTCATTTGGGTTGGAGTTAGAAAGTTTTATTCGATCCGTTTGGGATAACTCCGAGCAATTGAAGGGAAAAAAAGAACTGACTGAGCTCATTGAGGGGGATCGCTGGAGACGCTTTACTCCGAGTGAACCTCAGTTCTTCTTCATTTCGCAAGATAATGGAGGATGGCAACAGGGAGGCCTTATTCTTAATGTGGCTTTTCCTGGTCGTTCACTCCTCATGACCGGACCAGATGCAAGTCGTGCAACGGCGGCAAACCATGAGCTGTCAGCTACCAAATTGGATTTAACCAGAAGTGCAACGGATGTTTTTCTCGACTGCGCGTCATCTCAGCAGCAATTAGAACTTCAGCAAAAAAACCTACTCGATTTGCAGACTCTTTCTCGCAGCCTAGACAAGCTGTACGAACGAGGCCATTCCTCCCAGACAGAGACCCTGGCGTCTAAGCTTCAACTTCGTCAGCTGGATTCAGATGTCAAACTATTAGAATCAAAAACGCGTCTCCTCTGTGCTCGTTTAAGAACTCTCTTTCCCAATATGGCTACTGATGAAGATCTTTCCATGCCAGAGGATTTAACTCAATCTCTTGTCAAAGAAATCGGTTCAGATTCCTCAGAAGTCGCTCGCGCGAAAGCTCAACTTGAGAACGCTAAAGCTCAAATCGATAGTGCCACTTAGAAACAGCTTCCCGACATCGCCTTGAGCGCTTTTCAAAATAGGTATTTTGTTCAGGGATCGAGTCCCGTTGGCAAGCCCGAGACTTACAGCTTTCAAGCCCAGGTTACGATCCCCCTTTTCTTTTTGTTCAACGAACTACCAGAAGCGAGAAAACAAATAGCAGACGCAAGAGTCCAACGAGATCAAAGCGAAATAGCGCTGCGCTTTGCTGAATTGGCAAGAAAGCAAGCTGCAGTAGAATTTCAAGCGCTTACCAAGCGATTAGCTGCTCTAAAAAAAGAGGATATTCCGATGGCCGAAGCGATGATTGAGTCTAGCTTTTCTTCTTTTCGATCGGGGCGGCTCGGATTTGCAGAGCTAATGCTCTCTCGAAGGATTTATAATGATTTACGGAATCAGCGATTACAACTCCAAGTCAATCGATTGCAGCTTCGATTAAAGTGTTTAAATCAATGTGAAGGGGATTTTTCATGAGATCTTTCTTGTTCAAATGGCCATTGAGCCTGATTCTCGTTCTCAATAGCTTGCTGGTTGCAGCAGAGGACACCTCTGAAAAAGTTGAGAATGGGCACTTCATCAACACCGTGAGAGTGACCGGAAAAATCATTCCGCTTGAAGGGGCGATGTTTGTTCAGGCTGCAAGGGTAAGTGGGCGTTTGTTAGAAATCGTAAAGCACGAAGGAGAACACGTAAAAGTCGGAAACCCTATTTATCGAATTAGCAGTGCTGAATGTGCTTCGCTTTACGAAGAGTCACGAGTTGCGAACGAAAGGCAGTTAGTCGAAATGATTTCTGCGGTTAAGAAGCGACAAACGCGCTTGGACATAAAACTCGATGGCGAAGACTGTTTATTGCTTTCCTCTTTTTCTGGGATAATCACGAGAAGATTTCTCGAGCCTGGTGCCAATTTCAATATAGGCGATCCCCTAGCCCATATTGTAGACACTTCCAAAGTTACTATGGAATTAGAAGTGCCTGAAAAAGATTCGAATCGTATTTCCGTGGGAAAAAAAGTGGTTGTCCGATTGGCGTCAGATCCAGATGTTGAATATACAACCAAGGTTCAAACGGTAGTTCCGGCATTAGATCCCATGACCCGAACCACTAAAGTAAGAATCGTCCCAGTTGCTTTTAAGCATCCGCCCACGATTGAATCTTTTGTGACAGCTGACATCGAAACGGATTCCCCAGAACAGACCCTCATTGTCCCTTCGGCTGCCCTTGTCTTTTACCAAAGCCGACAATGGGTCTTAAAGGTTGGGGAGGGAGAAAAACTCGTTCCCGTAGGAGTTGAAGTGCTCAGTGAGTCCGGTGAAAAAAGCTCCATTCGACCAATGCATGGTTTTTTGTTGGAAGCCGGGGATAAAGTCATCACCAAAGGGGCTGTTTTCGCATTTAAAAAACTGCGCAATCAGGGATCCTAATGAAAAGGTTTATAGAATTTTTATTAGAACTTCAGGAGAAGAAGCAGCTTCTCGTTGTGTCTGTGATTGTTTCATTGGTAGTGTCGTTTGGATGGATTGCCTACCATAGTGAGATCCAGGCCTTTCCTGAGTTCACAAACGTCCAGGTCCAAGTCATCACCCAGTTTCCGGGGAAAGCTGCTGAGGAAATTGAGCGCCAAGTTACTATTCCAGTAGAAGTTGCCACGAATGGACTTCCCGATCTGATGGGACAAAGGTCGATCTCGATTTTCGGATTGAGCGTCGTCACCTTAACCTTTGCGGACCATGTAAAAAGTCGTCAAGCGCGTCTGGATGTCACTCAACGACTGAATGACGTAGATCTACCAGAAGGGGTTAAACCGGGGCTTAGTCCGGATTCGACTCCCGTCGGTGAAATTTTTAGGTACTCTCTAAAGGGATCTCTTCCCCCCAGTGAAATGCGGATTATTCAAGATTGGACTCTCGAGCGAGAATTTCGATCTATCCCGGGGGTGGCAGATGTCATTACCTTCGGAGGCCCCACCCGAACCGATGATGTGGTACTCGATTTGGGAAGAATAAAGAAATTTGGCTTAGGGGTTGAAGAAGTTGCACAAAGTTTGGCAAAGAATCATTCAAATGCGGGGGGAGCCCAGCTCTCGAGAGGCGAAGAAAGTTTCATTGTGCGTTCGTTGGGAATGTTTCGAGATCCTGAAGAACTTGAACAAGCAGTGATAGCAACGAATGGCTCAACTCCCGTTCGGGTGAGAGACGTTGGCTCTGAAAAACAAGGGGAAAAGGCCCGAAATGGCCAAGTCGGGCGCAATGACGACGAAGATATTGTTGAAGGGATAATCCTGCTTCGGCAGGGGGCCGACACGTTAGAAACCTGTTCTCGAATCCGAGACAAAGTGAGTTATTTAAATGATAAGGTCCTTCCCAAAAGCGCACAGATTTCAACGGTCTATGATCGGACCACTTTGATTCGAACCAGTGCTGGAACCGTCACGCACAACGTTGTGTTTGGAATCGCCTTGGTTTGTATCGTCTTACTCATTGGCTTTGGATTGCAGTATTGGTCTTTTGTTGTCGGCGTGGCGCTTATTATTCCTTTTGCTCTGTTAACCGCATTGGTTGGAGTGAAGTGGTTCGGACTTACCCCGAATCTCATTTCACTGGGAGCAGTTGATTTCGGGATTATCATCGAGACGGCCATTTTTGCGTCTGAAGCGTTGATTATTACGATGAGCAGAAGTGAAAAACGGTCTCAAAAACTTCTCAGTGAAACTCTGTCCGGAGTGCCGGGCCCTTCGCTTCTTTGCGCAGGGCTTCTCATTATTGCTTTCATTCCCATCCTGACGCTTCAACAAGTGGAAGGTCGAATCTTTCGACCTCTGGGAATCACCCTAGTGTGTGCCTTGATTGGAGGTCAGCTGGGAGCATTGATTTTTGTTCCCTATTTTTCCCGCTTTGCGCCTGTGGGAAATCACCACAAAACAAGAGTGGATGCAGTTTTAGAGAAAGTGGCTCATTTTCTGGTGGGGTTTGGTAAAAAAGTAGCCCTAGTTCCAAAAGTCGCCCTTATTTCAATCGGGTGCTTTATGGTTGTGATTGTGATTTGTTTTATTAGTCTCGGCAGAGAATTTTTGCCTAATCTGAATGAAGGAGCGATTTACGCAAGAGCCACGGGGCCCAAGACGCTTTCATTAGAAGCGATGCGAGAAGTGGCTGAGAAAGTTCGTGATCAGATTCGGACGATTCCTGAAGTGACTGATGTGATCACCCAAATCGGTCGTCCAGACGATGGAACAGACGTTAATGGGTTTGATAATTTGGAGTGTTTTGTGAAACTCCTTCCCCCCGAGCAATGGAAGTCAGCTTCTACCATCGAGGGCTTCATGAATCTTTGTCGAGAAAAAGTGGCTGGTATCGAAGGGGTGGATTTCAGCTTTTCACAGCCAATCAAAGACAATGTGGATGAAGCTATCAGTGGTGTGAAAGGTGAACTTGTTTTAAAAATTTTTGGAAAAGAGATCGATACTCTGCAAGAGCTTTCGTTTAAGGCTCGAGATATCATCCGCTCTATCCCCGGGGCGGTAGAAGTCGCAGTCGATGAATTAAAAGGCCAGCCGGAGTTGCAATTTAAAATTAACAAAGAAAAATTATCTAGATATGGAATCCCCGTAACCTCCGCGCAAGCAGTTTTGGAATCGGCCATGTTAGGTCGGAAAGCAGGAAGAATGCTGGACAGTGAAAATCGGTTCGTGGATATTCGGGTAAAAGTCGATCTTCCCAGCCAACCCACCAGTAATCTTCTTCTCTCTCTTCCGGTTTTAACTCCCGCAGGAAGTTCAATCCCCTTAGGGGAAGTGACCGATGCTCAGTTAGTGGAAGGAATCAGCAGAGTTTATCGAGAGCAAGGAGAGCGGCGAGCTGCCATTCGGGCCTCAGTGAGAGGGCGGCCAGTCGTCGAACTAGTAGAGGAAGCCAACAAAACGCTGGAGGAAAAACTGAAAATGCCACCCGGATATCGTTTTACTTGGGCAGGCTCTTTCGAAAATGCCAAGCGAGCAGCAAAGCGTTTATCCATCGTGGTCCCTATCTGCATGGTTTCAATTATCATTGTTCTTCATGCCTGGTTTGGAAGTTGGCAATTGGTGAGTTTATCACTCTGGCAAGTCCCATTTAGTTTGGTAGGAGGGCTAGGGCTTCTGAGAGTATTTGGCCTTAACTTAAGTATTTCGGCAGCTGCAGGAATCGTGGTGTTGATTGGTGTCACATTATTAACGGGAATCATGGTGCTCACGGAGTGGATCAAAGTTAAAAACGCGTGGAAAGCGTTGGAGGAAAGTTTCAAGGGGGTCCTTCTTTCCAGCGGCGTCGCTATCGTAGGCCTGATTCCAGCTGCTTTTTCGCATGGGATTGGAGCTGAAACAGCTCGGCCCTTCGCGGTTTCAATTTTGGGTGGTCTTCTCACTTCTTTGTTTTTTACCCTGTTCTTATTCCCGGCCATCTTGAGTCGGGCGGATAGAGGGGATGACACGCTACCTAGCGATAAAACTAATTAAATCCGTAGTTGTAGGGGGACTTATTTCCCGTTCTATCGATCACTGCCCAATAAATATGGTCTGAGAGTGAGCGGATCCGAAGTTCAATAATCCAATTTTTATCGACGGTTTCGCCATGCTCAGCTTCTTCTCCGACATAGACGAAATTTATTTCTGAAGTCGGTCGGTTTAAGTGCGAAAAAAGAGTTTCTCTTGAACCAGCCAAAGCTAAAGGACTTTCGATATCCGAACCATCCGAGAGAAAGCTTTCTAAGGCCAAAGTGACCGCTTTTTCAGCCTGAATGGGTCCTGGAAAAAGCTCTTCCTGTTTTTGGGCTTCGTCCACTTGAAGCTTGTTGTGGATTTCAGTTAAGTGAAAAGGCTCAAGGGGAGCTGTTAAAACTGCGTAATGGGCTATTAGATAGAGTATTGCTTTCATCGGCTTTCGTCGGCACCTTAATCGGCCTTCTGGATGAGAGTCAACAACTTGCTCTAAATAGCGCGAGATGTTATATCTGATTTTCACTCAAGAAATGCAAGGAGGAAGCTCATGAAATCACAACTGTTATTGGTAGTTATCCTATCTATGTTTGCCGTTACCTCTCACGCCCAAACGGAAGACAAAAATACCATTCTCCAAATAGCTCAAGGGGATCACCTTGTCTTAAAAAAGGATTTTCATATTCCGGCAAACACGGAGCGACTCTATTTTGGTTTAGCGATGGATTCTGGCTACAAGATGTCAGGCTGTGCTCTCGTTCTCAATTCTTCCCCAAAAAGTAGAAAGATTCCTCAGGGGGGACAACTCGTTTTCTCGGGGGCCTCTCAACAAAACACCGCTAAGAACGAATTCAATTACACCAATTATATTTATACGGCTCGCATCATGAATTCAGAATCTGTGGCAGCGGTTGAGTGTTACGGAAACAGTTTTCAATCGAGCGTTCAAGATCTCTATGTCGGAGGAATGAAGAACGAATTAAAAGAGTTTTTTGATTTTGTCCCGGCTGATCCAGAAATCACAACTTAAGCTAGAACGGTTTCTCCTGAGAGCGAGCTGCTTCGATTCCTTTTTGGATGCTCTCAATGTTCAGAAACGTTTTCCAAATCGAGCCGTCTTCCATATGAGCAGAGCTCATATAGACAGGGGCAATCGTAATAGCGAGTGAGTCTTCTCCGCTCCAGTCTTTACTTAGATTAAAAGCATCCACAAATCCGTATTGCCCCACAATTTTATTTTTAAATGGGCCAGTCATCAAAGAGCTCAAGTAGGGGAGTACCATTTCCTTATCGTAAACCATCGAAGCGGCCACACAGCCGGGGCAAACCGTCCCAACATTATCACCGGGATCTTTCTCGCCATCCCCATGTCGAAAGGCTCGGTAACCCTCTGGAGCGGCACTATCGGAAGCACTTAAGCCCCATATCCCAAAGCGAGATAGCCTGGGATCTTTTTGAGAAAGATCATGATCTCGAACAGTGGCTAATTTAGAGTTCTCAAACGGATCGATCCCATCAATTTTTATCTGTTTCGGATCCAGCCACATCCAAGGGTATTGATGGGCGAATAAAGGTAGATCACCTCCCAGAAATTTTTCGCCATTAGAGAGATTCACCACTTGTCTTTTCCAAGCCAGCCAAGCGTCTGGAGGTAAACGCTTTTTGGGATCGGGGTGACCTAATCCTAAAATCTGTAAAATGATGTGTTCAGAGTAAGTGTCCCAGGCGGCTGTCAGATATTGTTTGCTTTCGGGATCCCAGCCCATGGTTACTAATCGCTTGTTGGGTTGGGTTCCGCCATTCGTCATCATGTCTTGAAAATCAGGGCTGTGTCGATAGTGGAGATTTCAGAACCGGGGACACGCTTGCCTGTCTTCCAATGGACAAAGAAGGGAAGCCATCCTTTGTAATTCTCAAGCCCTAGAGCAAACTCCATTCCCTTTTCAATAAGATTTTGGGCAGTGTCTGCTGGAAGTTTTCCCTTTTGAGCCGCTCGGAATAAACCTGGTTAGAAAAACAAAGGAAGCAGGAGAAAAAAATCAAAAGGCTAGCGCGTCCCATATCACGAAAGAGTGCAACCCTTATTCCATGAAGTTGAGCTCAAAACTGTGCCGTATTCTTCAGGTGGCTGATTAATCTTCCCGCACTGACTGAACTCTTATTACATAAAGGCCTTTTCGATTCCATTTTTCTGGGTAAATATGGCCGAGACTCAGATCATAAAAGGAGAAGCTGATGTTAAGAATCACTGCGCTTGTTTTGCCCACCCTGATTTCTGCCCAAGTCCTAGCTCATGAAGACTCTCCGACTGCAAACAAATGGAGCTGCTCGGGCTACTGTTTTTTGGGAGGAGATCTTCCTACTAATCCATGGCAACCAGTTTCCTCTGAAGGTGCGACTGAACAAGAAGCCAGAGACAATATCGATTGTGGGCCTTACGAAGAAGTGGGGATCACCTGCCACGAGAATAAAAATTAGGCCGCTAAATTAACTGTGACAATTGGAAGAGCCAGGGTCACTGACTAAACCAGTCGGACACGGGAGGCAGTTGGTTTGACCGGTCATGTTTTGGTAAGTGTTGGCAGCGCAGTCAATACAAGCCGATTGTCCAGATAAACTCTGATATTTCCCCGCAATACAGGCTGTGCAAGAACTTGCTCCCAGTGTGTCTGAAACAGTCCCAGGAGCGCAATTGGTACAAGAAGTAGAACCGGTTGTTGCAGCGTACTTGCCCAGATCACAGAGAGCGCAAGCGGATTGCCCCGCAGCAGTCTGATATTTTCCTGCTGCACAGGGTGTGCAAGAGATAGCGCCAGCCATATCTGCAAAAGATCCGGCGGGACAATCCAGACAAGCGGTACTTCCCGTATTACTCTGAAAAGTTCCCGCTAGACAGGCTACACAGGTCGAGGAGCCTGTGCCAGCCGCGTAGGTTCCCGCTGAACAATTTGTGCAAGACGTGCTTCCCGTAGTGGCAGAATATGTGCTTTCGCGATCGCTCGCTTGTCACAAATGATGGAGAAGGGATCCAAAGGCGTTTTATCGTCCGTGCGGACCCGAGTTAACTGGTTATTGGCTCTCATTGCCTCGTAAGATGAACCTGCAATCGGACAAATGAGTTGGCCTCTATCATTGAGAACGGCGCCGCCTGAATCGCCCCCGACAATGGCAAAGCCTTGAGGAGTTGGGGCATAAAACCTAAACATGCCTTGGTCACTTCCACTGAGCTCTGCTGAAATTTGGACGCCACCGCCAATATTTCCTGTCGTTTCAGCTTTTCGCTTCTGTAAGAAAACTTTCGCGGAATCAATCCGAGTAGTCCCATCTTTTTCGATGGGGGCCAACGGGACTGGATTTAAGTGGCTGACTTTGTCACAGTCAGTATCAAAGACCAAAGTGGATGAATCACCAGAAACAGGAATGTGAGGGTTTGTCGGATCATAATTATTGAAATACTCACTTGGCATCCGAGTCGCTGTACAGTGACGAGGAATAGTAATTTGATTGTCGATTTCAATTGAGTCGAAAGGCTGGTCGATGCAGTGGCTCGCAGTTAGAAGAGCCACTCGGCACTTTCCCATTTGGCCTTCTATTTCATTTTTTGCGATGGGAGTACTTTGACAGGCACCAGATCCACCATTGGAGAAGTGAATTATTAAATCAGCTCCCACGCTTTTGGATTCTGCCTTCTCGGTTGGCCGAGGGGTCGAACCGGCCTTGGAGGGCAAGTGATCGTCTGCTGACCAACCAGAAAGAGTCGAAAAAAAAGCCCAAGAAATGGCGCAGGCTAATAAGTGGTTTTTGGACATGCGGATTCCTCTACCCTTTGATTTTGCAAGGCAAGGGCCAGGCGGAATACGATATTTTTCAAGTAATAATAAGTATTTATGATCGATATCAAATGTGAAAGTTGATTAAGTTGAATACAGTTTGATTTCCTCCTGACAGGCCAGGGGATTTGTTCAAAGCCTTTCCCCATCTACTTGCTTAGGCAGGCATTTTTTGGTGAGATAGAGGAATGAGCTTAGGAGACGCACTAAAAAAAGCAGGGCTTAAAAGCACTGAAATGAAACGCAAAGAAGCCCACGGCACCAAAGACAAAGCCAAAGACGGCTCAAAAATCCACAATCACCATCACCGGACCGAGTGTGAGGCCTGTCAGAAGACGGCTCCCGATGTGGAACGCTACGAGCACCGCAACCGGCTGCTGGATGTGCAATGGTTATGTCTTATTTGTGCGGATCAGTACATGATCAGCGATGATTGTCGGCGCACTTCCCAGAGTACTTTTTCAAAGCGCGGAATGTTTAGACGAAATTACGGACATACCCGACGGTTTTAGTCTTTGGCTACCGGTTTCGAAAAGTACTGCATCACCATCTCCTGGTTAAGTTTTCCCGAGATCTATTCCAGAAGAAGCAAAGCAATCAATGTCGAAAAATAATTCTTGAGCAGATGATGAGCAGATAAGTGGGGAGGTTAATTCTTAAGTTTCCATTTCACACACAAAACATAGCAAGGGCTTGATTCGTTTTGTGAATCTACTCTACCGTTTTGGAAAACTTTCCTATCAGAAATGATTTGCTGAAAAACTTTTGGATTGTGACTTGAATGAGTCTTTGAACAAAACTCTTCTAGCGTTTGGGAAACCTCACCATCATTGGCCCATTCATTTAGGGCTTTCATTTCCCCGTCCGTGAGTTGATCCGCAGACTGAGGAGGCATCGGTTTTGCTCCTGTTTGATGGCGAATAGTGACCGGCCGGGAGAATTTGTACCAGATACAGAGTTCATAATTAGTTGGCAAGAAGCATGTTGACCTCCCTAGCCA
>Ga0214923_10004767_pt1 | contig 16161 bp, 12 predicted proteins | sample LL1510_MetaG_FD_177993 | JGI IMG/M metagenome (GOLD analysis project Ga0214923, IMG submission 177993) | Freshwater microbial communities from Lake Lanier, Atlanta, Georgia, United States - LL-1510 | ecosystem: Environmental > Aquatic > Freshwater > Lake | place: USA: Georgia | collected...
ATTTTATTATTATCATTTATAATCTTATTTTTAATCACGGTATACTATCAACATCAATATTAGGTCCTCTCATTTTTCTTTTAACTGGATTAGGCCCAGAATTATTACCTTTAGTCATATTGTTAATCATACCCATTAAATTAGCTCCTGTTTTTTTCATTAACATTTTAGATACTATAAAAAATACAGCATTCATTATAATTAAACCTAATAAACGTAATTCTACAGGCCATTTAGAACCAGTTGGAACATAACTTTTTTCTCCTAATTCAATTAATAATTTTTCATATGAATTCATTGATATAATTTGTTGCTGAGTAAATCCTTGCATATCAAAACCTAAAAAATTACCTAAAATAAATTCACATCCCATAAAACCATATACTAAATATTGTTTATAATTTTCAACAGAAGAATCCAAAGATAATCTTCTAACACAATCAGCATATGATTTTTCCATTTGATTTAATTCGGTATGAATACTATAATCTGGAATATTTGAATCTGGATATGTCTTTTTTAATAACTCAAATTTAAATAATAGTTCTCTTTTACTATCTTCTTCTTCTTGTTGAGATTTATAAGATACATTTTGCTGTGATATATCTCGATATTCTTTTCTACTTGTATAACCTCCCTGAGCTTCAATTTCTGCTAAAGTAGGTGGTATCGAAACATTAATTGGTATTGGTGATTGTTGTTGATATGATATTTCTTGATAATTATTATTTTTATAAATATTTTTATTTTTTGTATCACTATAAGATTCTTTACTTCTATTAGCTAAACTTTCATCATCATCATTTAATAATTCTTTTAATCTACTTGATAAATTACTTGCAATACTATCATTATCATTATTTTTATTTTTATCTTTATTTTTATCTTTATTTTTATTTTTATTTTTATTTTTATGTTTATCTTTATGTTTATCTTTGTCTTTATTTTTATGTTTTAAAATTTTATCTTTATCTGAGTCTTTATCTGAATCTTTATCTGAATCTTTGTCGGAATCTTTTTCGGAATCTTTATCTGAATCTTTTTCGGAATCTTTGTCTGAGTCTTTATCTGAATCTTTGTCTGAGTCTTTTTCGGAATCTTTTTCGGAATCTTTTTCGGAATCTTTGTCTGAGTCTTTGTCTGAGTCTTTGTCTGAATCTTTATCGGAATCTTTGTCTGAATCTTTGTCGGAATCTTTGTCGGAATCTTTTTCGGAATCTTTATGGGAATCTTTATGGGAATCTTTATGGGATTTTTTGTTAGATTTTTCTTTTATAGATAATTCACTTATAGTTGTGTTATTTGAGCTATAAGATTCTTTAGAAATTACACTAGAAATATCATCATTATCGCTAGTATCAGTTAATAAAATATTTAATCTATCATTAAATTTATTATTAGATAATTTTTTATTAGATTTATCATTATTAGATTTATCATTATTAGATTTATGAGTATTAGATTTATGAGTATTAGTTTTATTATCAGTAAATGAATTATTATTTATAAGATCAAATTGACAAATGTGTTCAGTATTAATTAAATCTTGTTTAATTTTTTGTTTATTTTCTAAAAGTTCTAAATATAAACGAGGCATTCTAGGAAATACTTGAGGTTTATTTACAAAACCCGATTTATTTGAAATTTTAATTACTTTTATATTATTATCTTTCTTTGGCATTTTGCAATTTATTGGTTATCATTGACAACTTTAAATATATTATAAATTATTTTTCTTAATTACAATAATTAAAAAAATAAAAAAAAATGAATATTTTATTTTATATAATTATTACTATTTAAGTTTTAAAATACAGATAATTGTCCGCCTCTTAATCTTAAAACTAAATGTAAAGTAGATTCTTTTTGAACATTATAATCAGATAATGTTCTTCCATCTTCTAATTGTTTTCCAGCAAAAATTAATCTTTGTTGATCAGGAGGAATTCCTTCTTTGTCTTGAATTTTAGATTTAATGTTATCGATAGTATCAGAAGCTTCAACGTCTAGAGTTATTGTTTTTCCAGTTAATGTTTTTACGAAAATTTGCATTCTTTATTATATACAAGAATTTATTTTTTTAAATTAAAATTTTTTAAAAAATTTAAAAAAATTTTAATTTAAAATAAATTTGAAATATAATTTAAAAAAATAATATTTAATATAAACATAATATAATTAACCAATGGAAAATAATACTGCATCAAAAAATGATCAAGTTATGGGAACTGTTGAAACAGAAAATAATAGCAATAGCTATATTACTAAAAAAGATATAGAATCTTTAGGAATTAAAGTTCGTTTATCAGATACAGATGAATCAACTAATTTAGAATTGTATTGTTATACTTCTTGTACAGATGAAGATTCAATATTATTAAAAAAATGTAGGGGAGTTGTTTTTCAAAAAGATAAATTAATAATGAATGCATTTCCATATACATATGAATTTTCACATGTAGATACAGAAAAAATCGAAACTTATATTAAACCAATTTTTAACAACTGTTTATTTTTTGATTCTCATGAAGGGACTTTGTTACGTTTATTTTATTTTGAAACTAAATGGTTTATTAGTACTCATAGAAAATTAAATGCTTTTAAAAGTAAATGGGCATCTAGTGAATCTTTTGGTACTACATTTAAAAAAGCATTGGAAAAAGAAGTAGATAGAAATATTGAATTCAAAAATGTTTTATCTTCAGATACAGATACAGATAAAAATATATTAGAAAAATTTACAGATTTTTTAGATAAAGATAAACAATATATGTTTTTAATTGAACCATGTGTTGAAAATCGTATAGTATGTCAAATTAATAATGATCCATTTATTTATCATGTGGGTACGTTTGTTAATGGAGTATTAGATATGAATGTTGATTGTAAAATTAAGCATCCCAAACAACATTATTTTAATAATATTGAAGAAATTTGTAATTATGTAAATAATATAAATTATAAAGAATTACAAGGTATTATATGTTTTACACCAGATAATTTTCAATATAAAATTATAAATAATACTTATTTAGATTTCTTTAAAATAAGAGGAAATGAACCTAGTTTAAGATTTAGATATTTAAATATTCGTTTAGATCAAGAAAAAACAAATAAATTATATTATTTGTATCCAGATTCAATTCCAATGTTTGAAGAAATTGAAAATTCAATTTATAATTTAGCTAAATATATATATAATTCATATGTTCAAAGATATATTCGAAAACAATTTGTTACTGTTCCAACTGAAGATTTCTTTGTTATTAGGGCGTGTCATTCATGGCATGAAATAGATCGTATTAATAATAGAATTAGTTTAAATAAAGTTATTGAAGAATTAAATAAACAAACTCCTACAAATATTAATAGAATGTTACGTAGAATTAAAAATGAACAAAATATGAATACTAATAATACTAATAATAATACTAATAATACTAATAATAATACTAATAATACTACTACTAATACTATGTTTTTTAAAAATAAAAAATCAATTTTTAATAAACATATATTAAATAATAATAATAATAATATGGAAATTGATTAATTTATAGATTAGTTACTTAGATTTATAGATTAGTTAGTTATATTTATAGATTAGTTACTTAGATTTATAGATTAGTTACTTAGATTTATAGATTAGTTACTTAGATTTATAGATTAGTTATTTAGATTTATAGATTAGTTACTTAGATTTATAGATTAGTTATTTAGATTTATAGATTATTTATATTTATAAATTATCTACAATTATATATTACTTAGATTTATAAATTATTTAAATTTATAAATTATTTAAATTTATAAATTATTTACATTTATAGATTAGTTACATTTATAAATTAATTACATTTATAGATTAGTTACATTTATAGATTAGTTACATTTATAGATTAATTACATTTATAGATTAATTACATTTATAGATTAGTTATATTTATAGATTAGTTATATTTATAGATTACTCAGTTACATTTATAAATTATTTAGATTTATATAGATTAATAACAATTATAGATTAGTTATATTTATAGATTACTTAGTTACATTTATAAATTATTTAGTTACATTTATAAATTAGTTACATTTATAGATTACTTAGTTACATTTATAGATTAGTTACATTTATAGATTACTTAGTTACATTTATAAATTACTTAGTTACATTTATAAATTACTTAGTTACATTTATAAATTACTTAGTTACATTTATAAATTACTTAGTTACATTTATAAATTAGTTACATTTATAGATTAGTTACATTTATAAATTAGTTACATCTATAGATTACTTAGTTATATTTATAGATTACTTAGTTATATTTATAGATTACTTAGTTACATTTATAAATTATTTAGATTTATATAGATTAATAACAATTATAGATTATTTAGTTACATTTATAGATTATTTAGTTACATTTATAGATTAATAACAATTATAAAAATATTAAAAAATGAAATATTTTTATTAAATTTATAATTTAATTAAATTATAAATGTCATATAAAATATTATTTATTGGTGATCCACATTTTCAAGTTACAAATTTACTAGAAGTAAATCTTTTTATAAAAAAAATTACAGATTTAGCATTTGAACAAAAACCTGATTTAATTATAATTGGAGGAGATATTTTACACACCCATGAAAGATTACATACTATGGCTTTAAATAAAGCTTATGAATTAATAAAAGCAATGAAAAATATTAGTTTAACATATATATTAGTTGGAAATCATGATTATATAAATAATTCACAATTTTTAACTGAAAATCATTGGATGAATAGTTTAAAAGAATGGCAAAATATTGTAATTGTAGATAAAGTTGTTACATTAAATCCTATAATAAATAATATAAAATACTTATTTATATTTGTTCCATATGTATATCCAGGAAAATTTCAAGAAGCTTTAAATACTTGTAATATTAATTGGAAAACATCAAATTGTATATTTGCCCATCAAGAATTTTGGGGATGTAAAATGGGTGCAATTACTTCTTTAGAAGGTGATAAATGGCCTGAATCTTATCCACCAATTGTTTCTGGTCATATTCATTCTAGACAAATTATACAAAATAATATTTATTATCCTGGTTCAGCTTTACAACATGCTTTTGGTGAAAGTGATAAAAATATAATTCCTATTTTAACTTTTTCGGAAAATTATAATTATAATAATAATTTCTATAAATTAGAAGAAATAGATTTGTGTTTACCTAAAAAAAAAATTGTATATTTAAATATAGAAGATTTTGAAAAATTTTCAAATAAACAAATAAATTTAGATAATAATAATTCTAATAATAATTTAGATAATAATAATTTAGATAATAATAATTCTAATAATAATAATTTAGATAATAATAATTCTAATAATAATTTAGATAATAATAATTTAGATATAATAAATAAAGACCAAATTAAATTAACAGTTAATGGAAATTATGAAGAATTTAAAACATTAAAAAAATCTAAGCAATATAAAAATATTATAGATAAAGGAATTAAAGTTGTATTTAAACCAATTAAAAATAAAGAAATAAATAATATAGAAAATACTTTAGAAAATAATGATAAAAATACTAATTTTTTAAATATATTAAATAATATTATACTTAAAGAAAAAAATGAATATTTATTTCAGACATATGAATATGTCATAAATGAAAAAAAAATAGAAATAGAAGATATACTATTTTTATAATTATTTTAATTATTTTTTAATAATAGAATATTCTATTATTATTAATAAATGACTTATAGTAAAGCTAATTTATCTAATTATACATTAGTTGATAATCTTCCTGATTTAGAAGAATTAGAAAAAATAGGACCTAAACAACAACAAATTTCTACAAAAAATAATATACATGTTTCTAAATATCCTGATATGGATTTTGAAGAAAATCCTCAAGTTAAAAAATTTATTAGACAAATTCATAAAGAAAATTATAAAGAATCAGGTATGAATATAAATTCTAATACAAATCCTATTATTTATCCCAATTTAAATCCAAATATTTATCCCAATTTAAATACAAATCCTAATTTAAATCCTAATTTAAATACAAATCCTAATTTAAATCCTAATTTAAATACAAATCCTAATTTAAATCCTATTATTTATCCAAATACAAATCCAAATATGTTAATAAATGAAAATCAAAATAATAATATAAATGTAAAAGATGTAAAAGATGTATGGGATAATAATAATTATTCTGAATTTTATTCAGATAAAAATACAAATAATAGTTTAAATTCACAATATACTACTCCAAATGAATATTTACCTATAACTACTAAACCAAATTGTATAGATTGTAATGAGCATATATCTAATTGTCCAATTTGTTCTAAATTTTATAAAAATGATAAAATTATATATATTATAGCAATTGTTATATTAGCTATAATATGTATTTTATTATTAAAAAGAGTTTTAGATTTATAAATATAATTTAAATAAGGATAATAATACAATAAAATATACTTATGAATAATCAACTAAATGATAAAATTAAATATATATTTGAATATAAAAATATAGATAAAATCATAAATAAAAGTAAAGATATAGATAAAAATATAGATATAAATAAAGATATAGATACAGATATATATTCCGATAAAGATAAAGATAAAGATATAGATATAGATATAAATAAAGATATAAATAAAGATATAAATAAAGATATAAATAAAGATATAAATAAAGATATAAATAAAGATATAAATATAGATAAAGATAAAGATAAAGGTATAGATTTCAATAAAGATATAGATATAGATATAAATATAGATATAGATAAAGGTATAGATATAGATAAAGGTATAGATAAAGGTATAGATATAGATAAAGGTATAGATATAGATAAAGGTATAGATATAGATAAAGGTATAGATATAGATAAAGGTATAAATAAAGATATAAATAAAGATATAGATAAAGATATAGATATAGATAAAGATAAAGATATAGATAATTATGATACATTGGTAATTTCAGGAGCATCAAGTAAAGGTTTAATATTTTTAGGGGCAATTCAATGTTTTATGGATAATAAAAAACTAGATGATGTAAAAATATATATAGGTACATCTGCAGGAGCAATGATATGTTTTTTATTATCTATAGGATATTCGCCGATAGAAATGATGGTTTATCTTCGAACAAATCAAATTCTTGAAAATATGATAGGAATTAATATAGTATCTTTAATACAAAATAAAGGAGCAATATCATATTTACATTTACAAGATCATTTTGAAAAAATGACAATTAGTAAAATAGGATATTTACCAACATTAAAAATTATAAAAGAAAATTTTAATAAAGAATTGATTTTTGTTACATATAACATAACAGATAATTGCGTTGAATATCTTTCATATAAAAATTATCCTGATTTACCTTGTTTAACAGCTATTAGAATGACATCTAATTTACCTTTAGTATTTGAACCATTTAAGTATGGGCATAGTTTTTATGTAGATGGGGGTGTTGTTGATAATTTTCCGATTGATATTGGAGATAAATATGGAAAAAAAATATTAGGAATAACATTAAATCCAATAAATTCGTCAGATGAATTTAAAGGTGATAATATAAATACTATTGAATATATTTATAAAATTTTGTGGGTATCAATAATACAAACTGTAATTAATAAGATTAATAATGCATCAAAAAAATGTACTATTTTAAAAATTAAAACACCTAATATACAATTTTTTAATTTTGATATGAGTCCAAGTCAACAATTAGATTTATTTTCTAATGGATATCAACAAGCTAAAATATTTTTAGATAAATATATAAATTAAAAATTTAATTTATTTATTTATATTTTAATTATTTTAATATATTTTAATTATTTTATTTATTTATATTTTAATTATTTTAATATATTTTAATTATTTTAATTTGTTTTAATTATTTTAATTTGTTTTAATTATTTTAATTTGTTTTAATTTCTATTATTTTTTGTAACATAAACAACTATTAATGTTATTATTTTAATTTGTTTTATATTTTATTATATTTTATATTTTATTATTTTTTGTAACATAAACAACTATTAATGTTATTATTATTCCAAATGGTAAAATTGGTAATAATCCTAAAATAGCTATAATTTGCGCCCAAATAGGTAAAAGAGGCCAAAATTTAATAGTAGCAATTAAAGCCCAAATCCAAAGTCCTATATTAATTAGTGTGGCTATTAATATTATTATTACTACAGCCGCCGAAGCAGCAATTACAGCTCCATCATTATCATTATTATCATTATTATCATTATTATTATTATTATTTGATTTATTTTGTTTGTAATATTCAATAGGTTGCTTATTTATATAAGCTTCTAATATATATTTTCTATTATTATATTCTTTAATTAAATCAACTAAAGAATATTTCATAAATTTAAATAATATTTTTTTATAATCAGTTTTCATTTATTAATATAAAAATATATTATATTAAAAAAATGATTTTCTTTTTAAATTAATGTATTATATATTAATAAATGTTTTTAAATAAAAAACAAGAAGAAGCTTATGATTTAATGTGTCAAGGAAAAAATGTATTTATAACAGGTCCTGGTGGTGTAGGTAAAACAGCTATTATTAAATTATTTAATGAAAATAACAAACATCGTAATATTGCAATTACATCAACTACTGGAACTTCAGCTATTTTATTAGGTGGTGATACTCTTTATTCTTTTTTAGGCTTGAGATTAGGTAAAGAACCAATAGAAACCATGATTGAATATATAAAAAAAAGAAAATATTTATTAAAAAGATGGTATAAAACAGATATTTTAATTATTGATGAAATTAGTATGTTAAATTCTAATCTATTTGATAAAATATATGAAATAAGTCAAATTTTAAGAAAAAATAATAAACCATTTGGGGGAATACAATTAATTTTATCAGGTGATTTTTTACAATTACCTTGTATAGAAAAAAAAGATAATTTTTGTTTTAATAGTAAATATTGGAATTTATCTGTTGATAATACTATTTATTTAAATGAAATTGTTAGACAAATTAATGATTATGTCTTTCAAAATTGTTTAAATAATATTAGATTAGGCAATATAACAGATGAAACTAAAAATATTTTAAATTCTAGACTAAACGTAAAACTAAATAATAATTATGGAATAAAACCTACTCGTTTATATTGTTTTAATAAAGATGTTGATGATATTAATGAAAAAGAATTAGATATATTAAGTCAAGATGGTAGAACTTTTTATGAATATTCTTTAAAAATAATAAATAATAATAATATTCCTGAAACAATTGTTAATAAATATTTATCTAATTATAAAAAATATTCTAATGCCATAGAAAATTTACAATTATGTATTGATGCCCAAATTATGGTCCTATATAATTTTTCTGTAAAAAATGGATTAGCTAATGGAACTAGAGGTGTAGTAATTGGATTTACTAATGATGATTTACCTGTTATTAGATTATTAAATGGAAAAACACGTATAATTGATTATGTTAAATGGCCAATAATAGAAAATAATATTGAAATATTACATATAGAACAAATTCCTCTTAAACTGGCATATGCTATTACTATTCATAAATCACAAGGTTGTACTCTAGATTATGCAGAAATTGATTTATCTAATATATTTGATTATGGACAAGCTTATGTGGGTTTATCTCGAATTAAAAGTTTAAATGGTTTAAATATTTTAAATATTGATTATAATAGTTTTAAAACAAATAAAATAGCTATTGAATATTATCAAAATTTAGAATTATTAAATTATAATTCATAAATTTAAATTTTTTAATTATTATTACTAATATTATTTATGTAATTTGTAATATATTAAAATTCCTAATAATACTAATACTAATACTAATATTATTATAGATATAATAATAATAATAGTTTTATTATCTTTTTTATTATTTTTTTTATCAATTGAATTACTATAATTTTTAAATCCAAAATTTTCTATACAAATTTTAGATTTAGGATGGGCAGGAGTTGGTGTTGGGACAGGAGTTGGTGTTGGGACAGGTGTTGGTGTTGGGACAGGAGTTGGTGTTGGGATAGGTGTTGGTGTTGGGACAGGTGTTGGTGTTGGGACAGGAGTTGGTGTTGGGACAGGAGTTGGTGTTGGGACAGGTGTTGGTGTTGGAACAGGTGTTGGTGTTGGGACAGGAGTTGGTGTTGGGACAGGAGTTGGTGTTGGGATAGGAGTAGGAGTTGGCATAGGAGGAATATTACAAATAATAGAATTATCAACATTTTGACAAATATTACCAAAAGTATTTTGACCATTATAATAAATATTAGGATCACAATTAAAATAATGAGGATCTTGAGAATTGGGACAAGTAACTTGTTTGGAATCAAAAGATGTAAAAGATGTAAGAGAAGAAAGGGTATCAGATTGAGATTGATAATTTTCAACTTGTTGATATTGTAATACATCAAAATATGGATTATCAATATTTAATTCTATATCTTTATTAGTTTCATTATAATAATAAATATTACCTTTAAAATCGACAGATGAAGGAGTTCCAGTTTCTGTTGGGTTTATAAAATAATCAACTTGAAATTGATAAGCAAATGGATCCCATTGGTCGCCAACCCAAAATTTAATACTCCAAGGAAAGTAGGGTTCGCCTTCAGCTTTTTTAAATTTAGTATTGCTGTAATCAGTATTTCCAGACCATCCATTACCATTTGCAAAACTCCATTGAGAAGATTGATCATGAGGGTGTGGATAATCAATACCTATAGCGTTTTGTCTATTCATCATATACCAATCAGATTGTTCATTTTCATCAGTACTTCCACTAATTAAAGCATGACGTAACATTACACAAGTAACAGAACCATGGCCGCCAATATTAAAAAATTGATACATGGGAGACCATATAGAAGCTGATGTTGCTATAATAATTATGGGACTATGATAATATAAAATATTATTAGAACTATCTCTTTCTATAAGAAAATCAGAATTAGAAAATAATGAATCATTGCCAGATGAAGAAAATAAATCTTTAATATTATATGTTTTAGTATTATTAATAGTCATAGTTTCGTCAGGACTAAATTTTGCTGTTGGACAAGAAACTCTACGCCACCTATTCATTCCAACACTATTAATTCCAAGTCTTCCACTAGTCCAAGGTTCTCCAGTATCTAAATGCATAGTATCGTTAGCAAAAGGAGGCAAGTTACTTTGTATGTTTATAGGTGAATTTACTTTTTGTGGGGGATTACTACAAGGTAATGTACCTGAATAATTTACTGTAGGACCTTGTCCATTTGGATATCTACCAATTTGTCTTGAATCTCTAAGTGGGCAAGCTTGGACAATAAATTGATTATTATTTTGACAATTAATTGTTGATGATAATGTAACACCAGAAGAAGTATTTGTATTATTATTTTCTTGAACACATATTGGATTTGCTTGATATCTATCATTTATATTTCCCATTTCTCCACATGCATTAAATCCAGGTTGTTCGCACCATTTAGCATTTGCAGTACTAGTACAACTATCAAATATACGTGCAATTATTTTACCGATTCCTTTATTTCCTTGGGTGTTTGTACTTTGAGATACACAATTATAATTTTTATCGCAATTTTGCATTTGAAAACATTGACCACATGGCATAAATGCGATAGGAATATAGCCATTAATTGAATCATTTAGTGTTGTAAGTTCATTACTATTTTGATAAGGTGTATTTTTATAAGCATTTGGAGATATTAGACTATTATCGAGTCTCATAGCAATATATGTTTTTGGATCTGTATTTAAAGCGTCATTTTTGGATATGCGTCCTGAATATGTATTATTATATAATATACCTATATCTTGAACATAATAATAGCCACTTGGTGCTATAAAATTACCATTAAATGTTAAATCATTATCGTTATATTCTTTTATTGCACCTTCGTCAGAAAATAATAAATTTAAAAAACTATATAAATGACCCCATGTAATATTTAAATTAGAATATATTTTTGTGTCTGGATCTTTAATTTGAAGTAATTTATTATTATTATTATCATTAATATCTTTAACTGTACATCCTAACATTTTTTGACATCCATCCATATCAGAACTATAGCCGGCTTTAACTTGATTTAAATCTATACCTTGATTGAGACTTTTTTCTTGGGAACAAAATGAATTTGTACATCTTGGAAGAGTAGACCAACCCATACAAGCACAACAACTTCCAAATTCTGTAGACCTACCATAATGCCATTGAACTGTGTTATCAGTATTAACTTGTTGTTGTTCAATTATACCTGCCGTATTAGAATATCTATCATTTATATCAGTTAATCCTAATGCCCTATTTCCATTAAAAGGTAAATTTGATGATTTACCCATTTTCCAATTCCATGCTACAGAACTAGGTAATGCAGGTACAGATTGACATGAATTTGGATAACATTGTTGTCCATCTTGACATATTGCATTTAATTTATATTCATCATTAGAATATGTTGTTGTACCCCATGGAAAATGATTCATTCCAGTTAATACTGTGGGTGGATATACTCCAATTGTTTTACCATCAAACCATGCAGTTGAGTAAGCTACTTCTGTTGGATCACTATTTTTAACATTATTTTTAACATTATTTTTATCATTATTTTTAACATTATTTTTATCATTATTTTTAACATTATTTTTAACATTATTTTTATAAGTAATATTAAAATTTTCTTTTGTATTTTCTTTTATATTATTATTTAATTTAACATGTACACCTCCAGGTTGAGTAGCTTGATGTTTAACATTTTTATCTTGGGGTACCCAAGCTTGTACGCCTAAAGATATAATCCATTTATCAAATGGTTTCATTTTTGGAGGAGAAGGAGATGGACCGGGGGATGGACCTGGGGATGGGCCGGGGGATGGACCGGGGGATGGACCTGGGGATGGACCTGGGGATGGACCGGGGGATGGAGGTGGTGGAGGTGGAGAAATTTGGGGTTGACAATTACAACCAACTGTAGAAGGATTTTGACATGGTTTAGGATTACCTGTTGAATAATCTATACATAAAGAACCAGGACAGCAATTTCCTGTAGGAATTCCTGGGCCACCACAGGCGCCATATAATTGAATACAATCATTTTGATTATTTAGTTTTTTCATTTATTATATTATAATAAATAATTATAATAATAAATAATTATAATAATAAATAATTATAATAATAAATTCATATAATTTATATTATAATAAATGAGTTCATCTAATTATAATTTAAATGTGGGATTACATATTTTAATTTTATTTACTTTTTTAACTATATTATTTTTTTTATATATTTCCAAAGTAGAAAAAAATGTTATTAATAATAATTTAACAGATATGATTAATAAATATATACCAAAATTATTAGATCAAATAAATAATGTTAAAGAATTTAATATGAAAGATGATAAAAATATATATAATTATGCTATAAAAATACAAAATGAATCAAAAAATAGTTTTCCACAAGTTACTCAAAATAATAATAGATTATTATTTACTGCTATTGTAATTATTATTATTTTTTCTTTATCATTAATTTTAACTTATATATATTTTAAAGTATTCAAACATGAAGAAATTGATTTACGTAGTATTTTTATAGAAAATGTTTTAATATTTTCATTTGTAGGTATAATTGAATTTTTATTTTTTAATAATATAGTATCCCAATATAGTCCAACAAATGCTTCTGATGCTTTTACGGCTATACTAAATAGAATACAAAATAGATTTTCAAATTATTTACAAAAGTAAAAATGAGTTATAAAAATATAAATTTTAAATTAAAATAAATTTAATTTAAACTAAATTTATGGGAATAAAAAATATAAATAAATTTATTAAAGATAAATTTCCTAATTCATATGAACAAATATATTTATCTAAATTTGCATATAAAAAAATTGCAATAGATATTTCTTTATATCTATTTAAATATAAAGCAGCATGTGGTGATAATTGGTTATCTGCATTTATTAATTTAGTTTCTTCTTTAAGAAGAAATGAAATTCATTGTGTATTTATCTTTGATGGTAAAGCTCCAAAAGAAAAACAACAAGAACAATTCAAAAGATCTTATGACAAAAAAAAAATGGAATCTGATATTTATATATTAGAAAATTCTCTAGATAATTATTATAAAACAGGTATAATTGAAGAAAATCTTAAAGATTTAGTTTTAAAAATAAGTAATAATAATAATAATAATAAATCTATTTTATTAAAATATAACAATAAAAATAATGATAAAAATAATGATAAATATAATGATAAATATATAATTTCCCAAGTTGAACAAATAATTAAACATAAAAAATCACAAATTATCAATATATTGCCTATTGATATTAATAATATTAAATCATTATTTGATATACTAAATATTCCATATTTAATAGCTCCATGTGAAGCCGAAAAAATGTGTGCTAATTTATGTTTAAAAGGATTAGTAGATGCTGTATTATCTGAAGATACTGATTTAATAGCCTATAAATGTCCATGTTTTTTAAGTAAGATTGATACATTTAATGATACATGTTTTGAATTAAATATACATAATCTAGAAAATAATCTTGAAATGACTCCAGAACAAATTTTAGATTTATGTATTATGTCTGGTACAGATTATAATAATAATATATCTAATGTTGGCACAGCAACTGCATATAAATTACTTAAATTATATAATAATATAGAAAATATTGGTGATAATACAAATCATGATATTAGTATATTAAATCATATAGTAGCGCGTAAATTATTTACTGAATTTCCAGAATTAAATGAAATTAATATTCCTTTTTGTGGTCAACCTGATTTTTATAAACTAGAATTATTTGTAAAAAATAATAATTTACAAATTAACTTGGATAAATTAAAAAAAAATTTTATAGCTAATATTGTAATATTAGATACTGAATAAATTAAAATAAATTAAAATAAAATAAAATAAATTAAAATAAAATAAATTAAAATAAAATAAATTAAAATAAAATAAATTAAATTAAAATAAATTAAATAAAATAAAATAGATTATAAATAAATCATTATTTATAATAAATAATAATTAATGCAAAGAAGTCATGATAGAAATTATTCTACTAATTTTGTTTACAGTTCAAATTCAATAAATTCAAATCCTACATATAATTATTTACCTTTAAATAATTTAGAAAATATTTGTATTAATACAAATATTAATAATTTTAAACAAGATAATAATAATAGTAGTAATAAGGATAATAATAAGAATAATAATAATAGTAATAAGGATAATAATGATAAATTACATATTAAATATACAACAATAAATTATGAAAATTCAGGTAATCCTTTAGTTTTTGGTCCCCCATTATGGTTTTCTTTACACAATGGGGCAGCAAGATATCCTCAACATCCTTCTACAATTTGGAAAGAACGCATGAAAAATTTTATTTTAGGAATTCCTATTATGATTCCATGTGAAAAATGTATGATTCATGCAAATGCATATATTTATTCTGAACTAAATAATTTAGATTTAATTGTTTCTTCTAGAGAAGAATTATTTAAATTTTTTTGGAAATTTCATAATTATGTTAATGTAAGATTAAATAAACAAGAAATATCTTTAGAAGATGCGTATAAATTATATACTGAATCAGCAACAATTACTAAAATGGAATATTAAATATAATTTTACACCTTTTAACATTTCAAACGCCGATTATTTATAAACCTTTTTATAAATAATTATTTGAAAAAGAAACTCAATTGTCATTTCAAAATAGTAAATCGGTGAATTATGATAAATTCAAAATGTATCTTGTGGAGAAGGACAAATTAAACAAAGTAACCATAGATTTTTACAAGAAAGAAGTTTGGAGAAAAATGAAATTTAGACAATATAGTTATGGTAAGAAAAGTATTGATACATTTTTGAATAAAATAAAAGAAACATTTGGCGAAAATATACTAATTGGTTATGGAAATTGGAGTAGGTCTTCACAAATGAAATATACAATGCCGACAATGAATAAAGGATTAAGGAAACTAATTCATAAAAAGTATGATACAATAACTATTAATGAA
>Ga0214923_10004768_pt1 | contig 16161 bp, 15 predicted proteins | sample LL1510_MetaG_FD_177993 | JGI IMG/M metagenome (GOLD analysis project Ga0214923, IMG submission 177993) | Freshwater microbial communities from Lake Lanier, Atlanta, Georgia, United States - LL-1510 | ecosystem: Environmental > Aquatic > Freshwater > Lake | place: USA: Georgia | collected...
GAATCGAGCGCGACATCGAAGCCCGCGACCCCTACGGTCGTCTACTGCTGTATCTCTTCGTTACGAATGATGACCGCGAGTTGTTCGTGAGTCACGCAGTCATCGCCGCAGGAATGGGCCGCCCACTTGTGATCGAGCCGAATGTTCGCCACCAGACAGAACTCGTTGCCGCCGCATTCGCCGCACAGCGTGAAGCACGCGGGCTGTGGGGTGCCTGCCGTTAGCGTCACAGCGTGTCGCGCTCACTGAATCTGGCTCTCGGTTACGACGACGATGCACGCCTGGTGATTCTGAGTTGCGACGACCTGGGCGCATTTCACGCGTCGAATGTCGGCGTGCTGGCAGCGATGCACGACGGTGTTGCTACCTGCGCATCGCTCATGGTTCCGGCCCCGTGGGCACGCCATGCAGTGTCGAACCTGCGGCCGTCTGACGACATCGGTGTGCATCTCACGTTGGTGTCAGAACACGCCGACTACCGCTGGGGCCCGCTCACCTATGCCCCGTCGTTGCAGTCAGGCGATGGCGGATTTCCGGCGACGCTCGACGACCTGTGGGAACACGCCGACCCCGACGAAGTGATGCGCGAGTGTCGCGCACAAATCGAACGTGCTCTGTTGTGGAACGTCGACGTCACCCATCTCGCGCCACACCTAACGTCGATCACCCTGCGACCCGAATTCTTTGACGTCTATCTGCAACTCGCGGCCGAGTTTCGGCTGCCAATTCGATTGCCGTCATCGATCAGCGCAGCACAGGTGGGCTTCGACTTTCGTGGTCTTGCGCGCGATGAAGGCGTGCTGTTCCCCGACTTCTTCAACCATGACTGGTCTTCTGGCAGTCGTGAGCGGGTGCTCGGTGAGATTGCACAACTACAACCAGGTGTCACCGAGATTCATATTCAGCCGGCCATCGACTCGCCTGAAGTTCGCGCGCTCGGAGCAGTTTCAACGGGTTGGATAGATGACCTCGCCCTCGCACACGACCCACTGCTGCGCAACGCGCTGCGCGACGCGGGCGCAACGTTGATCGGTTATCGGTCGCTTAGAGACGCGATGCGAGCCGTGTCAGCGTCGCGCTGACTTCTCCGCCGCGTAACGCGCGAAACAACGCGCCAGTGCTGCCCGATGCCTTGAGCACACCGCGCATGTACAGCGAAGTGGGGTCGCTCGTCGCCTCGGCAGCCGGCACCGTGATCACGACGACTGCATCGTCGGGGCCCTCAACGACTTCGTCGTTCTTGCCAAACACGACTCGATACTGCACCGTGTCTGACGCTGGTGGCATCGGTGGCGACGTTGGCGTCTGCGGCATCGTCATGTCACCATCGGCGTCGGCGTGCGAATGCCGGCGAAGAGGTCGTCTTCTAGCTCTGCGGCTGGCTGTGCGCCATCGCCCGGCTCACTATGAGTCAGCGCGCCGTCGCCCGGCACGCGTGACGCCACCGCACGCGACGGCACCAGCGAACGCGCCAGCACCCAATCTTCATACGGGTACACCTCGGCGAGCTCGGCATCGCTCAAACCGAACCAAAACGGTTCGCGCTCATCGACTTGCGTCTTGTGTGCCCGTAGCGCACCAGAGCGGGCCCACAGATAGTCGCCGACGTGCAGGCGTGTGGTGATTCGTGCGTCGAGATTGGGGCGCTCGAACCATTTCTCGTCATACGGCGACGAGCCGCGCAGGCGAATCAACGCTTCGTGCACCGCCGTGAGTCGAGCACGAGACCACACCGAGTAATACAGTTTGAGCGGCTGCCACGCTGCACCAGCTTCGGGATACCACTCATCATCGCCAGCGCGATCAAAGGCAAGCACGCTGATCTCGTGCACCTTCAGATGATCGGGGTGCGGATAACCGCGTTGATCGTCGCCGTAGGTGATCATCACCTGCGGTCGATTGCTGCGAATGCTGGCCACGAGACGTCCGGTCGCTTCGTCGACATCGGCCATGTGGAACGACTGGGCATGCGAGTTTGCAGGCGACTCAGGCATGCCCGAGTCGCGATAGCCCAACATCTCGACCCGAGAGAACCCGATGATGCGAGCCGACTCCGCCAACTCGTTGGGTCGCAGCTCGGCAAGCAACTGCTTGGTCGCCGCGGCATCAAGACCATGAAACGGTTGACCTGGTTCGGCCAGTGCCGAGTTGTTGAGGTCGCCCTCTTCTCCACCGGTGCAGCACACCAGCGTGGTGTGCACTCCCTCGCGCGAATACTTCGCCAAGGTCGGAGCCCCCTTCGACGCTTCATCGTCGGGGTGCGCATGCACCGTCAACAGGCTCAACTGATCAATCACGCAAACGAGAACGCTACTTCTCCTACTCTCGTAGCTCGTGGTGACGACTCTGCCCGCAGCGAGACTTCGCATTGGCGCAGCCTGCATGGTCGCCCTTGTGGCGTTCAGCACGGTGACGCTCGGCGCGTGTTCGCGCGATGGCCGCACGCTGGCCCCCGCCTTGCCTGAGCAGACCGAGTCGGTCGCCATTGCGCCAACCGACACGACGGTGTCGTTGACACCAAGTGATGACTTCAGCGTGACGGGTCCGTGGATCGAAGGTGGCGAGATTGATCTCGCATTCACCTGCTACGGACGCAAAGTGTCGCCTCCACTGGAGATCATCGCACAGCCCGGCGGCACGGTGTCGATGGCAGTGCTCTTGCACGCTGTCGACGCACCCGATGAGATCGTGTGGCTCGTGGCGAATCTCGCGGGTGGCACGGTCGCCCTGGGTGAAGGGGCGCTGCCACCCGATGTGGTGGTCGCCACGAACAGTGACGGTTCGCCTGGGTATTCTCCACCGTGTCCGGCCAGTGGCGAGCGTCGGCAGTATCTCTTGACCGTCTTTGCCCTCGATACCCGGCTCGACGTCGCGAACGTGACTGCAGCCGACGGCACGATCGACAGCGAACAACTCTTGACCGCCGTCGAGATGGCGACCTTCGACCTCGCCGAGGCGACGTTTTACGTACAGGCTCCCTGACCGCAGCCTTGGCACCTGACACACTTGGTGCATCGACCGCGCCGTTGCCGAACTCCCCGTCGCCTGTTGTGAGACCGACCTCGATGGTCGTCTGACCGCCGCCAACGACGCGTTTCGCACTCTCGCTCTGGGTGGTGCCGCGCTCACTCTCGGCGTTACCCCGTGGTCGCACGCGGCTCCTGCCGTGCGTGCCGAACTCGAGTCGCGATGGATCGCAGCGCGACGGGCCAACGAAGCCTTCGTCGCCCAGTTCGCGCTCGCCACCCTCGAGGGAACCACCAGCGTGATCGGCTTCGCCGCACATCCGGTGCGTGACGCGCGCGGTGCGGTGATCTCGTACTTCGCGTCCGCCCACGACGTGACGCCTCTCGCGCAGCGTCACCAACTGAATGATCAACTCGTCGGGGCACTCGACGCCTCGCGCGACGCCATCGTCGTCTATGACGCGCGATCACAACTGGTGTTCGCCAATCGCGGCGCGAACGTATTGCTCGGCATCACTGACATCGCTGAGGCGGCCACTACCAACGAAGCTGCCGCCACGTTCTTTGATGCCGTGAGCAATCAGGTGCCACGCGAGGTGCTGGTCGAACCTGCCCACAACACCTGGACTGGCGAACTCGGCCACCGTAGCCCAGACGGAATCATGCGCACGCTCGCGGTCACGCTGCACGTCGTGCGCGACGACACTGGTGCGACCGTGCACTACTCGGTGTTGGCGCGTGACGAGACCGAAGCCAAGCAGCTGCAAAACGAACTGCAACGCCAGGCCACGCACGACGAACTCACCGGTCTGCCGAATCGCACGCTCTTTTTGCGGCGCGTCGCCGAGGCACTCGACCGCAGTCGCACGCTGAAGCGTGGCGTCACGGTGCTCTTCATCGATTTCGACGGTTTGAAGACCGTCAACGACACCATCGGTCACCGTTTCGGTGATCAACTCATCGTCAGTGTCGGTAAGCGTCTGGTGAATGCCACGCGACCCAACGACGTCGTCGCCCGGCTGAGTGGTGACGAGTTTGCCGTGCTGGCCGAAGGAGTTGCCGACGAGACACTCGCACTCGAGATTGCCGAACGGTTGCGATCAAGCATCACGGGGCAACACCTCGTGCACGGTGTCGAAGTGACCTCGGGCGCGAGCGTCGGTATCGCAATTGCGACTCAGGCGTTGCTCGCCGAGCAGTCACCCGCAGATGCAGCAACGACGCTGCTCGTCAATGCTGACACCGCGATGTATCGCGCCAAGCAACGCGGCAAGGGTCGCTGCGAGGTGTACACCGAAGAGATGCGCACTCAAGCACGAGACCGCCAGCGCATCGCTTCGCAACTCGAACGCGCGATGGCTGCCGGCGAGATGTTCGTGGTGCACCAGCCGATCGTGTCAATTCATACCGGTCGCATCGTCGGACTCGAAACTTTGGTGCGGTGGCGCCACCCCGAACGTGGCGTGTTGACCCCGCCGGCATTTCTCGAAGTGGCGGAAGAAACCGGTGTGATCGGCCCCATCGGTGATTGGGTCACGGCAGAAGGTGCCCGCACGCTTCGACGTCTGATTGACGACGGTGTCGTTGAGCGCACCACCTCACTGCACATCAACGTGTCGTCACGACAACTCTCTGATGCCAACTTCGTCGAGCGCACCGTCGCAGCGGTTAGCGCCGCCGGCCTCGACGCTCGTCAACTGGTGCTCGAGTTCACCGAACGAACCGCCCTGGCGAGCAACCCGGCGGTTTCACGCAGCTTGAATGCGCTGGCGCGTCTCGAAGTGCGACTCTCTATCGACGATTTCGGCACCGGATTTTCATCGCTCGCCCACTTGCGTGACTTTCGAGCTTCGGAACTCAAGCTCGACGGCACCTTCATTCGCAATGTCGGTCATGACGCCAGCGACGACCCGATCGTGCGATCAATCGTGCAACTCGCGCATTCACTCGGCATGACCGTGGTGGCCGAATGGGTGCAATCAGCCGAACAATTGCAACGATTGCGATTGCTTGGCTGTGACCACGCGCAAGGCAACCACGTGTGCTCTCCTACCGATGAAACCGGTCTGCGTGACTTCGTGCGACGCGCCGCTCACTCTTTGGGCTCGGGGGCAGGGCCGACGCCCGCATAAAACGCGAGCACCGGCGCCGACGTGTCGGCGAGTCGCAGCACCGAGTTGCCACGCACCGTGTCGCCATAAGTCTCAAGTGAATAGCGCCGCAGCAACCCGCTCGCGGCAGGTCGCACCATCTGAGCAAGGTTCATGAGGTCGAGACTCTCGTCGACCAGCAGCGCCGAGGTGGCCGCTGCCATCACCGTGCCGGCACGAAACGGATCCGCAAGCGTGCGGTTAACAGCGGTCTGCATCAGAAGTGCGGTGAAGAGTCGCTGTCGCTTGCCACGCCCAAGATCAGAGGTGCCATCAACACGCCAAGTGCCATCGATCTTCTCTTCAAAGAAGCGGCTTCGCGCATAGGCCAGTGACTTCACGCCATCGAGATTTCTGCAACCGACCGGGATGAAGAGCCCGACATTCTGGTCGCGCGTCGGATGCTCCACGCACACCGTTACACCACCGACGGCATCAACGATCTGTTTGAAGCCCTGAAAATCGATCTCGACGTAATGGTGAATGGGTATGCCGAGTGCACGATTTATCGTGCGCACCACGACCGACGCGCCTTCGCGATACGCCACATTGATTCGTTCGGTGTTGTCGGAATCGCCGATGTTGACCCACAGGTCACGCGGTATCGACAACAGCGAGATGATGTCAGTGGCTTTGTCGATGTTGACGACGATGAGCGTGTCACTGCGACGACCTTGCACATCGCCCACTCCACCGACGTTGCCAAAGTCTGGATCAGATGGGTCTGCTCCGGCCCGCGAATCTGAACCCACGAGCAAGATGTTGACGAACCGTTCATCTGCTGGCGCCAACACGGCCGACAACGTCGGCTCACGACGCGCCTCGGCGAGTCGCGAATCAACAGCCCTGGTGACGCCCGAGTAGCCGAGCACCGCCACGAGCGCACCAACCACGACGGCCGCCAACCACAACTGCAGTTGTTCTCGGCGACGACGAGCGATCGGACTGGCCAGCGGTTGATTCATTCCCTGTTCGAAAGTAGCGGTCAGGCGGTGGTTCTGAGGTGAACCACGTCGCCGACGTCAACCGTGTGCACGACTCCGGCGTCATCTCGCACGAGCAATCGCGCAGAGTCATCAACGTCAAATGCATCACCGACGATGTTGCTGCCCGACAACAGATCGACCCGCACGCGTTGACCCAAGGTGCCCAGTGCTTGCACATACCGCGCATGCAACTGCGAAGATGCCTCGACGGCAAGCACGTCGATGCCTCGCAGCATCTCCGCCAACAACTGATGTGGGGTCACGGGCTGACTCCACACCTCGCGCAGTGCGACCGCACCGTCAGGCGCCCAGCCCACGTTCACACCAATACCGACGACGATGAAGTCGTCGGCCGGCGACGCCACCGCCAAGAGGCCCGCCATCTTCTTCGACCCGACAGTGAGGTCGTTGGGCCACTTCAAGGTGGGCTCGACTCCGGCGACAGTTGCACACGCCGCACGACACGCGAGCGCAACAAGTTGGGTCGCGCGTGGCTCAGCGCGAAACAGCAGCGAGACCAACAGGTTGGTGCCACGAGTGGCCTCCCAACGTCGATCGATGCGACCTTTGCCCGCCGTCTGAAAGTCAGCGACAATCACCGAGCGAGCGGGTGCTCCGGCGCGTGCCGCAGCGAAGAGGTCGTCGTTGGTCGAACCAGTTTCGGCAACATGACGCACCGCCCACCCGACTGGCCATGATGGTTGCGAACTAGGCTTGCGCGTGTTCATTGCCTAAAGAAGATAGGTCTTCGTGCCCCGCAAGATTCTCATTGCTAATCGCGGCGAAATCGCGGTTCGCGTCATTCGAACCGCCCGAGAAATGGGCATTGCGACGGTGGCCGTCTATTCCGAGCTCGACCGCAACGCCCTGCATGTGCGACTCGCTGACGAGGCATACGCACTCGGGGGCGAGACAGCAGCACAGAGCTATCTCAATACCGAGGCAATTCTCGACGCGATACGCAAGAGCGGTGCCGACGCCGTACACCCCGGCTACGGCTTTTTCTCGGAAAACGCCGACTTCGCTGCCGCCATCACCGAGATGGGTGTCGCGTTCATTGGTCCGCCACCGGCGGCAATCATCGAGATGGGCGACAAAGTCTCGTCACGCAAAGCCGCATTGCGCGGTGGCGCACCAATCGTGCCTGGTACCACCGAGTTCGTAACTTCCGCCGAAGAGATCGTCGCGTTCGGCGAAGAAAACGGCTGGCCGATCGCTATCAAGGCGGCGTTCGGCGGCGGCGGACGCGGCATGAAGGTGGTCAAAGATGCGGCATCGGTGCAAGAAGCGATGGATTCCGCCAAGCGCGAATCGAAGGCGTTCTTTGGTCGTGATGAGATTTATGTCGAGCGATATCTGACGTGGCCGCGCCATGTTGAAGTGCAACTCGTCGGCGACAAACACGGCAACGTTGTGTGGGTCTCACTGCGCGACTGTTCAGCACAGCGTCGACACCAGAAACTCATCGAAGAGGCACCGGCACCTGGCCTGCCCGATGGTGTCGAAGAGGCCATGGGTGAAGCGGCGGTCAAGGCGGCTCGCGCCGTCGGCTACTACAACGCGGGCACCGTTGAGTTCATCTACCAAGACGGCGACTTCTTCTTCTTGGAGATGAACACACGCCTGCAAGTCGAGCACCCCGTCTCTGAGGTCATTACGGGTATCGATCTGGTCGAGTGGCAGATTCGAGTTGCCGACGGCGAACGTCTACCGATGACCCAAGAGCAGGTCAATGCGCTGCGACGCGGCCACGCCATCGAAGTGCGCATCAACGCCGAAAATCCAGCTGGTGGAAAATTTCTGCCGTCGCCTGGCACTATCTCGGCACTCAAGATTCCCGACGGCTTTGGCGTGCGCTTTGACGGTGGCTACGAAGCCGGTGACACCGTCAGTCAGTACTACGACAATCTCATCGGCAAACTGATCGTGTGGGGCAAAGATCGCCCGACGGCCATTGCGCGTACGATTCGCGCGCTCGACGAAATGAAGGTCGAAGGCGTGCACACCACGATTCCTGCTGATCTTGCGATCTTGCGCCATCCCGACTTTGCCGCAGTGCAACACAGCACCAAGTGGGTCGAAGAGCGTCTCGATTTGAGTGACGTCGCGTCGACGGTGACACCGACCGAGCCACCGAGTGCCGGGCTGGTGCAGAAGTCGACCACCGTCGAGGTCAATGGCAAACGTTTCGAGGTGAAAGTCTGGGTACCAGAGTCAGGCGGAGTCGCACCTGCCGCGCGCCGCGCGCCACGCGCAGCAGCGGCGAACACGTCGGGTGGCGGCGGCAATGTCACTGCGCCAATGCAGGGCACGATCGTGAAAGTGCTCGTTGAGGTCGGCAAGACCGTGGCGATCGGCGATGCCGTGGTCGTGCTCGAAGCGATGAAGATGGAGAACCAACTGCAGGCCGAAAAGGCAGGCACCGTGAAGTCGATCAACGTGAAAGCCGGCGACAAAGTCGGTTCGGGCGACGTGCTGGTCGTTATCGAATGACACAAGAACACGCCACCAGCCACGAGGCACCTACCGGCAACCACGACGCATCAGCCAGCACTGACGACGGCACCAACCTCTCGGTCTACCGCGAGCGTCGACTCGCCGAAGTGCAACACCTGCGCGATCGCGGCGTGAACCCATACCCCTATCGCTTTGATCGCTCGCACACCCTCGGCGAGCTGCGCGCCAGTCACGGCAATCTCGCAGCAGGAAGCGAGACCACCGACACCGTGGCGGTGTGTGGACGCGTCATGCTGAAGCGCGACCAGGGCAAACTCATCTTCATCACGATTCGCGACCGCAGTGATGAGATTCAACTTTTCGTCAGCAAGGCAGTAGTCGGCGACGCAGAGTTTGATGCGATCAACGCCTTCGACATGGGTGACTGGGTTGGCGCACGCGGCCTCGTGATGACTACACGCAAGGGTGAGCTCAGCGTCAAGGTGTCTGAAGTGCAACTGTTGGCCAAGTCGTTGCGCCCGATGCCCGACAAGTGGCACGGTCTCGCCGATGTCGATACACGGTTTCGCCAGCGCTATGCCGACCTCATCGTCAATCACGACGCCCGTCGAACATTCGAAATTCGCCATGCCGTCATTGCCAGCGTGCGCCGCACACTCGGTGCGCGCGGCTATGTCGAGGTTGAAACGCCCGTGTTGCATGCCGAAGCCGGTGGCGCTCATGCTCGACCGTTCGTCACCCACCACAACGCCCTCGACTTGCAGCTGTACCTGCGCATCGCACTCGAGCTGCACCTCAAGCGGCTCATCGTCGGCGGCATGGAGCGCGTGTTCGAGATTGGTCGCGTGTTTCGCAATGAGGGAATTTCTCCGCGCCACAACCCCGAGTTCACGATGCTTGAGTCGTATGAAGCTTTTGCCGACTACGACGACATCATGCAGCTGACACAAGACATCATCGTCAACGCCGCACGTGACGCGCTTGGCACCACCACGATTGACATCGGCGGTGCACCGTACGACCTCACCACGCCATGGCCACGCAAGCGAATGATCGACCTTGCGAGCGAAAAGGTGGGTCGCGAGTTGCACCCATCGCAGTCAGTCGACTCGGTGCGCAAGGTGGCATCCGACAACGGCGTCAAGTGGGAACCGCATTGGGGCTCTGGTCGCATCATCGAAGAGATCTTTGCCGAGAAGGCCGAAGCTGAGCTGCTAACCCCCACCTTCGTGACCTGCCACCCCGTCGAGATTTCACCGCTTGCCCGTGTGCATCGCGACGACCCACATCTCACTGAACGATTTGAGTTGTTCGTGCAGGCCCGCGAGCTGGCCAACGGCTTCAGTGAATTGAACGACCCGGTCGAGCAGCGCGCGCGCTTCGAGGCCGAACAGCGCGCCAAAGAGGCGGGCGATGCAACGGCCGGCACCGTCGATGAGGATTATCTTCGTGCGCTCGAATTCGGTCTGCCACCAACGGGTGGCCTCGGGGTCGGTATCGACCGCCTCACGATGCTGATTGCCGGCGTGTCGTCAATTCGTGAAGTCATTCTCTTCCCCACGTTGCGCCCCGAGGCTGACGAGTGACCGCACCTGTGAACGATCCGATGACTCGTTCAGCCAGCGACTCGACCCGTGCTTGGGGTGTCGGCACGGCGACGGTGTCGTCGACTGGCGTGGTGCTCGACGTGCACTATCGCCGACTCGGCTGGGGTGATGCGTGCCCAGCCGCAGAGCGCGCGAATCTCGCACCGCACGCAGTCGATCAACGACGTGGTGTCGAGATAACGCCAATGGTCACCGAGATCGATACGCGCGTCGCACCGAGCGACACTGCCGACGTCTATCTGCGCTTGCATCTGTTGTCGCATCGGCTTGCCAAACCACGTTCGCTGAACCTCGACGGTGTGTTCGGCCTGCTGCCCAACGTCGCGTGGACGAGCATCGGCCCAGTGGCGCTCGACGTGCTCGATGAAGTTCGCGAGGCGCTGCGACGCAAAGGCGAGCATCTCACCGTGCATGGCGTCGACAAGTTTCCGCGCATGACCGACTATGTGGTGCCATCGGGCGTGCGCATCGCCGACGCCAGTCGTGTGCGACTCGGAGCCCACCTCGCCGAGGGCACCACCGTGATGCACGAAGGTTTCTGCAACTTCAACGCCGGCACGCTCGGGGCCTCGATGGTCGAGGGTCGCATCTCGGCTGGTGTCATCGTCGGCAACGGCAGCGATATCGGAGGCGGTGCCTCGATTCAGGGCACGCTGTCGGGCGGCGGCAAAGAGATGATCACCGTCGGCGAGCGATGCCTCCTCGGGGCCAACAGCGGCCTCGGCATCAGCCTCGGTGACGACAGCATCATCGAAGCCGGGCTTTACGTCACCGCCGGCACACTCGTGCGACTGCCCGATGGCAGCACCGTAAAGGCGCGCGAGATGTCGGGTGTGTCGAACATGCTGTTTCGCCGCAACTCGGCGTCTGGCGCAGTCGAAGCAGTCGTACGCACCGGCAGCTGGGGCGGGCTCAATGCCGCCCTGCACAAGAACTAACCCGATGCTGCGCCAGATCGCCACAGCGCCGGCACGTCGTCGGTTGCAAAGCAAGGCGAAGGCTGCGGCGAGGTTGTTAGATGAGGAGTCGCTACGAGTGCTTGATGTTGGTGCCGCCAACGGCGCACCACCACGCTGGCGACCCTACGCCTCGCTTCTTGAGTACGTGGCGGTGGAACCTGATTCACGCTCTCAAGAAGCTCTGGTGCATTCACACAGCGAGGGTTTTAAATCAAAGCAGGTCATTACTCAAGCGCTCTGGAGCAAACCACGGTCACTCACCTTGCATCTATGTCGCAAGCCGATGGCGTCATCGGTATACCTCCCAAATGCAGACTTCGCAAGATTGTTTCCAGATGCAGAACGATTCGATGTTGTTGGCCGCACTGAATTGACTGCAACAACCGTGGATTCGGTAGCCGACCTTATGGGCCGTGCATTCGATGCACTGAAATTGGATGTGCAAGGCGCCGAGCTTGAAGTACTGCGTGGTGCCACATCCTCACTACGCCATGCACTGTTCGTTGAAGCAGAAGTGGAATTCGTCCCGCTTTATCTCGACCAGCCGCTGTTTCCAGAGGTATCCGCTGAACTCGCTTCACACGGCCTGCATTTCAACGAATTCCTCAGTTTGTATCGATGGCAGCCAGGTCAACTCGATGGCACTGGTCAACTGGTGTTTGCAGACGCTCTCTACGCACGAGCCCCGGAAGAAGTCGCAGCAGCCGATGTGTCAGTGATTCGTCGGTACGCGGCTCTTGCGGTGATCTACTCTCGCGGCGATCTTCTCACTCGTCTTGCGCATCAAATGTCTGCCAGCCCGCTGGCCACCAATATTCGCGAAGTTGCTGACAGAGTGTCGGCGACCACATCGCGACAACAGCGACGACTCGCCGCAGCTTCGCGTCTCTTGCGACTCTGGGATTCCAGTTCTCACGGGCATCTGCTTCACTGAAAGAAGGCTGCGATGAACTTTGACGACTTCGCCGCATTGGTGCGTGCGCGACGCACCAACCTGATGATCGATCGAGACAAACCGGTCGACGCGTCGGTCATCGCTCAGCTCTGCGACGTCGCCGTTTGGGCGCCGAACCACAAGCTGACGTGGCCGTGGGTGTTCTGCGAAGTGCGCGGTGCCGCTCGCAAACAACTCGGTGACACGTGTGCCGACGTGATGGTGGCTCAGAACGAGCCGTCACCGCGGGTGCAAAAGACACGCGGCAAGTTTGAGCGAGCACCAGTGGTGCTCGTGGTCGGAAGTGAGTCGGGCGACACCGACCTGCGAACCGCTGAAAACCGCGATGCGGTTTCGGCTGCGGTGCAGAACATCTTGCTCGGTGCCACCGCTCTCGGGCTCGCGAGTTTCTGGTCGTCGTGTCCGACCGGTGCGAATGACTCGGTGGCGCGCTTCTGCGGCTTTGCCGGCGACACAACCATCGTCGCGATGATCTACCTCGGCTGGCCAACCGACGTGCCGAAGGGCTTTGAGCGACCCGCGCCGCGCATCACGCAACGCACCTGACAGCAACCCGCAACGCACCTGCGGGCAACTGACACCGCGCCAAACAGCGCGCGACCACTCTCAATCAGCCTGGGCGATACACGCCAAAGACATCGCGCAGCGCGTCGCTGACTTCGCCGAGCGTGGCGTTGGCCTTGAGGGCCGTCTTCATCGGGTAAAGCAGATTGTCGCTACCGCGCGCCGCAGCCCGCACGTCGTCAAGTGCAGCCGCGACTCGTGACGCATCACGTGCCGCCTTGAACGCTGTCAGCCGTTGCACCTGGTTGCGCTCGCGTTCAGGGTCGATTTTCAACACGGGCGTCTCAGTGCGCTCGTCGATGGTGAACTTGTTGACCCCCACGAGCACGCGTTCATCGTCGTCGATCGACTTGGTGTAGGCGTAAGCGGCCTCACCGATTTCATCCATTTGGAAGCCGGCTTCAATCGCCTGCACTGCCCCGCCCATCGCGTCGATTCGCTCGATGTACTCCCACGCCAAGCGTTCGACCTCGTTGGTGAGCGATTCGACGTAATACGAACCGGCCAACGGGTCGGGCGTGTCGGTGACACCGCTCTCATAGCCAATGATTTGCTGCGTGCGAAGGGCGATGCGTGCAGCCTCTTCGGTCGGCAGACCAAGGGCCTCGTCGTATCCGTTGGTGTGCAGGCTCTGCGTGCCGCCCATCACTGCCGCCATGCTCTGCACTGCCACGCGCACCACGTTGTTGAGCGGCTGTTGTGCCGTCAGTGTGGCGCCACCAGTTTGGGTGTGGAAGCGCATCAAATGGCTCGCGGGGTTCTTTGCGCCGAAACGCTGCGTCATGATGCGGTGCCACATACGGCGGCTGGCGCGAAACTTGGCGACTTCTTCGAAGAAGTTGTTGTGGCCATTCCAGAAGAACGAGAGGCGCGGCGCGAAGTCGTCGACATCGAGGCCAGCATCGACCGCCGCTTGCACATATGCGATGGCGTTCGCCAAGGTGAATGCCAACTCTTGCACCGCGGTGCTGCCAGCTTCACGAATGTGGTAGCCGGAAATCGAAATCGTGTTCCACTTCGGCACGTGCTTGGTGCAGTACGCGAAGATGTCGGTGATGATGCGCATCGACGGCCGCGGCGGATACACGTAGGTGCCACGCGCGATGTATTCCTTCAACAAGTCGTTTTGAATCGTGCCGCTGATCGCGCTCGCAGGCACACCGCGTTCTTCAGCGACCAACTCATAGAGCAAGAGCAGAATCGCCGCCGTTGAGTTGATGGTCATCGACGTGGTCACCTTGTCGAGCGGAAGGTCGGCCAGCAGGGTGCGCATGTCGTCGATTGAGTCGATGGCAACCCCAACTTTGCCCACCTCGCCGGCGGCACGGGCGTGGTCGCTGTCGTAGCCCATCTGTGTCGGCAGGTCGAACGCGCACGAGAGACCCGTCTGCCCGGCCTCGAGCAAGAACTTGAACCGTGCGTTGGTGTCGGCAGCGGTGCCGAAACCTGCATATTGGCGCATGGTCCACAGTCGGTCGCGGTGCATCGTCGGATAAATGCCGCGGGTGTACGGGGCGGCCCCCGGGGCACCCAATTGGCTCGTCTGATCAAAGCCCGCCAACGAGCGTTCGTCGTAGAGCGGCTGCACCTCGATGCCCGAGTCGGTGCGCTTGTCGGTCATGCGTTCTTCAGACTACGAGCCACATCGTCCGCGGTCGTTTGCGTAGCCTTGGCTGCATGGCCATTACCGAACATGACGCCGCCACGAAGTCAATCGACGGCATTCCACTGACACCAAAAGACCTCATTGACATCGGACCGCAGCCGACCCGCAGCATCGAAGAAGAACGCACCGAACGCAAGCAGAAACTCGCCGGCGCTCTGCGCATCTTCGGCCGCCTCGGTTTCGGCGAGGGCGTCGCGGGTCACATCACCGTGCGCGACCCTGAGTATCCCGACCATTTTTGGGTGAACCCTTTCGCGCGCAGTTTCCGCCTGATGCGCGTGTCAGACCTGATTCTCGTCAATCACGATGGAGACGTCGTTTACGGCAACCAGCCCGTAAACCGCGCGGCGTTCTGCATTCACGCTGCAATCCACCAGGCTCGACCCGATGTGATCTCAGCAGCCCACGCCCACACCGTCTACGGCAAGGCGTGGGCGTCGCTCGGCCGCAAGCTCGACCCGATCACGCAAGACAGTTGCTACTTCTATGAAGACCACACCGTGATCGTCGAGCAAGGTGGCGCCGTGGTGATGGAGCCAGCGGCAGGTCGCGAAATTGCCGAAAAGTTTCCGACCGGCAAGGCGGCGATTCACCAGAATCATGGTCTCTTCACCGTCGGCGCAACCGTTGACGCCGCCGCCTATTGGTTCTTGTCGATGGAGCGCACGTGCATGGCCCAAATCATGGCTGAGAGTGTCGGCACTCCGAAATTGATTCCGCACGAGATGGCCACCTACACGCGTGACCTCACCGCCCACCCGATCGCCGGCTGGTTGAACTTTCAGCCGCTGTGGCAGGAGATTTGCCGCACCGATCCGGATCTGTTCGACTGAATCAAGTTCCGCTGAATCAAGTTCCGCCAAAGCGCTCGCCGCTCGACATCGCGCCGCCCGAGGCGCTGTTCGTCTTGTCGGGCATCAGTCAGTACATCGGCGCCGTCATCGCCGTGCGGCTGTTCGAGCAACTGGCTCCCGGCCCATCAGCGTGGTTTCGTGTAATCGGCGCTTCGCTCTGGTTGCTCATTTTCTCGGCTCGCGATCTACGACGCAACGGAAGCTTCAGCCGAGAGCAACTGCGTGGTGCGGCACTTTTTGGCATTTCGACCGCCTTCATGAACTACACCTTCTATCTCGCCATTGATCGTCTCGACCTCGGCAAGGGTGTGGCAATTGAGTTCATCGGGCCGATCACCGTGGCGGCACTCACCACGCGCACCAAACGAAACGCGGGGGCACTCGCCCTCGCGGCAGTCGGCGTCGTTGTTCTGTCTGGCATCGAGATCGACAACGAACCGCTCGGTCTGCTCTTCATCTTTCTGGCAGCGGCGTGCTGGGCCGCCTACATCGTGGTCGGGGCGCGCGTCGCGCAGTACGACCGCGGTGTCGCTGGTCTTGGCGTCGGTCTGGCAATCGGCGCGGTTGCGCTGGCACCCTTCGGCATTTGGCAGAGCGGCCCCGCGTTCAGCACACCATCGCTCATCGCGTGGTGTTTCGTCGTCGGCTTTTTTTCTAATGCAGTGGCCTATGGCATCGACCAGTTCACGTTGCGTCGCATTCCGGTGCGACGATTTTCAGTGCTGTTGGCGTTGTTGCCGGTCACTGCGACGGTGTTCGGGTTTCTCTTTCTCGATCAGACACCGTCGCGCACCGACCTGCTCGGTATCGCGCTCGTGTTGGCGGGTGTGGTGACGCAGCAGCGCGACACGTTGCCACGCGAGTCGGCATAGCGCGACACGTTGCCACGCGAGTCGGCATAGCGCGACACGTTGCCACGCGAGGGTCCGTAGACTGCAGGGGAAGCGGGCGAAGGAGACTTCTACTTCACCATGCGTTCCCCCCAACTGCGACGCCT
>Ga0214923_10004770_pt1 | contig 16156 bp, 13 predicted proteins | sample LL1510_MetaG_FD_177993 | JGI IMG/M metagenome (GOLD analysis project Ga0214923, IMG submission 177993) | Freshwater microbial communities from Lake Lanier, Atlanta, Georgia, United States - LL-1510 | ecosystem: Environmental > Aquatic > Freshwater > Lake | place: USA: Georgia | collected...
ACGATTGCCTACTCCCTACGGCGAGTCGGGTTTGAGGTTCGGACGGCCGTCAACGGGCGCGAGGCGCTCACCGGAGCCCGCGCGGTTCCGCCTGACCTGATCCTGCTGGATGTTCTGCTTCCCGGCGGGGTGGACGGCTTTGAGACATGCCGACTGCTTCGGCAGACTCTCGCTTGCCCGATCATCTTGGTAAGCGCACGAACCAGCGAAATTGACCGGGTTGTCGGGCTGGAAGTCGGCGCGGACGACTATGTCACGAAGCCATTCTCGATGCAGGAACTCGTTGCGCGGGTCCGGGCACACCTGCGGCGCGCATCCATCAAGGTTGGGGAACCGGAAGCGTTGCCGTCGGCGGTCGATGATGCGGCGGGTCGATCAGGGGCGGTCAAGAACACGCAAACCCGCTTCAGTTTCCCGGGGCTTTCAATCGACAATGGACGGCGCGAAGTGCAGGTGGATGGTCAGGTCATCACGCTGAAAAGGCGTGAGTTTGACTTGCTTACATTCCTGGCACGCAACCACGGGATAGTGCTCACCCGCAACCAGATCCTCCGGGCCGTCTGGCCGGAAGAGTTGCATGGCGAGGACACCCGGACGGTAGACGTTCACGTGTCGCGGCTCCGGCTCAAAATTGAAAGTGATCCGGACGAACCACGGTTCGTTCACACGGTTCGGGGGACCGGCTATCAGTTCCGCGTTCAGAGCCCAAGTGGGCCCGGACGCGCCGTCAGGGAGTGATGCGACGCATCCTCAACGACCCCGCCACTGGTGAGGAGAGGACGCCAGGGGCACCAAAGGCCCAACGCACACACAGGAGAAGGAAGGCGCTACATGACCACCATCGAACGAGCAACATCATCCCGGCGATCAATGTTCGCCCGCATCTCGGCCACCATGACAGGTGCTGCGCTACTCGCCGCTTGCGGTGGCGAAGCTGAACCGACCAAAGCCCCAGTTGCTCCCACCGCTGCTGCCAAGGCAGAACCTACCAAGGCCCCTGCGGCGGCTCCGACCACGGCAGCTGCATCCGCGCCGACCACTGCAGCCGCCGCATCGGGCGCAGTGGCAATCACCGGCCCGTTCGAAGGCGAAGCCAAGACCCTGACCGGCGCAGGCGCCACCTTCCCGGCCGCGCTCTACTCCAAGTATTTCAACGAATACAACAAGCTCACCAAGGTCGAGGTCAACTACCAGTCGATCGGTTCCGGTGGGGGCATCAAGGCAATCAGTGATCAGACGGCCGACTTTGGTGCGACCGACAGCCCGATGACCGACGCCCAGTTGAAGGAAGCCAAGGGCGGCGAAATCCTGCACATCCCCATGGCCCTCGGCGCGGTTGTTGCAACCTACAACATCCCGGGCCTCGAGACGGCGAAACTCAAGTTCACTGGCGAAACGTTGGCAGCCATCTTCCTTGGGAACATCACCAAGTGGAACGATCCCAAGATTGCCGCCGACAATGCAGGCGTGAAGCTCCCTGCCGAGGACATCGTTTCCGTTCACCGTAGCGACGGTTCGGGCACGAGCTTTGTGTTCACCGACTACCTCTCTGCCGTGAGCCCGGAGTGGAAGACAAAGGTGGGCGCGTCTACCACGGTCAACTGGCCAGGTGGAGTTGGAGGCAAGGGCAATGAAGGGGTCGCCGGAGAGGTCAAGCAAACCCCGTTCAGCATCGGCTATGTCGAACTGATCTACGCGGTGCAAAACAAGCTCGGGGTAGGACTGGTCAAGAACAAGGCTGGACAATTCGTTGAACCTGCCCTCGCAGGAGTGACCGCGGCGGCCGCGGCGGCTGCGGGCAAGGTCGCCCCGGACCTGCGAGTGTCAATTGTCGACCAGGACGGACCCACCACGTATCCGATCTCTTCGTTCACTTGGATCCTGGCGTACAAGCAGATGCCCGACGCAGCAAAGGCCACGGCCCTGACCCGCCTCCTCTGGTGGAGTACGCACGAAGCGCAAAAGTTCAACGGCGATCTCGGGTATGCGCCGCTTCCTCCCGAAATCGTGACCAAGGGTGAGGCGATGATCAAGAGCATCACCGGTGCCGGCAAGCCGGCTTTCCCGGGCAAGTAGGCCCGCGGGCTGGCCGTACTGACCGCAATCCCCATGAGACGCGGTTGGTACGGCAGGTCGTTGCAGGACACCACGATGATGACCAGAAACGCGGATAACGAGACCACCCAACCAGGTGCATGGGAGGTGGAGGGTTCGCCGAACTTCGCCCACAGCGGCGGTGTCGGCGCCGACGACGTCTTCAAGTGGCTGGTCTACATCGCGGCATTTGCGGTGCCGACCGTCCTTGTGGCTCTCTTTATCTTGCTGGTTGTCGACTCATGGGAAGCGCTCTCGCGTTTCGGCCTAGGGTTCGTGACGACTTCGAACTGGGATAACGTCAAGGAACAGTTCGGCACATTGCCCTACATCTACGGGACCGTTGTGACCAGCTTGGTCGCACTCCTCATTGCGACGCCTGTCGGTGTGGGTGCTGCAATCTTTGTGACTGAGTACGCCCCACGCCCACTCCGGGTGCCCGTTTCGTTCACCATCGAGCTCCTGGCGGCAATTCCCAGCATCATCTTCGGCCTGTGGGGCTTCTTCGCCCTGACCCCACTGATGCGATCTACCGTCGAGCCATTCATGAAGTCGGTCGTGGGACCGCTTCCCGTGGTTGGAAGCCTCTTTCAGGGCCCATCGGTTGGCAAGGACTTGTTCACCGGCGGCGTGATCCTCTCCATCATGATCCTTCCCACCATCGTCTCAATCTCCCGCGAAGTCCTCCTTGCGGTGCCGACCATGCAGCGTGAAGGAATGCTTGCACTCGGGGCAACCCGATGGGAAGCCATTCGCGAAGCGGTGATCCCGTACGCCAGAGTAGGAATTGCCGGAGCGGCCATTCTCGGTTTGGCGAGGGCACTGGGCGAGACAATGGCCGTGACGATGGTGATTGGAAACTCCTCCCGAAAGATCACGGGTTCGCTGCTGACCCCCGGGTACACGATGGCTTCGGCGATTGCGAACCAGTTCACCGAGGCTGACAATCCCCTCTACTTCAGCGCAATTGTTGGAGTGGCAGCGCTCCTGCTCGTGGTCTCCGCCATCGTCAACGTCGCGGCCCGGCTGATGATCTGGCAAATCAGCCGTGGCGGGGCAAAGGGAGGAAACCGTGGCTGATACCGGCACGCTCTCATTCAAGGTCAGTCCCGTTTCGCCGCTTGCTCCCGACGGGAGATACCTGGCGCGAAAGTTCTACGGACGGTTCATGGCTGGGATGATCACCGTCGCGGCCCTCGTGGGCGTAAGCGTCCTGTGGTTGATCCTCGGGTACGTCATCGTGCGGGGCGCGCCGGCAATCAACCTCGACTTCTTCACGCAACGCCCGCTCCCATACGGGGAGGTCGGCGGTGGCATTGCCCCGAGTATCACGGGAACGCTGTTGATCCTTGTTGTCGCCGCGGTGATCGGCGTCCCAGTAGGTCTTGGCTGCGGAATCTACCTCGCAGAATACGGGCGCGGAACGATTGTCGAAGTCATCCGCTTCTGCTCGGATCTTGTGGCAGGGCTCCCCAGCATTGTCGTTGGCGTATTCGTCTGGGCACTCCTGGTACGTCAGGTGGTTGGCAACTTCTCCGGCCTAGCTGGTGCAGTATCCCTGTCGATCATCATGATCCCGATCATCGTACGCACCGTTGAAGCCGTTCTACTTCTCGTGCCCTACACCCTACGCGAGGCCGCACTTGCCTTGGGTGTGCCGAAGTGGCGCATGGTGATCAGTGTCGTCCTGCCGAGCGCAAGGGCGGGGATCATCACAGGCTTGGTCCTTTCGGTCGCGCGGGCCGGTGGAGAGACGGCTCCGCTCCTCCTGACGACACTTGGAAACCAGTTCTTCAGCTGGAACCTTCTCGAACCCGTCGGGGCCATTCCCATCCAGCTTTACAACTATGCAGTCGCTCCCTATCCCGATTGGCATACGAAAGCGTGGGGGGCAGCATTTGTCCTTATCAGCGTGATCGGGATCCTCAGTACGTTGGCGCGCGTCGCGACGCGGGGAAACAACAGGTAGTCCTGACCAACCAGCGAGTTGCCTACGACCTACGACGCCTCACCGGAGTGGGAAGTCGCATCGGAGAACCACGGCCATGACGATGAGTGAGCAAGTCCCAGGAACCAACCGGGCGACCCAAGCGGTCGACGATCGGAACACCACTTCGACCGAGACGACTGGTGGTCACTGGATGCAGGTGACGGACGTTGCGGCGTACTACGGTGATCGGATGGCGATCAGCGGGGTCTCCATGACGATCAAGCCTCGGGCGGCCACCGCAATCATTGGCCCATCCGGGTGTGGGAAGAGCACGTTCATCCGGTGTCTCAACCGGATGCATGAGGTTGGGCTTGGCGTCAACCGGGTCACCGGCAGTGTGCTTCTCGACGGCCATGACATCTATGGGCGAAGCGTCGACCCCGTGCAGGTGCGCCGATACATCGGAATGGTCTTCCAGCGCCCGAACCCGTTCCCGTCGATGTCGATCTACGACAACGTCGTCGCCGGCATCAAGCTGACCCGTTCACCGTCTCGGACCGAACTTGATGAGACAGTCGAGCGATGCCTGAACCAGGCAGCCCTCTGGGACGAAGTCAAGGACAAGCTCAAGGCATCAGGGGCATCCCTTTCGGGCGGTCAACAGCAACGCCTCTGCATTGCCCGCTCACTGGCGATGCAGCCGCACGTGCTGCTCATGGACGAACCGTGTTCGGCGCTCGATCCCATCGCAACGTTCAAGATCGAAACCCTCATCAACGAACTCAAGCGCCAGTACACGATCGTGATCGTCACCCACAACATGCAGCAGGCGTCACGCGTCGCGGATGAAACAGCCTTCTTCCTCGCCGGGGAGGATCGTATTGGCAAGCTTGTCGAGTTCGGCCCGACGAACCAACTCTTCACCAACCCGACGGATTCGCGGACTGAGGCATACATCACAGGGCGTTTCGGCTAAGCGCATCGCCTGACATAGACGCCGTTCACCCATCGCACGACAAACCCGTACAGCCTGAGAAATCCTCCAGCGGCTCCCTGCGCACTTCCTCCCGGCACCGCGTACCATTGCACCGATGGCACAGCAATGCGAACGTCCTGGCGACCGTCAGGCCAAGCGCACTGGTGGTGCTCAAATGGTCGGCGCGGTGAAGTGTCGGCCACAGATTTGCCGGGTATCCGGTGGCGCAGCCACGAGGTGCATCGCCCGGCGCGGGAGGAACCGAACATGACGACCATCACCGATCGCCCCGTTGTTTCCGAAGCCTCGGCAAACGGCGCTGCGGGCGCCCATGACCGTTCCGAAAGCACATGGGCGGTCAAGCGCGGACTAGCGCAGATGCTCAAGGGCGGAGTGATCATGGACGTGGTCACTTCCGACCAAGCCAAGATCGCCGAAGACGCGGGTGCGTGCGCAGTCATGGCGCTTGAACGGGTGCCCGCAGACATCCGCAAGTCCGGCGGAGTTGCCCGCATGAGCGATCCCGACCTGATCCGGGCGATCTGCGAATCCGTCACGATTCCGGTCATGGCCAAGGCGCGCATTGGACATTTCGTGGAGGCTCAGGTCCTTGAGGCCCTCGGTGTCGACTACATCGATGAATCAGAGGTTCTCACCCCCGCGGATGATGAGTTCCATATCGACAAGCACGGGTTCAAGGTGCCATTCGTGTGCGGTTGCCGCGATCTCGGGGAAGCCCTTCGTCGTGTTGGCGAAGGTGCTGCAATGATCCGGACGAAGGGCGAGGCCGGAACCGGCAACGTCGTCGAAGCTGTCCGGCACGCGCGTGCCGTCCTCGGTGAAATCCGGAAGATACGCAGCCTGCCCGTCGAGGAGCTGATGACCGAGGCGAAGCGTCTGGGCGCACCGTACGAACTCATTCGTGAGATCCACTCCACGGGTGTCCTCCCTGTCGTCAACTTTGCCGCGGGTGGTATTGCCACACCCTCGGACGCCGCGCTCATGATGCAGATTGGCGTTGATGGCGTCTTCGTGGGGTCAGGAATCTTCAAGAGCGAGAACCCTGCCAAGATGGCACGGGCGATCGTGATGGCGACCACCCACTTCCGCGACGCCGCGATCGTTGCGGAGGTCAGCCGCGGGGTCGGCGAACCGATGCGCGGACTTGAAGTCGCAAGCATGCCCGCCGGGGAGCGCCTTGCCAGCCGGGGTTGGTAACAATGCCCACTGGCACCCTCCACTCTCCCTCCACCCAACCAGGGTGGAGGGAGACTTCGTCTCTGGCAGGCCAAGGCCTGACGATCGGCGTCCTTGCCATGCAAGGGGCCTTTGTAGAACACGTCCGGATCTTGGCAACGCTCGGCGCAACCGTGAGAGAAGTTCGTCTACCACGTGACCTTGACGGTCTTGACGGCATCATCCTTCCGGGCGGCGAAAGCACCACGATCGGAAAGCTGCTGGAGGCTTGGGGAGTTCTGGCGCCACTGAGAAGTGCGATCGGGCGGGGCCTTCCGTGCTGGGGGACCTGCGCCGGGGCAATCCTGATGGCGCGTGAAGTGTTGGACACCTTGCCGGGCCAGCCCCTTCTTTCGGTGATGGATATTTCGGTACGTAGAAACGCGTTCGGGCGTCAGGTTCAGAGTTTCGAAACCATGATCATGATTGACGGGATGGACTCAGGCCTGCCATTCCCGGCGATGTTCATCCGCGCGCCGAAAATCGAGGCCGTCGGACCCGATGCAAGGGCAATCGCAGTCCTGGAAGACGGGACTATCGTTGCCGCCCGCCAAGGCAATTGGCTCGCGACGTCATTCCATCCCGAGCTGACGTCCGACACCCGTTTCCACGCGTGGTTCCTCGACATCGCTCGCGCCAATCGTGGCCAAAACTCGGGGTTGACCCTCGCGTCCACGGCCATGCCGTAGTATTCGTCCGAGCGGCACGATGTCGTGTCGGCTGAAATCCTCCCGGTGCATGGGCGGAACCCAACCAAATAACTGCTAGGGGAGCCTTAGGGCTGAGAGGGCGTACGCCGGAAAACCGGCAAGCGTCGACCCTGCGAACCTGATCCGGGTAATGCCGGCGGAGGAAAGCATGAACGAACCGCGAACGGTCAATCCGTCCCGCCCAAACGGGCCGGGGACATCCCAGACTTGGCGCACCACTGACCTGATGGTGGTGGTCGTGGTTGCTCTGGTCTTTGGCGCCATCTATGTGGCCTGGGCAGGTCCGTACGAATGGGTCGCTGCCTTTGGTGGAACGCCAACGCAGGAAGCCGCAAACGGGCTCTGGTTTGTTGCCGGGTTGCTTGGCCCCTACCTGATCCGTCGGCCGGGGGCCGCCTTGGCTTCGGAGGTCCTTGCGTCACTGGCCGAGATGCTCGTTGGCGCGCCGTGGGGCCCGGGCCTCGTGATCTACGGGCTCCTTCAGTCAATCGGTGCCGAGGCGGTGTTTGCGCTATTCGGCTACCGACGATGGACACTCGTGACCATGGTCATTGCCGGCGTCGCCGCCGGACTTGTCTCGTTGCCCTACAGCTGGTGGGACTACGGCTACCTTAAACTCGACGTGCCAGTCCTGGCGACGATGCTTGTGACACGCACTGTCGGCGTCGCCGTTGCGGGCGTCATCGCGAAATACCTCGGTGATGCGCTTGTGCTGACCGGCGCACTCAAGGACACCGCAATTGGTCGTGCCAAGGTGGAAGACGTATAGGGTCTCGGCGCGTGACCGACCGAATCGTTCCGGGGCGTCAAAGCGGTCGTGACTGGAGACAGTGTGAGCGCGCCCCGGATTGAAGTCCGGGATCTCACAATCAGGCACTTCGGACGAAAGCGCCGATGCCTGGAACGCGTTTCACTGACGATCGCACCCGGGGAACGCGTGCTGATAGCGGGACCGAGTGGCGCGGGCAAGAGCACCCTTGCCCTCTGCCTGAATGGTCTGGTTCCGCACTCCGTTGACGTCCACTGGGTGAGCGGGTCTGTTGAGATTTCGGGGGAAGCAACCAGCACGCTGCCCCCCGGTGACCTGACCCGGCGAATCGGGGTCCTCTTCCAGGATCCCGATTCGCAAGTCGTCCTGTCCAAAATCGATGAAGACATCGCATTTGGACTGGAGAACCGTGGAATTCCCCCGGTGGACATGCCCGGGCTGATCGCGCGCGCACGGTTCGCGGTTGGCTTGGCACGCACATCTGATCGGGAGGGGGAGGACCGGGTCCGGGTCCCCGAACAGGTGAACCGATTGTCAGGCGGGGCCCGGCAGAGGCTGACCCTCGCCGGACTGCTTGCAGGCAATCCTGAGGTGCTTATCCTCGACGAACCTGTCGCGAACCTTGACCCCGTCGGCGCCGCAACTGTGTGGTCGACCGTTGCCTCGCTTCTTGCCGATGGGGACGAAACGGCCCGGAATGCCCGGCAAACCGGTTCTCAGGCGTTCGATGGATCATCTTCAGAAGCCCGCGACATTGGTGAACCACGGCACCCCACGCGGGTCGCCCGGTCACTGATCGTCATCGAACACACCGCTGATGACGTGTTGCCAATGCTCGACCGTGTCATTGTTCTGGACCAAGAGGGGCAGGTTGCCCTGACAGGGACGCCCGACGAAGTGTTCATCGGTAATCGGGGAGTGGTCCGGTCACTGGGGATCCGGATGCCCGTCTGGGCGTCGGTGGCCCACCTCTCCGGGTCGTCGCACCTTCCGAGATCACACGACGAGGCAGCGATCACCTTTGGCGAGTGGGCGGCCCGTAGATCCCATCTACCCGCGTCGCCCGGCGGACAACCTGAACCGCATATCCGTAACAGAACAGATGGCGCCCCTCTGATCAGACCACGAATTGCACTGAGTGGTGTGTCATTCAGGCATACCGGGTCCGGTCGAGATTCGGTTTCCGGTGTCTCGCTGACCTGTGCTCCCGGAGAACTGATCGCAATCGTGGGGGCGAACGGCGCGGGCAAGAGCACCCTTGGACTGATCCTTGCGGGTGTCGTGCAACCGACGGCCGGGACGGTCCTGCTTGATGGCACTCCGCTTGAACAAGTACCCGGCATCGATCAACGTCGCAGGCTCCGGTATGTCTTCCAGTACCCGGAACACCAATTCGTCGGACAAACCGTCCGGTCCGATCTGGAAGCAGCCATGCGCGTGGAACAGCTGGATGCGCACGCAGTGTCGGAGCGGGTCGATGACGCGCTCAGGCGCGCCGAACTTGAGGGTCTGGCACGCGCCAACCCCTTTACTCTCAGTCACGGGCAGAAAAGGCGTCTTTCGGTCGCCGGGGCACTTCTGACCAACCCTGACATCCTGGTGCTGGATGAACCGACGTTCGGGCAGGATGACCACCACACCGCACAACTCATGGCCACGGTGACCAGGCGTGTGGCAGACGGTTGCACCGCGATAGTCATCACGCACGACCTGGACCTGGTTGCCTGTCACGCGACCCGTGTGATCGGAATGCGTGACGGGGAGATCATTTTCGATGGAACGCCTGCCAATCTTCTCGAAAGCGACTCGATTCTCAGGAGCTGTTCACTAAGGCGACCTCCCGCCGCCGAGGTCGCGTGGCGAGCACGACAACTCGGGTTCACGATCCCACCAGTCGCCTGCCGACAAGACCTCGAACTGCTCAAACCCACCGTTGACGCACGTTCTGGTGGTCTGCGTCTCACCGGGCCCTACGTTGCCAACCGGATTGGTGACCCACCGGCTTCACCGCGTCCACGAGAACCCGATCGGACGGGCGCCCAGTTGATCGGCACTGATCGTGGCCCAAGCGATGCGTGGCTCGAACGGCGCAACCCGACCGTCAAGTTTGGGGTCGTCGTCGCGCTCGGATTCATGATGACCTTTGTATTCAATCCACTCACTCCGATCGTGTGGCTTGGTGTGGTCATGGCAGTGGCGCGGACGACCGGGATCGGTCCCGGTCGGATTGTCCGCCTCCTGAGCCCGGTGGCGGTGTTCGCCTTCAGCCTGCTCTGGACGAACGCGTTCCTTTCCTCGATACCTAGCGGTGAACGCATCTTGTGGCAGTGGGGGCCTTTTCATTTGACAGTCCACGGATTGGTGCAAGGGTCTGCCCTGGCCCTGCGTGGCATTTCAACTGCGGCGGTGGGGCTGCTCTTCATCCTGACCACCGATCCAACTTTGCTGGTGGTCAGCCTCGTGCAACACGGCCGATTGCCGTACCGGTGGGGATACGCGTTACTTGCGGGCTACAGGTTCATGCCCGGACTTGCCGATGAACTGGTGCAAATCCGCCTCGCGCGCCGCGTCCGCGGTGAGGATGTAACCGACGAGCGCGCACTATATGGGTCATGGGGAGGCGGGCTGAGGCGTCGGGCGAACGGGTTCTCAAGACCGTTCCGTGAGCTTCGGATCCTGTTGACCGTTGCAATCCTCAGGGCGACACGACTTGCGATCGCGATGGATGCGCGGGGCTTTGCAGGAATCACGACGCGCACGTACTTCCGCACCGTGCCACTGGTACCGGCTGACTTCGTGTTCGCCGGGGCGTCGTTTCTGGCGTTGGCGGTTGTCTATCTCGCAACGTCATGGGTTGTGCAAACCACATGGGTGCCGCCTTCGTGAATGTACGGCAGCGTCCAGATCGAGGTTGTTAACGACCGCGTTACTGGATTGCAGGAAAATGGGGGTCGAGGGTCAGGCGTTGAACGGTCTGCCCCAAACTAGCCCGATCCTCCGGAGCGCACATGGAAATCCGAGGTGTCCTCTTTGATGTCAACGGTACCCTGATAGATATAGAGACCGATGACTGGGGTGAGGAGACGCTCGGCCCACTCAAATACTTCCTGAGGTATCACGGCGTAAGGCTCGGCAGGCAAGAACTGAGGTCGAGACTCGAAGCTGGTGTGCGCCACCACCTTGGAATCATCCCGCAGCCATTCCCGGAGCTTGACTGGACACTGATCTGGCGGGACGTGTTGGCTCAAGCGGGGGTCTTTGACCACGGCATCCTGAGCGGTGACGGAACTGCCCCGGCCGAGCGTCGGTACCAGATTTCACTCGACCTGGCGCGAATGCACCGCTCGCTCGCCCGCCGACGGCTCCGGGCATTCCCGAAGACCCATGAGATGCTGGACGATCTAAGCAGACGCTACCCGCTGGCTATTGTCACCGACGGACAATGGGCATTCGCGCGCGAGGAACTCACCGAGACCGGTCTCATCGGCTACTTCCGGCATGTGACGGTATCTGGGGACATGGGACTGCGAAAGCCGGACACCCGCATCTTCCATGATGCACTCCACGCAATCGGGGTCGACGCATCGAACGCGGTGTATGTCGGAAACGATCCGTACCGGGATGTGCACGGCGCACAGGCAAGCGGGATGCGGGCCATCCTGGTTGGGGACAAGTCCCTTCCGAACTGGGCGACGTCCGGCCGACGCCCGGACTATCACATCCGCCACATCCACGAAGTCCCGAACGCGCTCCAAGCCCTGGCAAGTCGCTAATCCGGACCCCTAGCCCCCGTATCGAAAGGCCAAGGGCTACCCGGATGTATGCGATCAGGGCAGGGTCGGCGACCTACCCCTCAATCCGTCTGAACTTCTGAACGGTGTGACAATCCGGCCCGGCCAGGCCGATGCGACCGAACTCCGCAAACGTCACCTCGCCGATGTAGACGTCACCGTGTGAATCGACGGCGATGTCATGGGGCGCGGTGAAGTTGCCGGGCAAGGTGGCATCGTCGATGGCGGACTGACCCCAACGCGCGCGCAGGGTGCCGTCGGCGGCGAAGACGCTCATCCGACTCGCGTGCGCCTCGCGGATCTTTCCGGTCTTGAAAGACTGCATTCCGGGCTTCCAGTGCAGCTCGGAAACATAGACATCACCACCGGGACCGACCCGGACCTGCGTCGGACGCTGAAGGTCGGTCCACTCGAACAGGTATTCACCCGTCGCCGAGAAGAACTGGACCCGTTCGTTCTCACGGTCGGCGACAAGCACCCGTCCGTGCGAATCAATCGCGATGCCGTGCGGAAGGTTGAACTCGCCCGGGCCGGTACCCGGGCCACCGAAGCCTCCAAGGTAGGTGCCATCGGGGGCGAACCTGTGAACGCATGCGTTTCCGTAACCATCCGCAACATAGACCACGCCGTCCGGCGCGACGGCGACGGTACACGGCATGTTGTACGGGCCCGCGGCGTGCTGGATGCTGGCCGAACGGCGTGCCTGGTCCGGAAAGACCTTGACGTAGCCGGTATCCGAAGTGATGCCTTTGGGGCCAAACGACTGGACATGCCTCCCGTCAGTCGTGAACTTCTCGACCGAGTGTCCACCGCTATCGGTCAGGTACAGCATGTCGTCCGGTCCGACGGTCAGCCCGTGGGTCGTCGTCCAGAAGCCTTCGCCCCAGGACGTGACGTACGTTCCGTCGCGTTCATAGACGAACACAAGACTTTGCTGCCTGCCGAAGATGTACACACGATCATGTGAGTCGACGCCGACGCCCGGTGCATCCAGGTGGGACATCCCGGCTGGCAGTTTCTCCCACCCCGGTACAAGTTCGAAGCGCAATTCATGCGACGTGGCCATCTGTTCTCTCCTCTTCGATACGGTACCCCACCTCGGGTCGGGCAGGTCGGCCGGCTTAGCCGTCGATGTGCGCATCGAGCCACGAGGCAAGGTCGGCGACCGAACCGAAGCAGTGCCATCGTGGGTCAGCGACGACACTTGCAGTCTTGGCCCAGGCCGCGCCAAGTCCAGTAACACCAGCCTCAAGGCACGACTTCATGTCATCCGGCGTGTCGCCAACATAGGCAACCTCGGAAGGTGCAAGCCCCCATGCCTCGCGGACACGCGTGATCCCGTGCGCTTTGGCAAGGCCGTCATCGCTCCCGGTTTCGAAGCCCTCAAGAAGAGGGCCGATGCCGGTGCGTCGGACCGAAATCTCCGCACTGTCGCGACCCTTGCCGGTGACAAGTCCAACCCGGATCCCACGGGAGCGCAGTGAAGCCATCAAGTCGACAACTCCATCGAACAGCTGATCGTACGCGCCATGGTCCCGTTCATACGCCTCAAGATAGACGCGATACGCCTCTGGCCAGAGATCTCCGACGGCCCGGCGAAGCATCCCCGCCTCGGTCGGGCCGAAAAAGTCGTACACGTCGGCATCGGAAAAACGCGGGCCACCGACGGACACAACCGCTTCCTGGAAACCCGAGATGACCAATCGGAGGGTGTCGGCGACCGTCCCGTCAAAATCAAAAATCACTCCACGAATAGGTGGATGTTGCGTCGTCCCCGGTCCCGTCATGTCGAGTAATTCCTCGCTGGGTGAACGGTCCGGAACAAGACGGGGCGACGCGCGGGGATGTCACCGCGGGCATAATGCGTTGGTCAGTCGATGTGCGTCCAAGCCGATTCGGCCGGTCTCCACGACTGACGCAGATAGCGAGAAGGAGCGTTCGATGGTCAAGCCACCGCTCAAGCCGGGGGTCAAGATCGCCATTCAGGCGAACCCTGAACCGACGGAAGAGGATTTGCAGTTCTGGGAACAGATGGGATTGCGCTACGCGGTTCTCTGGACCGACCAGACAAAGTCCGGGCCGGAGTACTACGCAAGCCGGCGTGAGATTTTTGCGAAACACGGCATCGAGGTATACGGATTCGGCAATGCCGACGTGCATAACCAGCCCTTGCTGGTACTCGGTGGTGAGGGGCGCGAAGCAAAGATCGAGCAGTACAAGAACCATATCCGGGCGCTTGGCGCCGCCGGAGTGCCCTACACCACCTACGCGCACATGGCGAATGGGATCTGGAGCACTGAACCAGAACTCACCCGTGGTGGTGCGCGCGGCCGGGCATTCAACATGGCGACCGCAACCCACGGCACCTGGCGGACAACGAAGTACGAACTTCCGCTCACCAATGGTCGCGAGTATTCCGAAGACGAAGCGTGGACGAACTTCGAGGAGTTCATCAAGCAGGTCGTGCCAGTCGCTGAACAGGCTGGCGTTCGTATCGGCATCCATCCGGACGATCCGCCGGTCCCACGCCTCGGTGGGGCACCGCGCATTTTCAGCCGGTTTGACGATTACAAGCGCGCCCTTGCGATTGCCAACAGTCCCAACATCGGCGTCTGCCTCTGTGCGGGTTGCTGGCTCGAGGGTGGCCCAGACATGGGCGCCACGGTTGAAGAGGCGATTGCCCACTTCGCGGCGGAAGGCAAACTCTTCAAGGTCCATTTCCGAAACGTGGATAAGCCGTTGCCTCATTTTGTCGAGACATTCGTCGACGATGGGTACGCCGACATGTTCAGCATCATGAAGGCGTTGGCAACGGCCAAGTTCGACGGCGTTGCAATTCCTGACCATATCCCGGCGATGGCGGGGGGACCACGCGTTGGAACAGCCTTCACGATTGGGTACATGAAGGCGCTCCTGGACCGCGCAAACGCCGAACTCGGGCACCACTGACCGTAGGTCGCGTAGGCGAGCATCTCAGAATAAAGAAGGGGCGGTACCACTTGGCACCGCCCCTACCGATTCCCGATTTCCCTGCTTTGTCAGGCTGGACCGCGGCGAGGTGGGACTGCAGATTGGTGTACTGGGCGGCTGCCGCTGTGAACGACCTCATTGAAAATGATGTCGCCGTTCTTGATCTTGATGTTGAACCCACACTCCGGCGAAGTACAGACCCACGCCTTGTAGAGCACGGACGCGCCGTGGCTGCTGAAATCCGAAAGCGGAACCAAGTTCCCCCGACTGCACTGCTGGCAAATCGGAAAACTAACAGGAGCGTTCATCGGTGGAGTCCCTCCATCTTCACCCCAAATCGGTGAGCGGCGCATGCGCCCCATCACAAACCCAACCCCCCACGCGGGACGGGCCGCCACCAACCGGGTTGCGCCTCAGCTACCGTGCCTCTCCAACCACGCGGTCACCCACCGCGAGTCAGGCAAACCCGGCGCCATTCCTTCTCCAATGATGTCTCGTGGACCCGGCCATGACTCTCCTTCATGACCAAGGCACTCGTCAGGACACGCACGCCCACGCGGACTACCCTGCCGGGACAACCGTCTGAGAGTACCTGTCACGGAAGACTTGTGCAACGCGCACTAACGGCTGATAAGCACGAAGCGGCTACCATGCCGACAGCCTGAACCGACCCGGCCATACAGTCCCGAAAGGCGATGAAACGCATGCAACTTCCACGCTACTTCGATCTCACTGGCCAATCCGCGCTGGTGACAGGCGGCGGTACGCACCTCGGGCGTGCAATGGCAACCGCCCTGGGCGAACTCGGTGCGCACGTCCACATCGCAGGCCGACGCCTCGACGTGTGCGAAGGAACCGCCGCGAGCATGCGAGATGCTGGCCTGGACGCGCATGCCCACTGCGTCGACATCACAGCCGACGGCGAGATCGATGCGGCGATTGACGCGATCGCCTCGCGACATGGTCGGTTCGACATCCTTGTCGCGAATGCCGGAGGCTCGTTCACGCGGTCGTACATGCCCGATGCATCCATCGAAGAGTTCCGGCGCACGCTCGACCTGAATGTGACCGGACTGTTCCGGAGCGCGCAGGCGGCCTCCCGACACATGATCCGCGCCCGGCGGGGCAAGATCATCACCATCGGTTCGATCCACGGCCAACTCACGGCCGACCTACGGCTATATGAAGGGCTTGAGTTCTGGCGCTCCGGTCCGCCATACCATGCCGCCAAGGGCGCAGTGGTCAACCTGACCCGGTCGTTAGCCGCCGAACTCGGGCGACACAACATCCAGGTGAATTGCATCAGTCCGGGCCAGATACCGCAGGCCACCTCGGATCCGGAATTTGTGGAACGTTGCCGGGTCAACAACCCCCTCCAACGCACCGGACAGGCGGACGATCTCAAGGGTGCCGTCGCACTCCTTGCATCACCGGCTTCCGACTGGATCACCGGGCACAACCTGCTTGTCGATGGCGGATGGAGCATTTGGTGACAGGGCAAACCCAAGACTGCGCGTATCCTAGTTCCGAACGTTCCGTCAAGAGGAGAACCGACCGTGGCTGACCGTGGTGTGGTGTACATCGTCTGGGGGGAGAAGATCCAACCCATCCTGCAGCGTTCGATTGCGTCGGTAAACAGACTCCACCCGGAGCTGCCGATTCACGTAGAGACCATTGCGC
>Ga0214923_10004771_pt1 | contig 16151 bp, 6 predicted proteins | sample LL1510_MetaG_FD_177993 | JGI IMG/M metagenome (GOLD analysis project Ga0214923, IMG submission 177993) | Freshwater microbial communities from Lake Lanier, Atlanta, Georgia, United States - LL-1510 | ecosystem: Environmental > Aquatic > Freshwater > Lake | place: USA: Georgia | collected 2015-10-15
GGCCTCTGCCAGCAGGTCCGGGTCGGCCAGCCACATCCGGTGAAGCTGCCGGGCCCACGGAGTGAGCTGGTAGGTCTCCCTGGTGCCGGGAAGGCGATCTATGAGCCCGAGCTGCCTCACGAACGGAAGTACCGTAGCGCGAAGCGTGTATTCGCCAAGTTCGGTGCACCTAGAAACATCTTCTAAATAGACAGCATGGCCATTTTCGAAGTTAGTTAATAAATTTTTTACTAATTTTACGGTAGTATTTTGTTGAATATGAAATGGGCTACTATGAGTAGTTATAATAATTTCATTGCCTAGAGACTCATTTCTTAGCACATACTGCTGAGGAACTTTCTCCTCGTCCTTTTCGTCGTTCGCAGTACTCGGTACATAAGCGCGTTGACCGGAAGCTTCCCGCACCACTGCGCGTCTCACGAAGAGACGCCCGAGGTGTTCCTCAAGGTCCCGATCTGAAGGCGGTTGATAATCCATAGGCTCACTAATTTCCACGGCACCGCCTGTATGCAATCACATCATCGAAAACGCGGTCTTCAGTTTGCAGATTTATCGATCCAAAGTTTGCGGGGGAGCAAGGCGCCGGGCGAGGAGCACCCACCGGCCTTGACCACCGGCAGTACCGGTGTCAAATATTCCGCCTCGGCTAAAGTCGCTTCGCCGCTTGGCTTGGTCTAGGACACGACCAAGAGCGTCCTCATGGATCAGCAAATGCTGGCATAGCACCACAGAAAGGTCCGCAGTCAAAGGCAGCCTGATTCCCGTGGGCAGCCTTTGACCACCCACATAGTGCAACCCATCAACAGCCCACCACACCGCTTCGGGGGGACAAACGTGCCGGAGGGTAATCACCGACTCTGCGTATACCTGCGGCTCGAGACCACCCAACCAATTCGTGATCCCATTAATACTTGTCGTACTGAACGCGATCTGATCTTCTGGGAGTCCAAACTCGGCGGAAGCAGAAGCGTAGAAGCGTCCAATAAGACCCGTGCGATCGAGAATGCCTCCCCCACCACCCCAAACAAAGGCGCACACCTGGCGGTAGGCCCAGCCTGCACCAAACTTAGATCCGTCCACCGACTCCACGGCTAACCGGATATACATGGCATGAAGCGCCTCAGCAACAAGATGTGGTCGCTTTGCGTTTAGCTCTATTAACAGACTGCCTTGCTCAGTAAGCTCGTTCGTTCGTGGCGCAATCAACCCAACCCTACGCAATTCTGCAATTGCTTGTGCACGGGTTCCTAGCCGTCCAAATGCGACTGAATCTGCATCTTCATTGGCAGAAATAGCAATGAGTATTGGGATAATCGACTGCGGCTTTATTTCTTTCCGAATATGAAATATTATTTTTCCGTTTATCTCAAATTTAGTCATTTTTTTATTTATTATATTCTGATAGTGCTTACTGTGTCAATCATTGCAGCTAAATTGTGAAGCACTCGTCCCAATCTATCATAGCGAAGTGCTTGAACATCACTGCAGTAGAAACAGTCATGGCCGCTTGACTTCTTCTCATTATCAGCACCCAATGGGGTCGCGGCAGGAACATTCATTCTCGTAATGTGCAACTGGCCACCGTGCGGGAAAAAAATCTTTCCAAACGCACCTGCTTTCCACCATCCAGCACTATCGAAACTATCCGGCCAGATTTCCGCATGACGCATTGCCGCGAGATAGCGAGGGCTTCCTATCCCTAACACATGGACACTCATGCTTCGTTCTTGCGCTAACGTCTGAGCGTCACGCAACATTATCAAACTTTCGCCAGAAACCATATTGACACTGCGTTTCTTTCCCGACGTGCCGAACGATCCGAAAGCGATCGACCGAACACCCATGTGGTGGTAGGCGCGCACGCACCGGCCGATCTGTTGCAGGGTCCGACCGTGCACGACCCCGATCATGCGGGGGGCGAACTCTTCGGGCAACCGGCGCAGGAGATCGGCTGCCGCCCTGATGGACTCCTCCACCTTCTCCTCGACGACACCGGGACTGTCAGTGCTGTGGGGCACGTGGTCGGGCAACACAAAGCGGTCGACCCACGTGAGACGCGGATACAGGTCCACGAGCTTCTCCAGGAGTTCGGAGTGACGCCCGCGCCCCATCTGCACCTGGTAGGCGCCGGAATCGGCCATGGCGACGGTGCCCCGGGTCTCGTGGAGCTCCCGCACCGTCTCGACGGCACGGTCATTCATGAAGACGGGCGTGAAGGTGACATGGGCAAACGGATCGGCCCGCCCGGCCGCAGCACCGTCCCGGTCCCATCGTTCCTGGATGCCCCGTATCCCCCCGGCTTCGCCAGTGAGGGACAGGTAGAAGGTGGGGCGGACACGTTGCCTGACGGGCGCCCGGACCGGGAGGTGCCAGATGGCGAGTGACCGGGACCTGCCTTCCTCGATCCCTGTCCGCTCCCAACCGGTGGCCCGGTAGAACCCGTTGGCAAGCGCATCGACCGGGCACTTTGCGCGCAGGGCCTGTTGTCCGCAAGCCAGCGCGCCATCGTGGACGGCCTGCACCAGGAGGCGTCCGACCCCCTGCCGGCGCCCGGCCCGGCTGACGACGATGTCGTGGATGGTAGTGAACTTGTCGCGCCGGTGGTGGAACCGCACCGCCCCGACGACCTCCGCGTCCGGCGACTGCGCAACGAGCAGGCCGCCAGTGGCGCTGGCCTGCGCCAGGACGACCCGCCTCACAAACCCGAAGACGTCCCCCGCCTCGCGGATGAGCGCCTCGACCGCGAGGACGTCGCCCTCGGTCGCCGGCCGGATGAAGGGAGCAGTTGCGTTCCCGGTTTCAGCACCAATCATGTTGGGACCAATGGTATGGGGTGACACCGGGAGGGAGGGGGAGGGGTCAACTGACGACTGCTAACCCAGGCGCAGCGCATCAGACGGCCTCCGCACGATCCGGAATGGGTTGGAAACGATGACCGCTGCACTTGGGTATGTAGAGGCAGCGACGCGCCTTGCCTCGTCGATCCGTTCGTGGCCCTCGATCCAAAGCGGATGACCGACGAGAAGGACGGTGGGTGGGGCCTTTCTTTGATCATTCCGAACGTACGACCACACGCCGTCAGCCGTGGGGAACCGCGCGTATCTCAACTGGGAAGAGATCGCATCCACGGTTGCCTCCAAAGACCGCCAAGGATTCGTCACGCCCGGCGCCCACTCACTGGCCAGATCGACGACCGCACTCGCGTCCGCGGCGATGCGGGCCATTTCAAGGGCAAGACGCCAATCCAGGAGCCCATGGAAAGCCATGTTCTCGTAATCACGCAGGCAGCGATGACAAGAGGTATCACATTGCGCACCATGCCCTAGCGGAGAATATTCGTCAGCGGCAAGCGCCAACCACTGATCGGCGAGCGTCTCCCCTGCCGAGACGCCTCCGGTCGCCCGCGCGTGATCAAGCAGTTCGTTGACGCGTTGCGGAAGTGCCAATTCATACGCGTAGCCTGCCCCGTTCTCGAGGTCATCGCACATGAAAATCTCGGCAGTCGGCTCGGCAACGTCGTCCGGCCTGAGTGCCCGGTATCCAGCCGTCAGCTCGCGTGGGTCGACATCGAGCATCCTGCCTGCCACGTTTCGAACCCAAAACGAAAAGGAATACCATGCAGCCTTCCCCTCAGCCCGTAACGGATTTGCCCGGATGCCCACTGGCCAGTCATTGATTCCTGCCAGGAATATGTCGGTCCGGCGCGGGGCCAGAAGCGCGATCCGCTTGGCCGTACCCGTCACCGAAACCCGCCTGTTATGCGGGCTCACAAATTCTTCGACGGCATAGGCACCGACAACAGGCGCGACGCCCCTTGACCTTCTAGCCACGGGCAGTTCCGCACGCTTGAACTCAAAACCCAACTCTCCACCGTTGTCATTGATGCTGACTATTTCATCGGTGGTGCTGGTAACCCACAAGTTGCGGACCGACTGGCCTTCGGGTCGCTGGACTTGCTGGCCGAGCTGTGGACGCGTGGACCGTGGACGGTAGTCGAACGCGCCCTGGTATCGCTCGGACCAGAAATTCGAAATGAAACCCGTCGGCACCCGCGCATCCATGACCTCTACCGATGGCGCACCCACATTTCCATTTGCGTCAGGCCGATCCCCGCAGACGCCGCACGCCACATCCGGATACTTTCCCTCCGGAGAAAGTTGCATAATTGACAAGTCAATTCTGTAAATAGCTAGGCATTTCTTACACTTGCCAATGCCACCGCGGTTATCGTCCGCATACGGTGGCAGAAAGCCGTCCTGGAAATTCGGACCAGGGAGCACACTGAGCACGCCCGCAGCTGTGTGTACGCGCCTGTCCTTGACGGTCTGCGATCCAGGGGCAAACTGGCTGATGGCAACATCGAGTTCACGGTCGACGACGTGATGCTGCGGGGGCCACTCCACAGGTGGCCAGTCCGTGAACATGATCCGGACGAGGGTCGGAAACCCGAACATCGGGAGGACACCGGCATTTGCCAGCCGTTCGCTAAGTTCCCGTTGCGTATAGCGGTTCTCAGGATCCCGGACGATCTCGGATATCGTCGCGACCAAAGAACCACTATCAGTCCCCTGCAACCATTGCAGGCGCTGGTCAATCCACGTCAAGTCACTTTCGAACCGCGTGCGCAGGGCAACCGTTTCGATGATCCGTGTGAGTAACGGGGTTCTGTCTGCCCCCGCCAACCAGCGCCTGATACTGGGCTCGAAACCAGGCTCGAGACCATTCGGAAACCACTGACTAACCAGGCCAAAGTCGCCATGAACGCTGGCGTCAGACGGATCTGCCACGGACGATGCAGTTCCGTCATCTTCACTTTCAGCGCTGGACCGATCCGTCGCACCCAATAGCGCGTCGATCAGATCGTCGCCATCGTCCTCTGCATCGGCAATGCGAACATCGTCAACCAGAGGCTGTTCACCCCGCCTTACCGCGAGAAACGCGAGCCGCAGCGCTTCCTTCGCGATCATCCGGTTGATGATCGGTTCCCGTTTGAGATCCACGTACGGCGACGGGGGGGGATCCCCGGTAATGACCTCCGGGCGATCGAAGTAGTAATCATCATGGGAACGACCACGGCAGAAGGTAATGGCCAGCGAGACGCCAGCACCGCGGCGCCCAGCGCGTCCGACCCGCTGCTGGTAGTTGAACCGTCGCGGTGGCATGTTGCCGAGCATGACCGCATTCAACCCGCCGATGTCGACACCTGCCTCCATCGTGGTTGTGACACTGAGGACATCTATGCCTTCAAGCAACGGATTCTCACGAAGCACCCTGCCACTCAGAAACCGCTCCTGGAAACGCCGTTGCCTTGAATCCTTGTCTCCCTTGTCAGTCTGTCCGGTAAGTTCCTCACTCGTTAGCCTGACCACGCCTATCTCGGCGTCACCACGCGCCCGGTCCTGGGACAATCTCTGAAAATAGTCGAAAGACTGCCTGATCTCGCTGGGCTTGATACTTTTCTTCCCACACTCCACACAGGCGTGGGGATCATGAAGGTAGGCAGCGTTGCATCCGGCACAACGGAAGCACGTGATCGGACCGTCACCGGACAGTTCAGGAAGGCGCAGGTACATCTTGCCAGGATCGATACACCACCCCTTGTTGGTAGGTACGATGATGCCTGATAGGGTGAGTGCACTCTGCACCTCGACTTCGGTGACTTCTAGCTTTTTCAGATAATTATTGATCTTTTTGGAGAAGCCTTCCCTCGGCCTGTTATCAGTGATCCATTCATTTCCCAGATAGCGATAACTCGTTGCGAGCTTGCGGAGAACTGTCTCGCATACGTCAACCAGTCTTTGAGACAGCTGTGCATCGTATCTGAAACTCAACCATCCGCTACCCAGGGCCTCGAAGCTCCGGGATACGTGCGGTGCCATCGTGTAGACGACGGTTGCGCTCAGCGCTTCGTCAAGTTCATCACGGATCCTGCGGGCCGCGTCTTCGACACTCGGAGATGTCTTCAGTCCATCGATTTGCTTGGACCACCTCCAACCATCAAACCATCGCTTTCCACCCCGCCAGACCTTGCGGGCAAGGTGCATGCCGCCCGGACACACACCAGCTGCCAGGAGTTCGTGTCGAACAACCTTCGTGAGTGTGTCAACCGAGATGCGTCCGGGGTACTCTGAAATCAGGAAGTCCCACTCTTCGCTGGCCGGGGTTGAGCCATCTGACGCGCCGTCATTCAGCCACTCGATTCCCGCCCTGCACACGTCATCACCGGTGACGTTCTCAAAGCGAGTTGCCAGCGCCCTGTCAGGATGTGCGCGCGCACGCTCTATTGCATCAGCCAACAAGCTGTTGATAGCTCGGATATCGGTCAATTTCTGTTCGTCAAAGCCGCGCCTAGGGTGGTCGAGCTTTTCACGAACGTATTGAACAAAGGACGGCCAGTACCGGCCCGCTCCACTCGTCAGGGCCATTCGGACGATGTCACGAAAGTGATCCATCTCGATTCCGCCAGATATCTTGGAGGCATCCTGGCGGCTGTCGGTGAAGACGACCACCTTGCGTTCCCCGAACGCAAGGCGCCGAACCATCGGATCCAATTCCCTGAAGGTGCCCGCGGTCAAGACCTGCGCGCCCCGTTGCACACTTGTTCGATGGGGACGAAGGGGTGAGCGAGCGTCATCCTTGAAGCGGTTCCGCCCCGAATAGTCAATTCCACACCGTGGGCACCGATCCGGCAGCGCGCCAGGAGTGTCCCTCGTCGCATTCCTCCTGGCGTTCCTTTCATCGATGAAATAGGCAAAACCCTTGACGTTTTTGCCAATGCCAGGCTCGAGGACAAACTTTCCATCACGAGGCGTCAAATGGGCCGGCATCCAGCGGTGCTTGAAGCCATTCTCCTCCCATTCTTCGTCTGCAGGGTCAGGCGAAAGCAATTCCCCAGCCGATTCATCATCATCGTCGTGCTCGGGAGCGTGGGGCCAGAAGACGGCATAGTCCTTGTGCTTCAGTGCAAGGTCATCGACATCCGGGAGCCGATCAAGATCTGGGTTGTCGGAAGTCAGGTACTGAAGGGCATCCGAATTGACCGTCCGATAGCCGCCGAGAAAGATATCGCCGCAACCCTCACAGACAATGAGATCAAGCACACGGGCACCACACCCGCACGCCATTCGATGCGCCACGTAGATCTTGCCGATCGGGGCACGTACCCCTGCGGGTTCAGCATTGCGCCTGACACGGTCTTCCTCCGAAAGTTCCGTGCAGTTGGGATTCGTGCACGCCCACAGTCCTTGCAGGTTATGAAAGAAGAGGTGAGCACGCACAGGCTGGAATGCGCGCCTCCGCGCAACAGGCAGGTCGCGATCACGGGGATCAGAACCGATCGCGAGAGCAAGAAGCAATCCACGGAAGGCGTCAGAGACCCGAAGCGGGGATGTCTCGCGTTCACGTTGTTCCCTGGGGGCCACGAAAATGGCCTCATCGAGGTCACGAGCCATAGCAGGCCGGATCAGATCGCTTCTTGTGCTTGAAGTGGGGTCATCAACCCCAAGGATCCGGCGCGCGGCGACCTTGGCGCATGCCTCGCGCAAAGCATCGGCGGCACGGACGGCTGCCAGCGCTGCCCCAAGCGATCCCCGTGGGTCGTCAGCGATGAACGGCTCACCAGACGCGCGGACCACGGCTTCTGCTGGATCGGATACCATCCGGTCAGTAACCTCAGGTGGTTGCACGTGCGGAGCATCACTGGACATCGGCTGGATCTTGCGTGCAAATTCCGCAAGCGAACCCGCAATTCCCGACCGGGCAACCATTGCCATCGAACCAGGAACCGGTGGCTCCTGTGACCCCTCGATGACACGGAACCGGGAACGGCTCCGGCCAAAGAATTCTTCAAGGAATGCGAGGCTCTGCTCACCCGTGCCGAGACTGGCGCTGGTCGCCACGATCCGAAGCTTGTCCGATTCTGGTGTCAGGCCAATGCGTCCGAGAAACTGGCGCAGCAAGTAGGCAACCTCGGTTCCTGGGGTCCCCCGGTAACTGTGGAGCTCGTCAATGACCAGGGTGAATTTCCGTTCGGGATGACCCGGTTCATCGAGCCACTCCCTCGTCAGGCGAAAGATCGGATCTTCCCTATCCCTCATCAGCATGATATTGAGCATGCTGTTATTGGTTATGAGGATATCTGGAGGCGTCTCTTGCATATCCCAACGTGACCACATCTCACCCCCTGTCACTGACGGGACGTAGAAGCGCGCATCTGGATCGGGGCTGCCATCGGCAGTGATGGCATCTTTTTGCGCGAGTGCTTCCTGCTCGATCGCTGTCAGTTTGACCTTCAACCGTCGCCTCGCTCCTGAATTCGCCGGATCTCCCGTGACCGGTGTCTGCCCGGTGTAGCGGCCGAACGTGACCCGGTTACCACCGCGTGTGGCATCCAGCCATTCGTGGGTTGCAGGACCGTCGAGGACCTGACGCAACCGGCGCATCTGGTCTTCAACCAACGCATTCAAGGGATACATGACCAGCGCTCGTACCGCCGAGGGCCGCTTGACGTGTGCCCACTGACCGACACGCCTTCCTCGCTTGATCTTCCACCAGAGGCGATCCTCGCCAACTGGTGGAGCCGGTTGCCAAGTTGACGATTCGTGGGCAATCTGCGCCAGCATCGGCAACAGGAAACACTCGGTCTTCCCTGAACCGGTCCCTGTCGTCACAACGATGTCGCAATCCTCGCTGATCGTCGCCTCCAGGCTCCGCCATTGGTGGCGGTAGAGCTCGGTCCGGGGGCTGAAGAGAGGCGCGGCGAGGCTTGCCAGATCGCGATACCCAATTGGCAGCATCTGGCTCGCGCGTTCGAGCGTATAGCCCGAGCTCGGATAAATTGGTGCCGGTTCGATCAGCGGTTCGCGGCTGACCACCCCGTCGCGCCTGATAGCCTCGTTTCGTTCCACCTCCAGCGCTTCCGAGCGGAGCGGAAATGCGCTTCCGATGTACAAATTAAGGAGATCGCCAATGCGATGCTGTGCTCCAACTGCATCGTACACTTAGTTTTCCTCTTCACGAACTTCAAAGTTGATGCCAAGCAATGTACAAAGATGTTTCGCCATTGCTTCGTCAACAGCTGGGTAGTCGAGGATCCGGTTTTGGGATCGGCCCGGAAGTGTTCCGGTAGTGAGCACGAGCGCCCGTTCGTACAGACTAGGCCAGCGCCAAGTGTCCTTGACGCGCAGGGTCTTACCACCGTTGGAGGGACCGTTCGGATCGGTGCTCCTGTAGAACCTCGCGCTAGACGTGCGGCGCGCATCAGTCAGGAACGCCCGGTGCAGAAGCGTTGCCCACTCACCACCCCACCAGTCAGCACCGGCGGCACCCCAGACCACTGATCGTGATCCAGGATCAGCCTTTTCCTCGACCGAGAACAACCCTCCTTGTTCAAGCCGCGGGACGATTTCATCAGTCGCAATATTCACCCAACGATCTCCGTTCCACACGCGGGCGGACAAGACGAACGATGGCCTGAACGCGCGCCGGAGATGCAGCGACTGCGTGAAGTCGGAGATATCGGGCAAAAGGTCACCCAGTCGGATGCTCGACACATGCACGCCAACTGCTTGGAAACGTTCATCCGTTCCGATTCCGCCGGAACTGCCTTGAGGGACGGTGAGGAGGGGAACAGGTGGTGCCACATCCCGAGGCTGCTGAATATGAGATTTCTGGGCATTTGGCATGAGCGCCGCTATTGATTCCAATTTGCTTGCTGCGTTGAGGCCGAAAAGACCGAACACCTTCAGGTCAAGGGTGGACCGTCCTTCGAGGGGCAACAGTGTCACTGGCGCGACGGTCCAGCGTGGCGGGCTCGAATCAAAGTCCACCTCAATTGCGCCAAGCCTACTCAATACGTTTGAGAACTGCTTTGGATCAAGTTGTCGAGTTGCACCATGACGGTTTGCAATATCACAGGCATTGACGAACTGTTCCCAGCGCCCATGACCACGCATTCCCAGGATGGCCGTGGCATCAAGCACGCGTTCCGGATCTGCACCACCGTCTTCCGAATCGATCCATTGCCACGATGCCTCTTCCTCGATCCGCTCTTGAAGATCAAGCGCCTCATCCAAGGAGATGGTCGTGACGGACAGGAATCGGGCCATGTCAATGGCGACCTGTTCTACCTGGTCGAGCGACGCCCCCAATTCTGGTTCAGAACCCAAGGACCGAGAGAATGCAGGCACCTCCAGGTTGGCCAAACGGGACTGCATATCCTGCGTCTGTCCAAGCAACAACCGTACCTCAACTAACAGATCGTTCGCTCCGGCAAACACAGTGCTGATCTGTCCAACAAGCGCAGCTGAAAGGACACCCGGGGTGCCATCCTCTGGCGCCAATGCACGATGGATGGGTTCGACACGCCCGACCAAGTCATCAACAAGCGAGCCGACGGTGGCGTACGTGTCTGATTGACGACCAAGAACGTCGGAAAGATGGCCCCGGGCTACAAATGCAGCACGAGAGAACACAGATAACTTTTCGTCCATCTGGCGACGTAGCTCGCTGATCGGAACGGGCAGGGAGAACCCGGAACCACCAATAACTTCCGAAACTTCCTCCAGCTGGCTCAAAACCTCGTCGAACCGAGAACGCACTTCCCGAAACTTCGCCGAAGATGCCACCAGGCGCTCGACTTCACTAACCATATTGGCGCGTTTCTGGATCGAGAACTCGGATCTCATGTGGTCGAGATCGGCCAAAAGACTCTCGCACCACGCGCGTGTACTCTCCTTGGCAGTTTCTGCAAACCTACCGAAGTCCGCAACGGACTTTTCGGCAATCTTTGTAATAGCTATGTCTAGGTTCTCGTTCTCTTCCTCGCGAATATTTATTGATTGCTCTTGTACAAAACTCTGTACTATACTCCGCAACCTGCGTTCCAAGGTTAGGGCAAGTTCCAAATCAGCCCTGAACGTTTGAACTTGGGGAACAACCTCACGTACCCGGTAACGGTTCCACTTCGAGCTGACAGATGACGAAGATGCCGAGTTGTCAATCTCTGCCTGGTACCGATCGATGAGCGAATCGAGAGCGCGATCGGTCACCTCAATCGCCTGAAGACGTTTCGAGATACGTTCGACAGCATTCTGGACCACGGCAGCGCTGCGCGCACGTACATGTTGCAAAACTTGCAACTGATCAGTCACGCCAATGGCCGTTTCCACTCCACCTAACTGTTGGACCAAACCAATCGTCCCTGACAATTGTCGAAAACAATTGTCGACTCTTTGAACTGTTTCAATAGTGCAACCAAGAGCCCGCACACCAACAAGCCCTTGCCGATATTTACTCATCTCTGTCTGAATATTTTGCTCTTTCAACACCAGTGTTGGTTCGTCATCCAACAGACCAGAGGGCCGGTTCAATACCATGACCGGGCAATCTTCAGGCAGACCCTGACTTACTGCGACCAACCGTGCAGCCGCCACCACCGCAGAAAGTTCCTCCTGCGTTGACGAACTCACACTCCTGCGCTCCGGAGTCCGCCGTTCAAAGGCGAAATACACTCCTGGGCGCCCGCCGACAACCTCCAATTCGAAACCGTCAGCGAGCCTACGACCATTAATCGCCTGCTGGAATTGAGCGAACTGCGCGTCGGAGCAATTGATCAGTGGCTTAAACAGAAAATACTTCAGAGCCATGCTCTTCGTCCTCGCGGCTATTTATACTTGTTATTTATTATATTTAGCGCTACAAAACGCTTGCACCGATGATGGTTTGAGTACCTATTTTGATCCAGACCTCAAGATTCGCGTCGCTTTGGGTCAATTCTTCCCTGGTGACGACCCGAAAACGTTGCTGCGCTCTTTCGGTAATATTCATGTCTTCGCTGACCGAACCCACAACAGTGACGCGCCAGTCACCAGGAGCGAGGTCTCCCAATGGTATCGACTCTTCAGGCGCAACATGCCAAGTTGAAGCTCCGCTCTGCACATCAGTATCAAGACGTTCTAGATCAACTTGCAAGGGTTTTCCAGTTGCATGATTGTCATAAAATCGCACATTATCAGAGACTGAAATTGTCATGTCTGGCAATCTGCCCTTCAGCCAAACATGTGCGCCCCCAACGGAAGCGCCGCGCGAAAATGAGATCGAAATCCGACCCGGCGGCGTAAGCGCAGAAAACTGGTCTGGCCACCGACCTACCCGCACCCTGCACCGCCTCTCGACCCAACCGGCCATGACGTCACGATGGTCATCCTCCTCCCAGTCAATGGGCAGCGATGCCCAGCGCTTCAACTCCTCAGAGACCTCTTTCTTCATGAACAGGAGTAAAGTCGTCCCCAAGGAAGTTCTTCCGACACTCTCAAAGGGTGTTTGTTCCGTCTCCTGTGCCAGAATCCACAAGTCGCGCTTGCGCAACCGGACCGTCCGACCATCCATGAGCGTGCCCTCCCACCCAACTTCAAGAAGGCCAGGCGTCACCTCCAACACCACCCGCCGACCCAAACCCTCAGCATTCACAAAATATCGAATGTCATCATCATCACTATGTCTCCGAATTCTTGCCGAGACAATAGTGGATACATCTGCATGATTTACATTGCCATTTATTCGCCATAAAGCGTGAGCATCATAAAACATGGGTGTTGCATCAATACGGCGATTCTCATCATCGAGGATATCTCTGATTTGGACAGTGATCCCAGGGAACTCGGATCTCTGACGCATATTCTGAATGCGGCTCATCAACGCATTCTCAGTGAACTCTCTGTTAAACAGATATTGGTTTCTCGTAAAACTGCGGCCAAGCGCCTCCACATCGACTGCTCGGAGAAGGGTTTGGCTCTTGGGCAGCTTGACATACGTCTGCGGACCGACCCCGAGTGAATGAGTCGGTTGGTAGCCACTGCCCCTCAGCCACTCAGCCCACTCTTCCCAGACTGCCGTTTCGGGTGCACCTGGATGAAGACCACGCGGGCGCCGTTGGTTTGAGCCCGCTGGCGCGGTGCCCAGCAGCTCGTTCAGGTGCAAGAAGTAAGCATTCGGATGAGCATCCTGACCCATCCTGGCCGCAGCCACAACGGTCAATGCCAGGAAAGCGACGCCGGGCGGGACAGGAGGCGGGCTGCCTGTGCGGCGCCTGCCCTCAACAAGCACGTCGGTTCGGACGGATCCTCCCCTAACCGCGAACGACCGGACTGCTGCAACGAAGTCCTTGATTGGATCATCGACGGGCGGCTCGAACCCTTTGGCGATATCGGGCAGGTTATCCTCTGTAACATTCAGGTACACCGGTGATCCTGCGCCACAATCACGCGTCACGAAATCGGCAATTGCCTTGTTCCATTGACTGTATGATGCCATTGTGTCTCCCGCAAACACGGTCATTCCACGCCTTGGCTAGGCGATATCACAAAATATATCCAGATGGCCTCCCGGTGTCAACAACCACTATTAGCCAGTGAAACTCTGCAATTCGGCTTGCCGATTCGTCTTTTGAGCTTCGTAACCTGCCACGTTAAGGAACAAACTAATGAGAAAAATTTATCTTACGACATGGTTTCAAAATGCTCTTGCTCAGTTAGACAATGCTGCGAAAGGAAGAGTTTTTAATCGTGTAACTAATTTACTTACCGATGTACATGTTGCTGGTGCCAATTTTGAGAAATTCGATCAAGCTGTTGATGAAAATATATATTCAGTACGAGTAGATCTCAAATACCGGTTAATCATTCATCTCGAAGGCGACGCGTACACATTCCTCCACATTGATAAACATGATCCAGCGTACGACTGGTTGAAACACCGGAGGGTAGGTCGGCACCCGATCACGCATGAGTTCCAGTTGTGGACGACGCCGAACACGCCTCTTGATCGTAAACCCGTCCCGGTCTGGCAACGCCAACTCAGCCCTCAAAGCCAAGACTTGGCAGTTGCTCCGATCAGAACTTCTGAACCACCATTTGTCAATGTAGCTAATGAACTTCTTCTTACATACGGTGTTCCTAGTGAGTGGACTGACACTGTGCGCTCGATCCCATCTATTGACGATATTGATCGTGTCATCAGCGATCACCTCCCGGCCGAAGTAACCGATCGGTTGGTAGCACATGCTCTGGGAGAACCAGTGACGATCGTCAGTCCCGAGACGGAAACCGAGCGGTTCGGCAGCTCGCAGATCATTCCAATCACCGACGTCGTTGAACTGGAGGAGGTCCTTAACCATCCCCTGGACCTATGGATCGCCTTCCTCCACCCTGATCAGCGTCGGCTAGCTAACATGAGCGCGTCGGGCCCCGTAAAAGTTACTGGTAGCGCAGGAACCGGGAAAACCACACTTGCCCTCCACCGCGCATGCTTTCTTGCGCTCGCCGGAAAACGTGTGCTGGTCACAACATACACTCGGTCCCTTGCATCGAACCTTGAACGTCAGCTCAACAGGCTCTGCCCAGAGGTAATGGCTCAAAGACGCATCATTGTCCAAACGGTTTTCCGGGCAGCCTCCCGTGTGTTGTCTGCCGCTGGGGAGCCAGATTTCCGAACCATCTCTGAGACTGACTTGCGAGAAAAGCTTCCTACAGTCACTGGCGACTTCAGCAGAGCGTGGCTCGTCAATGAGTGGCGCCATGTGATTGATGCCATGAATATAAAAAGCCTTGACGCGTACCTTGTCGTCGATAGATCGGGCCGTGGCAGTCCTCTCACTGAAGTACAACGCAGGGAGGTATGGGCACTTATCGAACCCTTCTTGAATGAATGTGCGTCCTCACGGCGATGGTCATGGTCAGATGTTGCATTCCACGCCCGCAAACTGGTTGAACAGAAAAACCGAAGCGCCGTCCTCGCCAGAGCTTTCGTAGGCGGTGGTGTGGATGCGGTAGTTGTCGACGAGATGCAGGATCTGGGGCCGAGCGAACTTTCCTTCATTCGAGCGCTCGCAGGCGATGACGGAGACGCTCTGTTTCTGACCGGAGACGCAGGCCAAAGGATTTATGGCAGGCGGTTTACCCTTCGCTCATGTGGAATAAACGTGGTTGGGCGTTCCTCGATCCTGAGAGTCAACTACCGCACAACTGGTGAAATCAGACGGTTCGCGGACACCATCACGAACTTCCAGTGTGACGACATGGACGCTGGTCTCGAGCGCCGTGTCGGCATCCGAAGCGTCATGTCCGGACCGCTTCCAGTGACCTTTCAGGCCAGCACCCGTCAGGGTGAGATTGACAATCTCTTGGGTGTGGTTTCTTCATGGCTCACCGAGTCACATATAACTGAAAATGGAACTCTGCCCAAACTTTCTTATCATCAAAGTGATATCGCAATTTTTGCGAGAACAAACGAGTTGGCATCGACCATCCGTCAGGCATTGCGCGACCGGGGCATCGACGCCGACGATCTTGACCTAGAGGCTGACCAAGTTGCCGGAAATGGAAGCGTGACCGTTTCAACGCTGCACAAAGCAAAAGGGTTGGAGTTCAAGGCGGTAGCTGTGGTGGCAACAGACCTAATTCCACTGATCGAACAAGATACTGACCCGGAAGAGTTACCTTTTAAGAACAATCAAGAACGCGATCTACTGTACGTTGGCACAACCAGAGCGCGTGATGCGCTAATGGTTTCTTGGACCGGAGATCCTTCACCATTCCTGCTAGAAGCACTCACTTCTAATGGGGTAATCCGCGTGGTCAGCCAGGACGGCCAAGAGTAGCCCTCCTACCCCTTCGGCTTGTTCTTGCTGCCCTTGGGTCGGCCCCGGCCTCGGCGGACCGGTTCGGTGCCGTCAGCTGGTCTAGCCGAGTCAGAAGAATGGCTGGTCGTGGTGCGACGGGGGCGGCCGGGACCGCGTGTGCTTCCTGGACCCCGGACCACGGCGTTGTCAAAATCTGGCACACGGACCTCCCGATGGCGACAGTTCATGAACCATACCGTATTACCGCATGCAAGGATGCCCCGGACTGCAGGAACCCACCTAGTCCGCGGCGACTTTCCCGGCATCGGACGAGACGTCACGGTACGATGGCCCGACAGTAAAAGCCATCGCCGCATCCAGGGCGAGACCTGCGTTACCGGGAAGACCCCCGCCAATGGCCTCCAAGACAGTGACCTACGCGCTTGACACCGTCCCGGATGGATCACTCCCACTGTCGGTCACGGCAACGCCGGCTATGATCGGCGGACGGTCAGCCTTACGGGTGTCACTCACC
>Ga0214923_10004772_pt1 | contig 16150 bp, 14 predicted proteins | sample LL1510_MetaG_FD_177993 | JGI IMG/M metagenome (GOLD analysis project Ga0214923, IMG submission 177993) | Freshwater microbial communities from Lake Lanier, Atlanta, Georgia, United States - LL-1510 | ecosystem: Environmental > Aquatic > Freshwater > Lake | place: USA: Georgia | collected...
CCGCCCACCACGCGACAACGGGATACCCGTCTTTTTCGACACTCGACGCTTTGCTTTAGTCACCCCGAGCGCACGCTTCCACGAAAACGATAAACCTGGGCCAAGTTTCACAGCACCTCCCGTATCTCCGTCCAACCTACCCCACCTTGTTCATACATATACATACGTATACATAGACCGATTAACGGATGAACCTACCACCCCGCACCTCACTCGCACTTATTTCATTGAATTCTTCCCTCAGCGTAGAAATTTAAAGTGGATCTCTGACTTGTTCCGAACGTCATCTGCTGTCGTAGCCGCCAAAAATATTTGGTCGAGTACTCCCAGCTTTAACTCACGACCACATCAAGAACTCCATAATCACCCTGGTGTGTTTTCCAGCTGGTCACGTAAAATTTGGCCTCCTAGCACCGACCCAATTGGCCTTGGAATTTATAAGGTACAGTTAGGTTTTAAGCTCGTGTACAAAGGACATAAGTGACACAAAAAAAGTCAAAGTACAGGGTCGCTGGATCAATAAAAATTGACCCTCTCACTTCGGTTTCAGAATTCAAAGTTCATGGCAATTGGGGTATTTTCACTTTAAACCCCGATTGGTTGCACTTGATTTCAGGCAGCTTACAAAACGAATTGGTGTTGCCGCTTGAAGTTCCAATTGTTATCGTCGACGCTAGAGACTCAACTGTTCTTGAGTCAGATTCTCTAATTATTTATCAATCGATGAAGCTAATCTACGGAACGAATTCCCTACAAGCATCTCGAAAATTAATGAGACCTCTAAATTGCCTCGCGCTTTTACATGGCGACTTCAAGGCAACGCCAGCCCCACCCACCGTTCAAGAATTTAAGTTCAACACGATGACCGAAAGGCTCGTTATTAGTGAGAACTGGGTATCGGTGGAATTGCAAAGTGATCTTTTCGTTGTCCCCACTAGTCTAGGTTATTCACCAGCGCTTTTAGTTAAATGCCTTGATGGATCTCATAAGCATCTGTTATGCGGTGCAAAAAGCATCAAGGAGCCTCTCGAACGGCTTCGGATGGAACATGGTGCGATAACCGGTCTCGTCATTTCTCTTCGTAAAATGTCTGGAGATAAAATTGCGCCGTATCAACTAGTCCTCGGCAAATTGGATTAATAATGAAATACGGCTGGTCAGTCCAAAGCTATGAATGGTTACATGCGTTTAAATATCTCCAAAATGCTAAGTGGCATAGAATTGCATTTAGGCAAGAGCACAAAGCAATTATTCCTAATGAAACTGGCGTGTATGTAATTTGTCAACAGGGATCAAAGATACCATCAGCGCCCGTTGGTGCCTTTTGGCAGTCGATGTACTCGCCTCTTTATATTGGTCGAGCAACAGACCTTCAACGCCGGTTTATAGAACATGCGACGTTAAAGACAGATGCAAGAGAGATTTTTATCGAGTTTAGTAATCTCGATTTCTGGTGGTCACAGTTCGGAAAAGATGACTTTAAGCAAGTCGAGTCAATTATGATAAAACTATTCGGACCACCCGGAAATCAGCAGGACGGCGACAGACTTTACGGTCGTTTTCTTGACGGATTACCAGCAAATCCGGTCAACACATAACGGAGGCGATAGTGTCAAGATTTTTTCCTGGAGTTCAAGCACGAATGGGTCGCTGGACTTATTACTTGGTCAAAATGAAAATGCGCGAACTTCACGAAGTCAAGTTCGCTTCCGAGATGCAAGAAGGCAGTGGTTTAGCCGAGGCTCTTCAAAGAGATCTGGATGCCAATCGCTCGTCGAGACAAATTGTAACTTACCTCCAGGAAACACCGGATAGATTTTTTAACTCGATAGTCATCGCTGGAATCGGTGGAAAGCCGAAATGGTTTCCAGTTGATATGGCAGAAGATCCGCGGCTTGCCATGCTCGGCGATGGAGAGCTGAGTTCATCATTTGGTGTTTTGAGATTTGATGGAACAGAAGACATGTATGCGATTGATGGCCAACACAGACTTTATGCAATTAAAAAGATGACTGATCCAACATCGGACGCTTACATAAACAGGCCGAAGGACTTCGAAAACGAGGAACTTAGTGTGGTTCTTGTCGTCCCGGGTGACGTCGAAGATCGAGGCGAATTTCTAAAACGATACCGCAGGTTGTTTAGCAACCTCAACCGCTATGCCAAACCAATGGACAAAGCAACAACGATCATTCTAGATGAAGACGATGCGATCGCAATCTGTTTGCGCAATGTATTTCATGATCATGAATTCTTTAAGACCGCAGGGCCAGAAAGAGACTCAACAATCATTGACACACGTAAAGGTAAGTCAATGAGGGCAGAGCAAGTTCATTTTACTAATATCGAAACGCTCTACTCCATGTTTGAGACACTTCTCGAAAGTAGAGATCGAAAAAATAGTGGATGGGATTCGGAAAATCGAAAAACGAATGAATTCATTCGTTTTCGTCCTGATGAATCGACACTTGAGTCACTCACGTCAGAATTATCACATATCTGGACTGCACTGCTTGAAGTTTTACCAGTGCTTAAAAGTCCACCATACAAAATGAGGAACCACAGCGTCGCAATAGACCCAACTGCAACTGAAGACAGAGACCATTTTCTGTTTTGGCCACTCGGACAGGATGTTCTTGCCGCTGTAGCTCGCTCACTTCTTGACGACAATGGCATCACCGGCGAAAGTAAATTGTCTGAAATCATTCTCGCGCTAAAGCCGCTTCAAAAAGTGAATTGGGATTTGAATTTTGCACCTTGGATTCATCTAATTATTGAACCGACTGCGTCTGGAAATTGGAAAATGCGAGACACCGACAGAACTAAAGTCCAAACTTTTTCAATCTCGCTTATTTTGGGCCTTTTAACGCCCGGGTTAGACGAAACAACTCTCGATGAATTCAAGAAAAAATATATACAGTACTTAATTTTTTTGGCCGATGATCCCCGTGAACTTAAAGAAGTTCGCGAGACTTTATGGCTGGAGACCCTCAAATCATTTGACCTCTGAAGACTTTCAATATCTATTAAAACGAAGTAAGGTTTCGGACGAGTCGTTTAATCTCTCTGAATTTTTCCAAGGTTTAAACCCTGCCGATCATGCTCATAACGTTTTTAAGAACCAGATAATTCGGTACGCCAGCAAGTTTTCAGGAGAGTTCAATAAATTAAATCAGCACCAAGAGTTGGTAATCCCGTTTCCGAATTTAGCCAACTTTGACCTGCGTGCAAGGACATCTAGCAACTCAATTACATACGGTCGATCACATTCTCTAAGTGAATTGCTCGCAATCCACCTGCTCCCAGCTTCCTCAATACCACTATTGCCATTCCAAACTGTCGGCGTTGAATGGCTTCTTCAAGAGAACAAAAGATTACTTGCAGATGATATGGGTTTGGGTAAGACGGTTCAGACCATTGCGGCCGTTGAGCGACTCTTGATTAGCTGTTCAATCTCTCGAATTTTAGTAGTTGCACCAAGAAGTCTCATCCTGAATTGGCTAACGGAGTTCGCCAAATGGGTTCCCAACATCTGCGTAACCGCACTTAATCCAACAAAGAATTCGGCCAAAGACATTTGGGAACAGCGAGTCGGTACTTCGCATGTTATTTTAACCAGCTTTGAGCAAGTTAGGAACAATGCTTCAATGATGAAGAAACATACAGACCTGATCGTTGTCGATGAAGCACATCGAATTCGAAACTCGCACAGTACAGTTTCAAAATCTTTTCGGATGCTTACAAGCAACAGGCTTTGGCTTCTCACTGGCACACCGGTTGAACGTGATGCCGAAGACCTTGCGACCTTAATGTCAATTTTAGAGCCAGCAAAATTCTCGATTAAGGATCAAGCCATGGGACTAGGACTTCTTAGACATCGCGCAGAACCTTTTGTACTAAGACGTCGTAAAACCGATGTGCTAAATGAACTTCCTCCTCTTACCGAGCGCCACGAACTAATTAGTCTTTCACCTGAGCAGTCTCATAGTTACCAAACCGAAATGAGGAAACCCGGCAATAACGTGCTTTACAAGTTAGGAAAGTTACTACAAATTTGCGATGTAGATCCAAACACTAATCAAAGCTCGAAAATTATGCGTGTAATTGAAATAATTCAACAGATATCTTCTCTTGACGAACGCGCCGTAATTTTCTCATTCTGGAAAGCGCCACTCTTGCGTTTAAATGAAATTATGAATGAGTTACAAATGCCAACACAATTACTGACAGGAGACATGAGCCTTGAGGAACGACAATGTGCGGTAGATTCTTTCAAAAACGGGAAATCCACACTTCTTGCATCCGCAAGAATTGCCTCCGAAGGCTTGACATTGACCGAAGCCAACCACGCAATATTTCTAAATAGATGGTGGAATCCGTCTGCTAATTCTCAGGCTCAAGATCGAATTCGACGAATCGGTCAGAATCGACCCACAACTACTTATTCATTTGCCGCCGAAGGCACTGTCGAGCAGATAGTTTCGCAAATACTTTCCAACAAAACCGCTACGGTTGAAACTCTTATAGAAATGTTGAGTGAAAATTACAAACTTGAATCGCTAAAGTAATACTCTGCTTAAGCTGCAAAATCAAATATGCGCATCAAACGACTGCCCTCTCACATCAAAATCTATGCAAAGTACATTCGATCTCTGCGCACCAAGAGATTGTGCCAAATTTCTTAGAGTAGAAACCCGAGGCTTCTGCTGATACTTGCTCCAAGTAACAATAATTGCTAAGTCTTCGTTGGTGTATACCCTTGTTCCTCCAGGTTGTACTCCAAGCAAAGCTGATGTTCCAGCATCAATCGGCAAACTACTACCGCGGAGAAGATCGCGATTACACAAAAATCGAACCTCGACATTTCCATTGTCGAGCAAGATGCTTTCCCCATCACAGGCTTTGGGGTGAACCCTAAGAGGTTGACTTTCATTGCGTAAAGATATAAATCCATTTTCAACTAGAAACACTGGTGCTCTCGAAAAAAACTGAACTGAAGTTGGATTTATACCTTTATCATTTTGTAATTTTCCTTGCAGAGCCGATAACAAAGTTTTTCCTGAAGCATTAAGTGCCTTTTCCATTTCGCTCGCTATTCCTTCATAATTTGATTGCCCAAACTCACGAAGGTTGAATTCATTTTTAGAAACTCTCACGAACCTTCTATCTTCAGCCACCGCATTTTTCATTGAATTGATATTCACTCCAATACCAATTTGCTTGCTAGCTTCTTGAACCGTGAGCGCTCGTTCGGACGACCGAATCGCGGCTTCAAACAAGTTGGCCATCGGCTTACTTTTAACTAAATAGTTCCCAACCACACAAACTAATTCAGAATCTATACTTCTTAAAATAGAATCCAGGTCAAGCGAGTTATTCGCACAAAATATTTCGACGTCACTCAAAAGTTTCAGATTTTGATCCAAAAAAATTTCATCAAGTAAAGCTTTTGGTTCAGAGCCTTGAATAGAAACTTTCTGATTAGTAATTTGTAAATCTCTTTGACAAATCGAGAATAAACCTAGACAAAATAGAACGTCATCTGCCTCCCAAGATCGTTCTTGACCCTTTAGCTTTTCGCTTTCCAAGAGGACATCATCAACAAAGACTTTGCATTCCTCAATTGTTTTTTCAGGAACAATAAATCTAGTGAGTTTTGAAAAAAGATCATTTAGCTTGAAATAACAATGTCCGTTTAGAGCATCAATCAATTTTGTCTTTATTGATTCCATTTTTCTTCTACACATTTCACTTGATATACAGACATCTAATTGATTTTCAAGAATTTTTTTTATCTCCGGAAATGAAACTTTACGAGAAAATGGATTTCTGTTTCGTAGTACCAACTTCTCAACTTCAGAAAAACCCTCGAAAATTCCTAAAAAAGAATCGTAGATGGTCACTTCTTGGCTTGATGACTTCAAAGCAGCTTCCAACCAAACTAAGTGCGATATAAAATTCTCAACCGATTGAGAACTAAGCCCTTTGATTCCAGAAATGTCACGCGGCGATATAGATGAAAAGTCCTCGAATAATTCAATTTTACGGCCAAAAACCTTCAAGCACTTTGACTCATCTTTTAAAAAGTTATAAATTCTTGTTGGGATTTTTGGAAATATTGTGAATCGATTTGACCCAATTCTCACCTCATCTGGGGAAGTCCAAATTTGATCAATGGACGTAGCACGTAGCTGGTTAAGATCAAATAAATCAAGGAAGTTTTCTCCACTATTAGAGTTTGCGATTTTCTCATCTGATTGATTTAAAGTCCTGAAATTTTCAACACTTTGAGACTCCCTTTCAAGGTAACTCAAGTACCCAATCAAGCTATTTATAGTCGTTGACCCTAAATTCGGCACGCTTAGAAGATCATTCACAGACATTTTTAGTAATTCTGAATACTTTGGATTCTGCGAGAATCTTCCATTGATCACCTGTTCATGAACCCAACGGCTCAGACGGACTGGAAACGTTACAAATTGATGACACTTTGACTTTTTCTGATCCGTCGTTGGCTCGACAAACAAATTCCCGAAGATTTCGAGGTCAAGGAAATTATCACAGGTAAACATCTCATTAAGAGGTCGAAACCGATCAGCTTCATTCCAGGCACCTATGGTCGGACCTCGGTTTTTTGTTTCTAAAGCTTCTATATCTTTATCTCCAAAACTTCACTTATTTGGTTCTCGAACGATCGAATCTCAGAAACATAGTTTCATTTTAGTATTCAAGACTAGATATCCGTCTTACACTAATTTTAACCTAGTCAAGTTAAAACTTTAAAACTGACTACTTTTCATTTTAATTTTACAGCGCACAAACTGCGCACTGTTCAGTGCCATCTTCGTCATCGAGTGCACCTGAGAATATTTCCCAAAGAGGCCGATTTATAGCTCGCTCTTTCTCACGAGAGAGTGCGAGTTCATGTCGCTCCATAATTTCATCTTGACGAGCAACTAATTCGAGTAGTGTTTCACCACCAGACCAGGTGTATTGGCGCCCCTGCATGCCAAATTCGGTAAAACTCTTATCTCCCTCAGCACCTGCATCTTTCATAACTTTTTGCTCAATTGCAACAGCTTTGGCAAACATCTCTGGATGACGTTTAGATAACCCAACCCATTCAGCTTTACGCTGAAAGAAGCAAAAGTAGCAGCCAGAGCGAGTTCGCCACTCGTAATATGAAGGCAAGCCGATGCCAGCTTCGTCAAGAATTCGAAGAACGCCGGCATGGTCAATGCCGTTTTCTACAAATGGGAATCGCGCCTTTATGTTTTTCTTTGTACTTACGTATCCCTTACGGTTCGCTTCGTCAGCTCTAATTGCAATATAAGAGATGGCTTCTTGTTCGCCAATCCAAGCCTCGATCGGCTCGATCTTCATTTTTGTGGTACACCAACGCATCTGGGGTGATGGCAGGGTGCCACGATAAAGCTCAAAATAGTGATCGAAACCGCGTGTCGAATTTAGACGCTCTATCTTTTTACCTAATGAAACTTCAAGGCGATCAAGATATTCGTATGTTTCAGGTAATTCAGCACCGGTGTCACAGAAAAAATATTCCATTTCTGGCACCAAGTTGCGCATATAGACAGCTAAGGCGCTTGAATCTTTGCCACCACTGATGCCACAGATGTGACGCACTTTATTGTCCACTTGCTTCCTCACGATCAGTCTCGATTTTTTCGACGTGCTCTTCGGTGTCTGTAGAAAGAATAGCCAACATTGCTTCTTTTACTGGGAAATCTGAACCAAGAGCTGTATGAGCTTTTTCAAACACTGATTCTAAGTAGCCCTCGAGTTCAGCCATCTCAGACTTCTTTGCACTAACTGTTTTTGACAGTTCGCGCCCGCCACGCTGAGTCACAGTCACTTGAAACATCGCGAGCTCGTTATCGTCGCTTTGAGCACTGGTCAATAGCAAAGCATTTAAGCGACCAAATGCTCTGCAAGTTTCAGTGAGCGAAAACCCAAAATGAGTCAGCGTTTCTTCGGTCCAACTTCGCGGAGGGAGCCCATCGGCGATGATCATCGCCAAATTTTCTGTCCACTCATCTTCGGAAAGATTGTCTCTAAGCACACCCCCAACGAACGCTTTAAGCTTTTTGTCAAGTACAAGATCTTTTAAGAACGCGGCCTGTGACTCTAATGTTTTTCTTAACTCCCTACCCTTAGGCAAAGGTGGCCGTAATTCGGTGCCGATACGATCGCGAACTTCTTTCAAGAGATTTGGATAAGCATCTTTTAGTTCTTGAATTTTGCTACCAAGCTTGTCCGCAAATTCTTTTACCGTGGCAGAAGGTATGACTTTGCCGGGACTTCTCAACGGATTCAATTGCAGAGCGAGAGGAAGTGTCTCATAGAGCAACACATCAAGTTCAGTTGCTAACTTAATCGCTTTTCGAACTTCAACTGCCTCAACGCTCAACTTAGAAACAATGTTTAGTGCATATGCTGGCAGTGTCAGCACATCACGATATAGCTTCCGCGAAACATCGAGAAGGGTTAACGCACCACCTGAGTTAACTTGACCGATTGCGCTTGCAATCACTTCAATCGCATTACCACTCTTTGAGCTTTCAAGACCAAGATTCTTTACAGCGAAGTGATCTGGGTTGCGCAAAAGCCTTTCAATGGTCGCGTCATTCAGCTCTACCACTAGAGAACCATGCTCGTAGAGAAGCAGCGTTTTTCCGTTTGTGTAAACGAGAACCACAAGCAAGAGGTTGATTAGGCCTTCTTTTAAGCCAATTGGTGGTGACTGAAGGCTCTCAGAGAGATCCTGAAGGTTGCGTCGACTCGACTTTGCTGAAAGCAAAAACTCAGATGTTTCCTCGGCAACTCCAGCCCAGGTGTTATCCAACGGAAAAGAAAGGTCAAAGTAAGAAGTTTGTGCCTTCCGACTAAGAGAATGAAGACCTGTCGCAGCAAAAATAGCGTCATAAATCGACTTCTCGGGGCCATGACCCTGAATATCAAACGAAGGCTTACTTGAGTTCTTAAGAATTCCTTCTGTGAGAAGGCGTCGGGCACGAGCGCCTTGTCCCGTCAGAATGCGACGAGCGATAGTTTCATTTTTAACTGATGGTGATTTGTCGTAGACAAAGTCACAGACTTGTGAAAGGATTTTTGATAAACCTTGCTTCTTAGGTAGCCTCTCAAATTTTGGGTTCAATAATCGCCAGGATGACTCTGAGCTAGACCAAGCTGAGTCAATTAAAGCAAGCAACTTCTGACGACAAAACGAGCTTCGTTCAGCAAGTTCTTTACGAGCGACCCAATCTGCACCCTCAGCTATCGCGTCATTGGTCACTTTCTCAACTGCGTAAGCCTCGGTTGCGCCAATAGACAATTCTTCAAGAGCTTTGGTTGTAGTCGTGCCAACTAAAAGAGGCTTCTTTAAACTCCCTGTGAATTCAAAAAATGGTTCGTCGTTTGACACCCAATAAATAACTGCACCGTCATATACCGACTTGTTATCCGGCACTAATGCGTCACTAAGAGTTCGGCTAGAAAAAGTGCGACTAAATACTCTCAAAATTCCGGTGTTTTGACTGTGCCGATTTGCGACTAGTGGCGACATAGAGACAGCAGAATTCAATACCTGATCTAACGGCATGAGTTTCGCCTCACGGCGCGCTTCTTGAAGTCGCTGCCGCAAACCAAAATCAGTTCCACTCCAGATTCGATATTCGTCAGCAAATTCTCGGTAGGTTATTAAACCTTTTTCTTCGAGATCGACCAAGGCCGCCCGAAGAGGTTTTGCATCTTCATCAGCGAGCAAACAATCATGAATCGCCATCGCTAGTGTGTCACCGCTTGAGCGAGTTGTGCCGCCAGCCGCGACAAGGTTCAGCACACCTACAGACTTAAGTACACTCTCTCGATAGCCACCGAGACCTTGACTATCTCGCACTCTTGTCTCAATTTCAATCAATCTCGACGCAAGTTCTGCCGAACCGACCGTATTTGATGCCGAACGAATGAAGTAGTCATAAATATGGTCCAGTCGTACAAACGACAAATCTCCGTTTGTACTGAAACTTGCCGTTTTGACAAAGGATCGTACTGATAAAGGTTCATTACTTGTCAAAAAAGAGAAAAGTGTTCGCTCGTTCTGGCCAAAGCGATTGCATAGCTCAGGCAGGCAGAGAAGAGCTATCGGGTGGAGTGGAAACGACTTTTTAGTCGATGCATCTTTAAACAACGAGTCAAGATCAAGTTTTGCAAATTTTGACTTACGCCTGCTAAACCATGTGTCAACCTTGCTTACAAGATTTGACTTTTGGTCATAAAAAACTTCTGCGACAAGGCGGCGATATTGCTCTGGCGAATCGTTATACGGTATCTCCTCAAAACGACCCTGAATTTTGGAGAGCTCTTTACGGCCAGAAAAAGAGATGCCGGTCACATATTCGTTGAACGATAAGTGTTGAAGAGTTATCAAAATTAACGGATTATTAGTTTCTGCTTGACCAAGTTCAGCTAGCTGCTGAAGTACAAACAAATCGGAAGCGCTAGGCGCGTCAGTGAAAGACTCGAGATTTTTGCCAAACTCATCAATTGCGATTAGTAGAGGTCGACGTTTGATAATTTCTTGAACTGCGACCACTAACTCTTTACCTGTACAGGTAGATTTTTCTAACTTGGCTATTAACTTTGCGTCAAAATTAAAGGCTTTGCGATTGCCTTTCAGAGCAACTTGTATGCAGCGCTGAACAGTGACATTGATGGGCTCACGTTGCGCAGTTGCGCAGCCAAGCAAAAATTGGCCTTCTGTATTGCTAAGTGCTTTTTTTAAGTTGCCAGCAACCGTTGCATTCGCCTGGGTCAGGGCCTTCCAAGCAAGCTTCGAACCTTCGTCTGTGAAACCTCGCAACAAAGCACCAAGAAATACGACAAATGAAGACTTACCACTTCCGTAAGGACCGATGATCGAAAACGAGCGGCAACCTTGAGTTGATTTAAGACTCTCTACAACTCGCGACACAACTTCGAGCGAACGTCCTGTCGGAATGTAGCGATTTAGGCTCTCTTGTGATTTATCGAGCTCAACGTTGGTTGAACGCGAATGAGCCGAACGCACTTTTAAATGTTGATCTAATGCGCTCATTTAACTGAAACTTTCTTTTTTTTGGCGGTTTGTCGCCTCACCACTGTCTTTGCTTTTATTTCTTTTGGTTTTTCATCTCTCGCAATTGAGCCCTCACCGAAAGACATTGGCCCAATACCGGCAACAATCGACGAACCTTTCGATTTCAGTTTGTAATGCTTACGCAAAATCAGTTCTCGAAGTAGATCAGGCGCCTGATGAACATTGAGTTGCATCGAGCCTGTCGGGCTCGACAGCGAGACCAAATCTGGAAAAAGAGATGTTGCACCGCGTAGAAGCTCGCCAAGGGCTTGTTCACTCAACTTGAGAAGTCTGCCTGGTGATCCATGGTCGCTAACTAACCGACCGACTGTCACAGTTCGCGCGTCGGGTGTTGTACGTGACACGAAGTCAAGGCAAATTGCTAGCGCAACCTCGGCACTCAAGCCCGCTTTAGGCCCGTACTCAAAACGAAATCCACTGGTTGTCAGTGATGATGGCGTTAAAAGTCCTAAATCACGAAAAGGTGAGTCAAGAAAATCATCTACTGTCAATCGCGCTTGATTTTCGCGAGGTGAATACATTTTGAGCAAACAATCAACATCTTTTTGAATTGGCTTTAAGTTATTAAAATTCCAATCGCTGGCAGTTGTCTGCTCGAGAACAAAAATCTGCAGCGCCTCACTTGAAAATTCAACCGCGGGGAAAGAATTAAAACTTAACCACCAAACTGGTATTTGACATCCAACTTGAAGTGAATTCCAATGAAGCAGCCACAACGTATTTGGATCTTCTAAGTATTGATCAACTCCATGATCGGTATCAAAAACAAATCGCCCGAGCGGAGTAACTTCATAAAGCTTTGCGCCTGTTTTGGTTTTTTCATTAAGGGGTGAAATGATGTGAAAAGCTGTTGCCCAAAACGCTATCGCATCTACCATATTTTTTCCTACGCCCAAATGTCTTGGTGCGTCGTCATCAGTAAAAATTTGCGAATTTTTATTCACACCATCAAACGCTTTTTTAAGCCATCCAAACCGAGGTGAAAAAGTCTGATGCGCACCAAACTTTTTTACACAGACATGGTCGACTCTCATGCCGACATCACAAAGCCATCTGTTGAACGCACATGCTGAACTGCACGTACAAGTTCGTCTAACGCCCGATCGAGGTCGTCTGTCGTCGTCGTCTTACCGAAACTGAATCGCAGTGACTCGCTCGCTGCCGTTCGAGCGACCCCCATTGCAATTAACACATGCGATGGTGCAGGCACGGCTGATTGGCAAGCGCTACCCGACGAAACACAGATACTTGGCATTGCAGTCATAACTGCGTTCGCATCCGCGCCATCAATCCACAAGTTGAGCGTGTTGGAAACACACTCAGCATCAAGACTGTTTAAGTGACATCCTGGAATATTGAGTTCGAGTTTTCTTAAAAAATACTCTCTGAGTTTGTACATTTTGTTTTGGTTCTCGCCTAAATGTTGCTTTGCGATGTGTGCTGCAGTCCCAAACCCGGCGATACCTGGGACATTTTGAGTGCCACTTCGCAATCCACCCTCCTGCCCGCCGCCAACGATGATGGGATTAAGGCTTTTAACGATTTGCTGATCACCGAATAGTGCGCCGACGCCTTTTGGACCGTAAAGTTTGTGCGAGCTACAAACTCCAAGATCAATTTTCATTTTTTGGATATCAACCTCAAGTTTGCCAACTGACTGGGTTAGGTCAGAAAAGAACACTGCGTCACAGTTATGTGCAATTTCTGCAGCCTGTTCGATGGGATTTATTACACCAGTTTCGTTGTTGACATGCATTACTGCAACCAGCGCAACGTCATCAGAAATCATTGACCCAAGTGCCTCTAAGTCAATAATGCCGTTTCGTAAAACCGGTATCTCTTCAACTTTCAAACCATGTTCATGAGCGCCCAACTCGGCAGACTCGATAACGGCTTTGTGCTCTGTTGCGCCAATCAGAACACGCTTCTTTTTGGGACGTGATGGTAATACACCACGTATTGCAAGGTTGATTGATTCTGTAGCACCAGCAGTAAAGACGACCGATGCGCTTTTAGCATTAACTAAGGCTGCAACCTTCTTTCTGGAATCTTCTACCATTTGAGCCGCGGCAAGACCTAGCCCGTGTTGAGCGCTAGACGAATTTCCAAAATTATGAGAAAATAAAGGAACCATGACTTCAAGGACCGCTGGGTCAACTGGCGTTGTAGCGTTGAAGTCCAGATAAATCATCCTCCCCACATACTAGATTGCGGGTGTTAAAGGGTTTTACTCTTGAATAAATAATTGAATAGGTCTAACTTCTGGTCGAAGGGTTGTGCTGTCCCAAGAACTCAATTGGTACTGTCTCTATAGCCACTTCAAGCACATCTACAATTCTTGGGTAGCAACCTCGACCAAAATGACCAATGACACCTATTACGTCAGCCACTTGCCTCGCGCCAAACAACTCAAAAAACGGCAATTTAAGGGCTTGACTTGTTAGCAAATCAAAATATTCTTCGCATCCAAAAACTTGAAGTACCGGACGCTTGGCGGTCAGCAATAGTCACAGGATTTGATTAAGCAACTCAAGTATCAAATGAATTGACGGCTTAGTGTCGCGAAGTGACTAAAAATCATAGCTTTTATGCACTTTAAATACGCTGAAGAATTCTCAGAAATCTTGATCTGTAGAATTTGACGTCGTCGTCTTCCTCGAATTGAGGCAACATCTCAGTGGTGCTTTTCGCATCAGGTCGACTTGTTCGCCCACGGCTGATCCAAGCAAATCTCACCGTTGAGCTAACTAAATCTTCATCGGACATATTCTCCAAGTTACTTAGACGTGTATCAATGGAAGAACTTACGGCTTCGACCTGCTTACGCCCTTTCACTTGTCGGATTTCAATTTCGCCCTCGTCTTCCTGCTCGAACAGCTTTTCGTTTCGCGAAATCAAGTGACCGTAAGCCAATTTTCTCAGGTTTGATTCAAATTGTGAACTAAGTGCTTCAATCGCATATTTATGCTGCTCGTCTGCGCTCCACAATTCACTAACTTTTTCGTTGACCTTTGTAGCGTATTTGGCCTTATTTTCAGTTTTTCGTTCTTCTCTTTCGACCAAACTCTCTTCATTTCTTTTGGACCTTCGTATTCTCTCTTTGAGCTGGTTCATTCGACGTCTATCTTCTTTACTAATTTGTGCGCCACAATCTACAAAAGTTTTTATTGCGAGGTACGCCTGTTGATCTTCAGTATTAAGACGAGTCCAATCGTCTTCTTGATCTTCATTTTCAGCTTCAAAATCTTCGCTGGACTCGTCATGATCAAATGCCGCAAGCTCAATTTCTGCTGTTTCTGTCTCAGATGAATCGCCTAAGTTTTTCCACAAAGGCGGGGTAAGACCTTCTTTCGAAAAATGAGTACCTTCATTTGCATATAAGCAGCTGTTCACCGCATTCTTACTGAAACCGATTTCTTTTCCTATTTCGCGAGCGCTACTGTTTGAGTTTGCTAACAAAAACTTGCTAATTTTTTGAGTTAATTCATCCATGCTTTCTTACTTTTTTGTCCTTCTTTTAGAAACACATGTTTTCGAGTTCGGCGTATATTGGCCGGCTCTAACTAAGTAACCCTTTCGACATAACTCCTCGGCGAGGCGCTCTTCTTTCTCTTCAGCAGACTTATTCGTATAAAACTTCTCATTTGGCGAAAAAGATTTGTTTAGGCCGTCAAAATGTTCGGTGACGTACTTGGAATTCAATCGATGGCCTTTAGAAGTTTTTGCACCATATTGATGCTCTTTAATTCGTTCACTCACCGTTTTTGAAGTTGACCCCACGTATACATGGCCGGATTTAGGTTTGACATCTAAATGTTCTTGTTTAAGGTCAATGACGTAGACTCTCCATTCGTTTTTTCTGTTATTAACCATGTGACCCCAACGTTCATACTTCTCGATTGTTTCATCCAGTCGCCGCTTTGCAATTTTGGGGTCATTCGCTGGCTTTGAGTAGGGTGATTTTGCGAACACGGATAAATAGTGACCTTTCGCGAACTTGGGCCCGGCGCCTCGTTGCAGCTGCCCTAATCGGTCTTCTGCAGTGGACAGCGAAGTTCCTATATATAGGTGTGGCTTTTTGGAATTTCTTCGGGGAAGAGTCGAGTCGAGCTCAATAATCACAGTGTGATAGCGCAAACTTTTCGGCCCCTTTGAAACCCTTTTCATAATCCCCCAAAAGTGGTATGCAATCTGAAATTTGGAAACAACTTTACACACAGTTATAGCACCATTAATTTGGAACCGTGCAACACACCTCATATATAGTGTCTCTTGTAATCATCCAGACGATCTGAGGGGCTTGGCCCTATGACGATCACCAACCGATATCAAGTCGGTGGTAACGCCAAGTTCGATGAAAGGAATATATGAGTGACCATGACCCGAATGAACGCATGTATATGCGGCCAAATAAACCAGCAAACAAAATGACTGAAGAAGAAATTCATGCGTTCGCTGAAGAAATGTATAACCGAATAATGAGCACTTTACCTGAACGCAAAGTCGATGACGAAAAATAAATAATCCACACCAAAAAGTGGCTAGGAAAAATATTTTTAGTACCTACGTAGTAGGTACTAACTGAGACATCATGTTGCAAATCGTACAAGAGAGGTGCTTATAGTGCTGACCCTAACTAACCGACCACAAGGATCAATATTGTTCACCGAACCAACACCGAAGCGAAACGACATCTGGCGATGCCTACTATGCGACAACGAGATCATCTTGCATGTTCGTGTAAGTGAGCCACCAGTATGTCGAAACAAGAATGCCCACAGCAGTAAAAGCCAGACAATGGTTAAGTTCAACGCCAACATAAAGCAGCAACAATGATAAGAAGTTCACTTACGCTCGAAGAAATACTCGAAATTCTCGACGAACTCGACTGCGACTATGAACTGCACGAAAGACCCGAAGACCTCTTTTGCTATATCGAGTGCGATCTATACGACGCTGATTTCACGATCTACCCGTGGGGGCCAGGGCCTTTCT
>Ga0214923_10004773_pt1 | contig 16148 bp, 21 predicted proteins | sample LL1510_MetaG_FD_177993 | JGI IMG/M metagenome (GOLD analysis project Ga0214923, IMG submission 177993) | Freshwater microbial communities from Lake Lanier, Atlanta, Georgia, United States - LL-1510 | ecosystem: Environmental > Aquatic > Freshwater > Lake | place: USA: Georgia | collected...
GGTTGCTGAAGAGGCAGTATTTCACAAAGAGCTTAGAGAAATACTGCCTCTTCAGCAACCGCAAGTGATGAGCAGCAGCACGTAGACCAGGCTCTACGGTTACGATATCATGCTCAGCATATCCTCATGTATAAGGAAACACGCATGAACCGTATTGTAGTATCGCTTCTTTTTTTAACCACCCCGTACTGCGCTTCAGGCGCAGAAGCAGGCGCAGCAGCACAATCACATGTGGCACCATTAGTATCAGAAATCTTTACTACACCACGCATGCGCGCTGAAAAAACGACCGCTGCTCATCGACAAGAATTGACACACGTGCTAAACGACAGGGATGTACAAGCAGCATACATGACGACAACGGTAGAAAAGTTTACCGACATAGATAGCAAACTTTCTATCATCACCACCCAATGGAATACGTACGGCTATGGACTCTATACACTCTACTCCCAAAAAGAGGGAACCTGTATCGGCTTTGCCGGTTACCACACAACTCAAATAAAAGACGACGGCACCGTCGAATGGGAAAACCCCGGCCACAGTGCAGAAGAAATCGAAGTGTACCTGTTTTTGCTCCCCACCTATTGGCGACAAAAGTATGGCACAGAGATTATGGAAGCACTTTTTATGAGGGCTCTCACCTGCCTGCCACCGCTCAATATCATTGCCTATATCAACAAAGACAATACTGCCTCACTCAGCTTTATGGAGAACATGCTTGCCCGTCTTCCCCTGCCAGGCGCCATTGAGCAAACTGAAGTTACTTACGATGATACTGATACGCAGCACACACTTTTTCGCTATGTGCCTGACACAAGCCTGTGCATCACCTGCGCTACCTGCTACAACGGTGTAGCAACATCTTCACTGGTGCCCATAAAGCCAACACATCACGGCTAAAGCAATTGCCGGGTCAGCTCAATTAGTGTCAGTAATGACGCCATGCACACTACTACTCACGCGAAGTAAGCACTTCAAATTCGCCGCTAAATCCAACGTTTTCCCAGGAAATAAGCTGCCCGCCCCAGATTGTAAACCAGGTTTTTAGACGCTTATGCAATCGAGAAAGGTACATAATTTCGATACACAATAAATTAATTAACCGTTTATCCGTTTCAGACAAACAAGCACACTCATCTTGCCATTGATCTACCGCTGCGTCATCAATAACTACACCCTCGGAAACACCGATTAATGTGGCCAATTTTCCATTGAAATCATTCAAGTAGTGTGCCGTCAGGTTCAGAAAAACCCCGGCTACAGTCCGGCCCCACTCACCCCAAGTAAACGCCGAAACCATATTAAAAAGCTCACTCCATTCTTGGCTATTACGTGCGGCATAGCCCATCTGTCGCTGCCGCCTGCCATCAGGCATTACGATATCGCTATAATATTCTCCAAATCCACCGGGGTACCACGTACCTGCAGCGTCACACGCATTTAGAAAAGCAAGCACCTCCTGCTGCGCTGATGTCAGGCTTGCCGCATCGCTCCCCTCGCACGCATTGGTCGCCACCAATAATCCTACTATCATTAACCAAATTTTATTGCTCATAATCCCACCAGAGTGCATTTTTATAAAAAAAAATTATTACTCATTTTAATAAAAAAATCAAACACGCTTTTTTCTAGACAAAAACTAATAAGACCATGGGAAGTGTTTGACTCTATGCATCACGCCGGCATTCATATATTACTTGCGGCACCGTATCATCAACTGCCAAAGTGCCCGCATAATTCGAGTACTTTTTGATAACCGTAAAACCAACTGCCGCAAGCTCTGCATCAAGCTCATCAAAGCGAAACACATATTGTTCAAACAGCTCCTGCTCGGTTGCGACTACACTTCCCGCAATGACCAGCGTATACACTGATTGCGCATAATACATCTGCGACGCGGCATCAAACAGCGATCGCATCTGCACAGCAATAATCGATCCGTCTGCATTGGTAAACGACTGTTCACGCCATACCGGTTCTGCTTCAGATTCTGACGCAACCGTATCAATCTCCATAACCAGTACTCCCCCCGGCGCAAGATGAGTATAGAGCGCTTTTAAAGCCCGAAGGCGCTGGTGCGGGTCCACGATAAGACCCAGCGAGCCAAACGGAATAATAATAAGGGTATACTTTTTTCCATTATTAAAATCCTGAGCATATTCCTGCCATACTGGCGCTGGCTTGCCAAAAAGCTGCGCGTATGTTGCTTGAAGCACCGCCAGCATCTGAGCTGATGCATCAAATCCTTCAATCGCACATCCTGCTTGCGCCAACGGTATAAAAATACGGCCACTGCCACACATGGGTTCTAGAATGGGCCCCTGAGCTTTCATAGCGTATGCGGTGTAAAAGGCGATCTCTGCACGCGCATCATCAAGCGGTTTTGCATGATCATAAAAAAGTGTTGCTAGTTGCTTGTATGTCTTCATTGTCCCCCGCGCTCTCTACAAGGCAGCAAGTATACATGACAACTGATGGCCCGCACTAAAAGAGATTAGATTTGCGAACAAAACCACAGGCACAGTGCGGCAATCCAGTACAATTAGATAGTAATTCTGCTACCGCAGCGGGCTCTTTTTTGGGGTACATCCCTACGCCGGACGCAACTTCTCCACTCTTCGCCATCGCTCCGTGGAGCGCGGTGGCATCGAACCAGAAGGTCCGTCGGAGGAGCACCCCGCGGGTTATTTTGCATAGCATTAGACTTCATCCTTTTACGCAGCTGGAGCAGCACCCTGCGCTTGAGTCAACCGCTACCCAAGGCGCTCTATTTCCCTTGATAACCTCATAACTCTGCGTTGAGCCGCCTCAGGCAACTGATTTAAAAAATCAGACGATATACCATCCTCTACGGAACCACCCAGAATCTCATAATGGGACCGTAAACGAGCCAGAAGCCGAGAAAGCTCCTCCATATAACGGGCACTAACATGTTGACTTTTATAGCATCGCCACTACGGCAAAATGGCCAGTGAGTGCAACAGCACCACCCACAATAAAGATAATCGTGTACTTGCATACTCTATACAAACATTTGATGCTAAACCCCAGCGTTTCAATAATCCCCTTAGCAAGCATCTTAACGGCTTTCCATGAGTACTTGCCAGTAATTTTTCCGGCCTTCTCAAGGTCTTGCAGATATGCTAGAAGCCTTGATTTCTCATGGTTAGTAAGTTTTTGGGTATTATCTACCACTTTACTGCCCTTATCTGCAGCGGCAGACATCGTTGAACGAGCAATCGACGCTGCTGCTTGAGTATCACCGGCTGCTTGACCTGTAGTAACCGCAGGCACTGCGACCACGGAGGACATAGCATCACTCGAGCTTCCAAAAAATGAAAACGCTTCCAAAACACTCGACCCAAAAAAGACTACACCACACACCGCCACAAGACTGGCTACCCCTATTACTATTCTTTTCATACACTCCCCTTCTGTAAATAATGCCTAGGCTGCATTATGTACAGAATACCAAAGTGCCAAAATAGAACTCAACAATCACTGAATATAATTAAGCAAAACTATCCATTAGTGCGCCCATATGACACTTATTATGCACAGCGCCAGGAACCATCATACCGCCCGCCACATTCTACAAAATGGGCAGCTACGCGCGCATAGAAGTGGCATGCAAAGCAAAGCTCAGCCCACACCGCTTCAACACCACGCCGACTCACCGCATCAATCCGATACCGCGCAAAAAAATCATCTTTCATAGAAGATTGTATGCGATGTCCTATTTTATTAAACAAGCAGAGGAGTATCCGCTCAAGGTCTGCATAACCACGAGCAGTCATCTCTAAAAAAGGATGATGCACACTGGCAAAGCAACGGGGCGACAAGCCAGCCTTCACACCAGCAGCAACATCGAGCTCAAAAAGGCTAAATACATATGCAAGCTCACGTAAATCCCACAAAAACCTTCCCCGTCGTTCTTCCACCCCCGTCTCCGGATTCACATACGGCACCGTCATATACTCCAAACCATTCGGAAAACAGCCTCCTATCAACGCTTGCCGCGCCCATGCAAGCGCCTGGCACTGCTCCTCGTTTAACTGCGCTTCAAGCGGATTTGCCGCGGCAGCAAACTCTGGTCCAGTCTCAGCCAAGGCAGGTATTTCCGGCGGCGTCGCTGCCGCGGCTGAAATTATTCCAAGCACACTGATCATTACTATTTTTTTAACCATATCCACTTCCCCCGTTCAGCATTTTTTACGGGCAACTTTTTCGACGCGCGCGCTCTTTTGCATCTTTTGTGCCCTCACCTGCTCCCACGCTCGCCATCGGCTCTCTGCGCAGCAACACCTCCAGCTGACAGGCCTTTTTACAGATACCTTCAAACCTTTCCAGTTCCTCAACAAGAGTTTTTGCAAGGCCGGATTCTTCAGATGAAAGATCTGCCGGTATCATGCAACCCCTGCCTCCTGTAAGTACCTTATGGTAAGCACGCAAACGAGCCACCACAGGCGCCAACATAGTCCTAACAGCCTTGTTAATACCGTCTAAAAATATCTTTTCTTCTGACGCATATGCTTCACGCACCTTTTCCTCGCCCATTTGCTCTGCATCGAACTCCTGTCCTTTTTTAATTCCAGCAAGATAATCAAGAGAGCCCTGCCACAAAGCATTAATTACATAGTTCATGCAAACACCAAAAGAGCCCTTAGAACCACCCATTAAACCACCAATCGCTTCACCATACGGTTCGGACCGCAACGCCTCAAACACCGTTGCCCGTGCCTGCGCAGCAGTATCATCACTTGCGCAACATGGCTGGCCACTAAAAAAACAATCCCCACTAACCCCAACACTAAATATAGTCTCATTAAAAACAATCCACAAATACGTTAATACACAATAATTTATGAATGTAATTTTTCTTTTTTTACACAAAATAACTACTGCAATGGGTCGTATAATACGAAGTAAAAGAAGTAAATTCAAATGCGCGCGGTATATGCACAGGTACACCGCTTGGCGCAACCTTCAAATGGAAACACGCGTGAAAAAACATTGTTTCATTATTTGTCGAAACTCTATCTTTATGTATTCGCCATGTAGTATCTTAAGTTTGTAATGCACTAGAAAGCACAGCAAAGAAATTATACGAAGGAGCCGCACATGAAGAAGACCGTTATAATCACCCTATTAAGCACCATAGTTTTGAGCACATGCACGATGGTCACGGTATATGGAAGCACCGCTATGTTTCAGTCTATAGCACAAGCAGCTTTGCGCCAATCACCGGCCGCTTCTCTAGTAATACCGAGCCTCAGCACTACTCAAATTCCTTGGCTCAGTACAACCCAACTAGTAGGGCTTAATCAGAGTCAAATACAAGCATTTACAACCGATCAATTAGGCGCCTTAAAAAGCACTCAAATACAAGCCTTTACGCCCGCCCAAATACCGTACTTTACGGGCGCTCAACTAGGAACATTGCTCACCTCAGCCAACTCATTGACCCAAAACCAGGTTGCCGCACTGACCGCAAACCAAATGAGTTCCTTGAATGCAACACAAATTAGCCATCTCAACCTCTATCAGGCATCTTTAAGCCCAAATGCCATTGCCGCTATCCAACCAACGGCAGTAAGCAAGCTATACGCACCTACATTAACACCAGATCAACTCAAAGCACTGACCGCAAGCCAAGTAGGCCCACTCACTGACTCGCTGAGCGCAACGGAAATTGGATCTCTTTCCCCTGCGGCGGTAGTTGGTCTTGACATAGCAAAGCTTCCGACCACTCAACTCAAAGCCCTGTCCCAAGACCAAATGGCAGCATTGACCCCAGCTCAAATTGCATCAATGACTACAACACAAATAGCCGCCCTGGCAGACCATCAAATCCAAGCCCTCGGTAGCGCAGGAAAGTTAGGCTCGCTCCCTGCGGTCGCGGAACTCTATCCTATTATCATAGGCAGCGCTCTTTCAGTACAGGGTGGACCCAACAACACCAGCATGTTTGCACAACTTACCCCAGCACAATTAGATGCTATTTCATATGTATTAAAACCAGCCGATTTAGGACGTTTTGTAATGGCTCTCTCAGCTCCTCAGTGCAACACAACGTTTAAAAACACGGTTAATACAATTATTAACAACAATCCAAACCTCAATTTTATTCGCCTTCCTTGGAATCACTAAACACTGCAGTCGGCATTGCCGTAATGACGCTGGCATGATGACATGCTCAGCAACAAATGAAAAACGCGGGACTGATTTTCCTTGATGACCAGTATTTCATGCGTTTCTGAATGCCGCGCAATACCAAGCACCTGGTACAGGTTGCCTTTATAGTGGCGATACAAACCAAGCCGAATAGTCGGCTCAACATCAACATTTTACGCAAAATACCACACCAATAACTGTGCCCAAACCAAGAAATAAGCATATGCAGCAATGGTTCATAACAATCCTACCAGTACAGTGGTAGTCTTCAGGATACCCACAAACCCCTCTCGTACAAAATGCACCGCATTCGGTCTGATGAGCGCTCTCACCATACGAATCAGAGGCGGCATGTATTTCTTCAAACGCCTCATCCGTTATGATGCAGCAGCACCGCGCACAACACTTACCATACCCAACAATCCAAGAATCCGGAAACCTATCACGATGCCGCTCGAGGTATTCAGCGCACACAACACATGACCGGCAACAATATTCTCGCTCATCATCCCGAGGCCGACCAACCAGAGATTGTTCCCCTCCGGCAGCACGCATATTTTGTTGTAGCGGGGCATCCGCCCCATGCATAAGAGGCACGACACCTGTCATAACAAGAACGCTCACTACGTACCATCGAAAGACCTTCTTCATACAACCTCCAAATAATACTTTCTTAAAACAGATCCTGGGCAACACAAGAAACACGTAACTGAACAAACGCAACATCACCTCACCATGACATCGGATCTCTTGTGTAATCGGCGCCGGCCGGTACCGGATCCATACAACGATGCACACAACAACAAGGAACAAAACAAACAGCTGTAATAGGAATAACGACAATCGCACAACACGACGCAAATACTACCGCTTCAAGAGTGCTATGATAACATTCGCGAGAACAGCACGCAGAGCACGGCACCTCTGTACTCCGTAAACTCTGCCGGCAACCCTCAACATAGATCTGCCATTCATTTCCACCCCCTTCTGATTCTCTACCAGAATGGGAAACCTGGCCAGCTTCTCGATCAGGGCAAGCACACCAACACATCGCATCCCTCACACATAGATACCAAACAGTCCCACACTCCTCGCACACACACGCTACACAACTCTGTGGCGGTTCTTGTTGCCCCATAACAACTTGCTGAGGAGCATTTTGTGGCTCTAACGCAAACGGAATCTGCAACACCTGCCCCCCATCCGCACAATGCACCGACGCACCAACTAGACAGACCATTATTAAAAAATAAAGTATTCTACCATTCATACAACCTCCCCAAAATAACATCTCAAATGGACTGCCGCGTTCGCCTAGCCTTTGCAGAGACGACGAGCAGAGCACGCCTTCACCATTTCTAAATCCATCATCTGGCTCACAAACCATCCACATACTCCTCAAAGCGCTGCAGTGACTCCACAAAATTACTCCGTCCAAACCCAATTCTGAAGTACGGTTCTGCTACGTCATACACAGAGCCCGGAAGCAAAAGGACCCCATAGCGCATCACTGCATCAGCGCACAATGCCTCGATATTTTGCGCGCCATGATAGCGCACAAAACCGGTGCATCCTCCCAATGGCTCAACCCAAGAAAAGAGATGCGCATACTGTGCAAAGAACGCTCGCAACTTTTCTTTATTTGCAGCAACAATCTGATTGTTGCGCGTCAGCAGATAGTCACTTTTTCGCAGCGCCATGCACGCAAGAATTTCTGATGGGCTGCTGCTGCAAATCGAGAGATAATCTTTGTACTCTTTTATAGCATTAAGCAGCGTCACGTCCTGACACGCAATCCATCCAATACGCAGCCCCGCAAGACCAAATGCTTTGCTCATGACACCAAGCGACAGCGCGCGTTCATACACGACTGCAGCCGCAGGCGCCCACTCAGTTGTAGTACCCAAAAGACGATAGACTTCATCAGAAAACAGCCAAATGCCCTGCATGCGACACAACGCTACCAGATTATCAAGCTCGGCGGCAGTAATAATCTGCCCGGTCGGATTATGAGGAAAATTAATAATAATGCAGCGCGTGGTAGGACGCATCGCTGCGGCAATACGCGTAACATTAATACGCCACTGCTCTTCTGCCCGTAGCGCAACGCACGTTACTTCAGCACCGGCAACCTTGGGAATATCACGTAATGATTGATAGCATGGCGTCAGCACAATAACGTGATCACCTGGCTTGCAGAGCACACGCAGCGCCGCATAAATACCTTCCTGAGCACCGGCAAAACAGAGAATATTATCGTGCGTAAGACCAGGATAACATACCCGTGCAATTTCCTGTCGCAACAACGGCATACCTTGTGACTCGGTATACTGCAACCGCAAGTTCTGCCAATGGTGGAGCATTTCTGCATCAGCCATCTGCACCAACTCCTTCATGCCAATACTTTCTGCATCAGAACAACACAATACATACGGCGCACTAAACTCATGCTGCGCCAAATAACGTTCAAGCTTAAAAGGGTTCACCGCACATCTCTCCAAACACGTAAATAATTAAAAATTGTTGCACGCCCCATCGCAAGCACCTGCGCGATATAATCAGCTGCATTTTTTTCAGTAAAGGCACCATGCTCAAACAAATGCTGCACCAGTGCTCGTTTTTGTTTTCCCGATAATTGGGACAGATCCCAGCCCTTTTCTTTTAAGAATGCAGCGATTACCTGATGCACCCGCTCCTGCCAATCATTTTTAAACAGCACCTCCGGCTGCTGGCCACCAACGGCAATAAGCTGTCCCAAAAGAACCTGAAAACTACTAAAGACGGAAACATCACTATTGATGCATAACAAAAACTGATCATCCAGCGGCACCGAGATTGATTTGATCAGACGCCCGTCAGGCGTCATTTTGCGATACACCGTTTGTGCAAGATCTGCCGGCAACGGCTCCTGGCTGAGTAATGAGGGATCCCCCACCCGCCTGCTTGATAACGCGCCGGCAATAGCAACGATGCGATCGGCAGTACGGTCATGCACAACGGCTTCAACAAGCGGGTGGAAAAGTAATGCAAGGGCATCACACAGTGATTGATACGTAGATATTTTCTCCATCATAAAGAGACCTTTTTAGATAAAAAAGTATATTAATGATGGTTAATATATATTTATTAATATAAATATGCAAATAATTCTGGACTTGTGAGTCTAGCGTCATTGCGACCGCGAGCTTGCGTGGCGGGTGGCAATCCATTTTCCGTGGTAGCACGCTTTGCACGCCGTCAGCATGGCGTGCTACACTCCCGCAGCACACAGTACAAGGAAAATACAATGCACATCATCCTCTACATCGCTACGAGCGCCGACGGCTATATTGCCGACGAACACGGCAGCGTCGACTGGCTGCCACAGGCGCCTGAAAATCCTGCTGATGATTTGGGCTACGAAGCATTGCTCAAACGCACTTCACTCATTCTTATGGGTGATACGAGCTACCGCCAGATACTTGGCTTTGGACCATGGGCATGGCCAGACCATACAACCTACGTGTTTAGCAACACACCTGCACAAGAAGCGCCCGCCAATGTATTTTTTGTCGCCGGTGATGTGCACGCCGTGATTACCGCTTTAGATAAGCGCCATCCTCATGCATCGGCATGGCTACTTGGTGGGGCCAATCTGGCCGCGCAATATGCTGCCGCTGACCTCATTGATGAAATTATTGTTACGGTCACTTCTCACACTCTGGGCAAAGGCATAGCACTCACTATTCCGTATGATAATTACCAGTTAGTAGAAACTAAGCAGTTTTCCGGTGGACTAATACAAAAGAAATTCAAAAGGTGAGCGCGTCACGCCAACGTTCTACCCCTCAACCAACCGGATCTCTATGCGCTCAATCCCTTTTCCCGGCCGATCACGCTTCAGCGTCACCTTGCCAACCTCTCCAGTACTGCGTACATGCGTACCGCCGCAGGGCACTTGTGCAAAGCCATCAATTTTCCAAAATCGTCGTTGTGTTGCCTCATCAGAGTAGTCTTTGATAATTGGCAGATCAGCCACAATAATGCGATGGTACTCAGTACTCAATTGATCAAGCAGTGTGGATAGATTGGTATCGGTTTTAAAATCAATGCGCGCTTTATGCGGCGCGATATGAGCGCCAACTTTGTGCGCTTCCGGAAGAAAGCGCGAGGTCAATTCAAGAACAAGTTCGGCGGCAAAATGGAGACGCATTAACTTGAGGCGACGCTGCCAATCAATAGTCATGGTCAGCGGATCACCCACGTTGAGACCGTGGCCCGCTGGCAGCGTATACCAAATAAGCAAATCATCCATGCGCGAGCCAAGTACCGACATAGCGTTAAACGTCGCGCTATCACTTTCTTGGCCACCACAAAATGAAAAAGCAATCGTTGCCGCCGGCACTATTTCATCGCCGTGTACTGCTGCTACGGTGGTTACCAATTCTGTTTGGTAGGGATTGTCCCAAAAGATTTTACGCATGTACAATTCCTTTTGTATGGTGCAACAAAGTACACCATCCCCCACGTTTTTCATAGACAACGAGCTTGGTACACTCCGCTCATTTAACAATAATAAGGACCATAGTTAGTATAGTTGCCCCACCTACTTACACAGCAAGCCTTACGCCTTATACGCTATCTGGCTTAAACACAAACACACGCTGTATTGGCGCAATATAAAAATTTCCTGATGCATCTTTGCCAAGCACTATTTTTATTTTTTCATTATCTTTATCAACAAATGAGTACTCAGACAAGGTCTCATTGGCAACGTTTGCCTGAAGCCATTGCCGTACAAAGGCCAACGCCTTTTCTTCAGAACATGGCCGTACAGGCCCACCAGTGGCTTGATGCATGAACCAAGCAATAGACCGTAAAGCATCTTGTAAAAAAACGCCAATCGGCCTGAATTGAATGGTCCCAGCATCGGTACGCTTAATCATCATACTTATTACTTCATCAGGCGCATACATGCTTGGCACGGAATAACACTGATAATACAGCTCAAGCTGGGGCAGAAAATTTTTACGCATCAACGCTCTAAGTAACTTCGGCTTTACCCAGTCAATGTATTGTTGGCGTGTTAACAGCGTGCCATCAAGCGCAACCCCATCCATAAAACACCAAGAATGCGCGAATGCAAAGGCGTCTTCCGTTATTGCCGCCTCATCCCGCACACACTCCATCTTCCATACGGTATTAACATCGAAAATATAATCCGGCCACGCTGGCATCTTTTCAGTGACCCGTGACGGACTCCCATTACCTGCCACTGATGGACTACTATCACCGGCTAAACACGTTACACTTAGTGTCATGGCACTCATACATGCCATAAAAAAATACTGCTTCATACACTCCCCTTTTATGCACCTATGTATGCCTATCCAGCACACACGCAAAGCAGAGTTATCGTACTAAAACAGGGCCGCCTAAAAGAATAGCTGCTAAAAATACCTGTACTTTAGTCCATCATTACGCCTCAGCACTTAGATTTTTCTATCTCCAATGCTTCATGAGGACGGCACGACCCGTCTGATGATGCGCGCACCGGACGGATAAGCAGATTTCCGTCAGCATCCTTTTTAATTTCTGCTGCCATGAGTGGCTCCTTCCATGACGGTAGCCTGAGTTCTCTTTTTTGAAACGATGCAGGAGATGCTTCTTTGGTCAAATACTCAATACCCAACGCAAAACAAATGGCAGGCGTGCGCTGCTGTATGCCCTGTTCTAATGCCTGTCTAAGACCAAAGTGCATCACAACATTTTTTAAAAATTGGATCGTTCCCTTGGCATGCAGTCTCCCTGCATCATCAAGCTTAAGAAGCATGCCAATTTCTTGATTATCCGCATAGATATTCGGTGTAACGTAGTATTGATAATAGGATGTTAAGTGTGGCGACAAGTACTTGCGCGCAATAGCCAAACACACCGTGCTATGAACCATTTCTTCGTATTGTTCGAGCGTCAAAATATGAGCTTCGACCAATGGTATACCACTGTTCCAACACCACGAGCGAAGAAACGCAATAAAATGAGCATTAAAAGCCGTGTCATCTGCATCTCGAGCGGCAGCATTAAGGCCTTTTGCAACAAAGACACAGGATGAAGCCTCAGTGCTCGCACCGTCAGCGCCATACAACAAGCCACCACTTGCAGCCAGTACCCACCAAGCACACCACATAGCACATTTCTTCATACGTCCTCCTGCTGCCTTTTGATGCATCTCTAGTCTTGCTGGGTAGACTAAGCCCACAAACACTAGCAAGACAGCAAAAAGCAACGGAAGACTATGGCACATAATGGACAAAAGTAAGCTCGCACCGCCCCCTTGCTCACCCAAGCACAGCACATACTCCACACGTAACAATCAGTTCAACCGCACAGATCGGGCAATGCGTCCGCACAATGCGCCCCGTACAATGATAGTTTTTAGGATCACCGCACCTACCCCGGGCATACAGCCCATCATCGATCGGACCCCTGCCATCCTCTAACTCACGAAGCACACGAGCCTGCTCTTCGGTCTGCACGCAAGGACATGATGCACAGCACTTGCCATACGCAATCAGTAACGAAACAGGAAACGTGTCACGATATTTTTCCAAACAAGCTGCACACACAATACTTTCCCGGCACGGTCTTAACTCATCAAACTGGTATTGTACTGGCGCCTGCTCTAGCAAATTCGTAGCTTGGTCCGCACTATGCAAACTACTAATAACACCACACAACAGCACGACAAGCCATCGGCCTTTCTTATTCATTACGCATCCTTTCCCTAAAGAAAGCGTGAATATACAGAGCAACCGAAAAACACGCGAGATCGCGATAATCATTGACGCAAAAAAGAGAGGTGCGTAACTATGCAGCACATGAACATCATCGATCTTTCCCACACGCTCACCACGGCTATCCCCACCTGGAGCGGGACGCCCGCACTGGTCCATCTGACCAGCACACTCGACTATGACGCCTGCACCACCATAACGAAGTTTCGATGCCAACAACTCCTGCTCAGCACCGGTCTGGGTACCCACATTGATGCTCCAGCACATTGTGTGCCGGGTGGCGCTACTATCGATCAGCTACCCATTACCGCTTTTGCTCACTCGTGGCGTCAAAGGAGTTGGCATTGATACCTTCAGTGTTGATCTGCCGGGCAGTGACCGTTATGCCTGTCATGAGATACTGCTTGGTGCCGGCTGTTATCTGATAGAAAATCTTACCAATCTTGCAGGCCTGCCCCCAATCGGCGCAACCATTATTGCCCTGCCATCCAAGGTCGCTGGTGCAGTAGAGATGGTGGCACGCGTTATTGCGCTTTTGTCATAATCAATGGTTTACCCGCGAAACGCACGCCCCAGAGCATACCCTGCCACACACCCAACAATAAGAATCATATTCTGACTAGAAAATGCCTCGGCATATCCACTCAGTAGACACCGGACTACTATAATACCGGCAATCATAGGACCAACGTCGTATACAAAACGGGCAAGCGATACTATCAACTTATTTTTCATAACTACTCCTTAGCTAGGCAATGCATCCATCGCAGCGCCTTCTCGTTCTCTGGCGTCGGCTCAATCTGCCGCAACAACCTTCGTGCTATTTTGCCCTCTTTTTTATAGCGCACCAAGCGCATAATGCGATGAGCGTAAACCCATACAAGCGCCGTTGCAACACCCAAAAATCCCCCCGCATATATGCCGGTGTGTGCTTTTTGGGCACATAAATATCGATCAAGTACTCTGCCCGTTACCTCAGGGCTATCAATCCTTAATGAGCCCTTATACAACTCTTCATCAATAATGCGGGCAGGAAACACTGCCCCAACCAGTGATCCTGCGAGCGCCATACCAAGCGCCACGCCAAGCGGCTTTGCAATATCTTTCATATCTATCAATGGAAGCGGTCCCACAAAAGCTGCAGCCCCAAGAATTGGTGCAAACATGGCGGCAAATACGCCACCCGCAATCACGCCCCAGGCAGTACCCCAGAGCGATGGTGAGTTCTTTTTCGAAAGCCAATCATACAAGCCAGGTGCAAAGCTTTTCATATTATGTTTATGAAACCCTTCGGAGAAATACTCCTTGGATATACGCACCGTATACTGATCATGAAGCACTGCAAAAAGCACAATGCTTAAAAAAATTGTTGCAAACAGGCCACCACATTTAAGCACCTTCATGCCTGTCGGAACTTCTTTTTTCCATTTCAGGATTCGTAAAAAAAGGGGTGCTTTGGTACGTATAGTTGCCACCACTTCGGGATGCGTACTTGCCAACTGCTGCAAGTACCTTTCCGTCAAAGAAGGCGCCGCCTGAGCACTCGTACCTACCAGTACAAAAACAAGAAAGTATCCCACATAATGCTTTAACACACCGCCACCTTACCCCAACATATCCTGCATACCAGTATGCTGCAACCGCTATTCACCCACGCAAGAGTTTGGCCTGACAAAAAAAATTGTCTTTTTACGCCCGCAGTATCTCTACAATATAATGCATATTCCCATCACCATGCAGATCAGCCTCTTTTACCACACGGCACGTGCGCCCATGCTGTGCAGCACTTGTCTGTATCCGGTCAAACACTCTTTTGCTCGAGGTCACAAACATTCTGCCATCAGCAGCAAGCAGCTCAAATCCGACCGTCATCAACTCATCAAGTAGCTCGTCATTCACGTCATAAAAAGAACGCGCCAAGGCTTTGCGCTCCGGCGCCATCTGCTCATATTCGGCAGTTGAAACGCTATCCCACGGCACGCCGGCAACGATAACATCTATGGTGCCTGCATACTGCGCAAGAAGATGAGAAGCCCCTTTTTCATGCACCAGCTGAACCTTTTCGCGGACCTTATTAAGCTCTGCATTCTCGCGTGCAGACTGGATTGCATATTCACTCACGTCAGTCCCAATAACCGCACGAGCGCCGTTATGCGCAGCAATAATGCCGAGTGCACAACAACCACAGCCGATGTCTGCCACCACTTTGTCTTTAAAAATGGCATTATCCACCAGATACTGCGCAAACAGCTCAGTCAGCTTTCCCGGTGGATAGGCGTTGACATTGGTAACCACAAAATCACGCCCAAGGATGCGGACGCTATACGGAACTTTTTTAGTAAGCATTACCGAAAGATACTGCTCGGCAGCGTCGTTTATTTTTGCCACAACTCCTCCTGTGCACACCAAAAGCCATAGCAACGAAATCCTCTTTTTCACAAGGCCTCCAGAAAAAAAGTGAAAAACACTTCGCTGGTATTCATAGCACATGAGCCGCAGGCTGCCAAGGTGCAGCGATGCGCGCCGCGCTCTGCCACCAAAAAAATAAGGCCCCGGATCACCGGAACCTTCACGAACGTACGAGCCGTAAGGCCCGATGGTTCAAATTTTTAAGATGTAGCGCAATGTATTTTTACGAGGGTTAGGCGTTAAAAGCAACACGCTTCTTTTTGCCGGCGGATAGCCCTCGCATTGGAAGTACTGGCCTTGTCTATAGCGGCGCAGCCAGCCGGAGCTTCGCGGCTAAGCGATTTACGGCGAAGACTGGTGGAGGCAAGCGGATTCGAACCGCTGGCCTTCCGCGTGCAAAACGGACGCTCTACCAACTGAGCTATGCCCCCACAAAAAGGATCACGCCCTCTGCACAACGACCATCAATGCTGCACAGGGGCGGAGTAAAAAATACATTTCAAAAAAATAACACGCTTTAAAAAAAGCGCATCATTCGTAATTGGTGGGCCTAAGTCGACTTGAACGACTGACCTCTCCGTTATCAGCGGAGTGCTCTAACCACCTGAGCTATAGGCCCGCTATTCAAGAGCACTTATGCAATGCCACATTATTCTTTGCTATTGACATCAAGCAGAAATGGATAGATCGAGTGTATTGAGTAAACTCAATTGTCATTCACACCTTACATAGAGCTCATTAATGTGCTCTACTTGGTATTCATCTCCCTCGAAAGGAGGTGATCCAGCC
>Ga0214923_10004774_pt1 | contig 16147 bp, 16 predicted proteins | sample LL1510_MetaG_FD_177993 | JGI IMG/M metagenome (GOLD analysis project Ga0214923, IMG submission 177993) | Freshwater microbial communities from Lake Lanier, Atlanta, Georgia, United States - LL-1510 | ecosystem: Environmental > Aquatic > Freshwater > Lake | place: USA: Georgia | collected...
CCTTCTGCTCCCGAAGCCCAACCCTACCCGTTATTATTTGACGAATATCAGCCCAACCAATATTGTCACCCCAATTTGACGGCTCATCCAAAAATTGGCAGTGACACTTTCCACAATAATACGCGCACACAATTACGTGGCCAATAATTTTTTACCGCCATATAATAGTGAAATGACATTGTTTTCAGATTGGTTAAATACATTGATTGTTTTAGGTATTATCTTGATCATCATACTATGGTTCAAAAAGCAAAACCTGTCCTCCTATTACGAAGGCTTTGTCCAAGATAGTCGGTATATTTATAAAAAAGATGGTCAAATATACGACGATTTTTACATCGAAATCTATGACCGGCTTTTTCTTCCTAATGTTGATGTCGCTGACCAAGTAGATCAAATCGTCGAAATCACCCAGGCTGGGAAGGGGAGTGTATTCTTGGACGTCGGTAGTGGAACAGGACATACCGTGGGTCATTTACAGCAAAAAGGATATTTAGCATTCGGAATCGATCGATCGGAGGCCATGATTAAACATGCATCGGACCATTATCCCGATTGTCAATTCAAATGTGGCGATGCCAATGTCCCTCTAACCTATGAGGCTGGATCGTTCTCCCACGTTTTGTGTTTGGGATTTACACTCTATGAAATGCGACCTGCGGATAAAATGGCGTTTTTCCAGAATGCGCATCAATGGCTACATCCGGGTGGGTATTTGGTTTTACACATTGTAGATCCCACTAAATTCGATACAATTATTCCAGGTGGAAAACCGGCCATCTTGGACAATCCCCAGAAGTATTCCAAGAAACGGATCACCGATACAATCATCGATTTCATCGATTATCAATATGAAGGGTCTTATACATTTACACCGGCCACGTCGTCGGCATTATTGAGAGAGACATTCACGGATGAATTGACCCAAAATGTTCGACAACAAGAAAAAACGCTGTATTTGGATCCCACGGATCAAATTATCGCCGCTTTGGGTGCGCGAGGTTTTGTACAAAAAGGTTTAGCCAAAATGCAAAGGGATCCTCATCAATATTTGTATGTTTTTCAGAGAGCGCATGATTTGATCGGGTATAAATGGTAATATTTTTGTATATGATATCATATGGTTGCCTGCGCAATATGATATCATCTTGGAATCAGTTTTGGTGGTGGTCCAAAGACTTCGTCCAAATGGCTGTGGAATCGTGTAAAACATTTATTTTGGACGGGGCCATTGGGGTTGCATTTTTCGTCTATTATTATTTTTATTTGATTGTGTTGTTTGCGATGGTTATCATAATCAGTTATTTCCGGTTCAAATACCCTTTTTGGTCGATTCAGCCGATTTATCACACATATGATTGGTTTCGGTATCTTGCGGTGAATTTTTGGATGACATCGCCGCAAAAAATCCGGCAAAAATTTGTCCGCGATTCAGGGTTAGGATCAAAATATTTGAATGGGGCGAATATATTGACGGTGCCTTTTGGTGAGGTATCTGGATCGGATGAAATCTTGGACTCCGTGGTGGATTTACTTCAGTGTCATTATAATCGACAGCCCGATATACTTTATACTTTGTCCAAGACCGATTTGAATACTAGGGTGGTAGCATGTTCTTCCTATATTAGTATTTACAGAGATTCACTCGATGGTTCAATTCTTGGATGCATGACATCAAAATCGGTTCAAATGTATTATTTAGGATCAAAGATCGATGAACCCGTGTTTTTTTGGGACCATATTTGTGTCCATCGCGATCAATTTGGGCGAGACCAGAAAAACCGTTTTTTGAAATCCAATGTAACGAGGAATTTGATTCAAACACATCAATATAACCAAGATCTTGGACAAAGAACCGCAACAGTATCGATTTTCCATAAAGAGGGGTCCCTTTGCGAGGGTGTTGTCCCACTGGTCGAATACGTGGTATCTGTTTTTCAATTATATGCGATTCGATCCCCCAAAATGCCGCCACATATAGTTGTTACAAAACTTAATCCACGCGAAATGGTGGAACTCATGAGATCCGGATCTGGACCTGGATCTGGATATGGATCCATCCAGATATTCCCCGAAATAGCCAATTTAGCAGAATGTGTTAAACAATCCCTTTTGTATATTTACGCAATCAAACGCCGGGATGAAATTCTTGGAATCTATGTTTTGCGCGATACCAAGACAATTTATGACATCGCATCGTATGATGAGGGTGAGCCCGGAGGTCGCGGGACAATAGAATTCGCATGGTCCCTAAATGTGGAATGCACAAACGACGTATTTTTCGCGGGATTTTTGGAAACTTTGTATCAAATCCTCGGATCTGGCGGACAAAAGGGGACATCGTTCCAATATGCCCGTTTTACCGATTTAGGACACAATGCGATCATATTGGAAAAATGGAGACAAAAATACACTCCATTGGCAGTTACAACTGCGGCTTATTATATTTATAATATGGTGGTTCCAAAAATGCCATTGGATCGGAATGAATGTTTTTTGATAATGTAATTATCTAACATATTTTCCAGCTCTAGCAAAGGAATCGACTATAAATATAATAAAAACACCTAGAAAAGTGTAGAGCACAAATTCTTCTGTTATATTGCTCGTCTTCTCATTATGCTGTTGTTCGAGCATATGAATCATGTAATTGATTTTCTCCATGAGTTTATCGTCGTATAAACGGTTATTGGGATGGCCCATATTTCCACTCGATAATGCAGTGGTTGTCATCAAGTTATGCATGGTACCGTTACTAGCTGCGTCATACACATTACGATAATTACTATAGGGATTGGTATGCGTTTGTAAAATGCCTAAATCCTGAGTGGCGGCTGAAAAATGGGAGGATCCTGGACCCGGCTTCGTTGCCGACTGAGGCATTTGGTGATGCATTTGTGTCTGAATAAGTGACAAGTTTTGCTGTATTTCATCTGCGACTGAATGGCTATCTCTACTATCCGTGCGTTTTTGAATGGCGGGGTGTGTTAAAGGTTGAAAATCAGCCAATTTATTTCCGTCGTTTTGTAGAGATAATTGGTTGATTAATTGATTGACACGTTCATTGCGTTCCGATTGGGCATTTTGTTGTTCTTCTACATTTAGTATCAATTCATCGCTTTGATTTATCGACTGGTACTGATTTGAAGGTTGAATCGGCTGTTGATTTGGTTCTTGTTGCGGTTTTTGCCCGGGTTTTCGTAATGTCGGAATACGTTTCTTTTGATTATTATTATTTGAATTCGAATCATCATTTGTCCATGGGGATGCCGATGCTAATAATGACATTTATGAAAAATATGGAAAAATAATAGAATAAATCAATACTTAAAAAATGGGCAGATAATTTTTCGAGTTTCTTGGCTAAAGATTTATCCCTCAGTAAATTATAAGTAGGGTATCGATTCGATTATTGTATTATAAAAAATATGACGAATTATAGAGGAATGGAAAAAACAACAACATGTTTAGCCCAAATCATACCGATTGTTTTGTTTTATATGTATTTTGCGTATCCTGATAAAATGCTTGCACTAAGTATTGAACCGATGGGGCGTTTTATTGCGGTTTGTTTGATTTTATTTTACACTAGTTTAGACATTTTCTATGGAATCGTTTTTGTTATTTTTGTGATTTTTTATTACCAGATGGATTTGGTTGAGGGTTTTAATGAAAATTTTACTGGAGTGACTTCATATGAAGCTATGGAAGGGTCTCCGGTAGAGGTACAGGTGCATATACAGATGCCCGCACCTCTCATTGCATCGACAAGAGATCCCGTCATGGTTTCCGTATATTCTCACCAAGAACCCGTCGGATTAATGGATCATAAATTGGCTGTTCATCAGGATATTGTTTATCCAAAATTGTCTGATGAATGGACACACAACGTTTGGAATACTTGGTTTAGTGATAACTCGACGAAACCTTTTGCATCGACCGGGGTGGTTTCACAACCCTTTGCATTGGTATAATATTTTATCTTGTTATTTTACACCTTTGGACATTTAAGGTCTATCCGTGTTTTTGTATCCAAATGGATACAAAAATGTGGATTGCCTATATCCTTTTCGTGCATAAATATATTTATGCACGAATAGAGATTAAGTTCGCACAAAATACGAATCAATTTTGTTCAAAAATGTAAAATCAATAGTTGTGCTTACCGCTTCTCTACGGCTTTAACAACGATTGTCTTACTTTGTCTTGTTTCTTCTCCTAAACAAGTGAAAGACGATACCCGACTAAACTCGTCTGGTCTTGTTTGATTATTTATCCAACAAGTAGTCAAGTTCATTATATTTACTGCGGAATTCGCATCTCTGGTTCTAAATACGGTTTGTTTGTTTTGGCAACTCACGCAATTAGAACACACGAAAAGACGATATACTTCCTTGTTCTCTTTATCTCTATAATTTTCTCCATGGATTATAACTAGGTACCAAACCCTAATATACATAGATGCCATCCACGAAATCTAAAAGATCGAAACCCAGCAGATTTGAACATTCCATCGTAAATTTTTTCGAATATCTCCATAGACAAATCTATGCCCTCAATAGTAGCAAATTTTTCGCAGGTTTGATGATTATCGTACTCAATATTGCGTCCAGATTTGTCAATATCAAATTGAGTAAAACCATGGAAAGCTACTTAAAATTCACCTTTAGTCGTCAAATCCTCATTTTCGCCATTACTTGGATGGGAACTCGTGATATCTATATCGCCCTCATATTTAGCATTGTTTTTATTCTTTGTATCGATTTCTTATTCAATGAAGAAAGCCGATTCTGCGTTCTCCCCACTCATTTTACCGACTATCATATACAGCTATTGGATGCAGCACCTATGGATGCAAGTGGATCTACAATACAAACAACTACCACCCCCCCACCCAGTGGCAGTATCGTAAAAGATCCGTCAAATAATCAATTGTCACATGAAGAAATCAAACAGGCAAAAGAAGTTTTAGAAAAGGCCAAGAAACAGAATGCACACCTCATGTATGGCAATGGAACAGCCTACGAAGGATTTTACAATATACAATAATTTTTGATGTTGATTTGATATTAGATGAACCAACATCAAAAGATCTTATATCAGCCTACTATAAGAATGAATTTAGGAACAGATATCAAACGATTAAACTTATATATAAATACGAATATTCCGGGTAATCGGCCTTTTCCATTAACCTATCAAACATTATGGCATCCGCCCACGAATACGGGCGAACAAAATAAGGGTGATGCATCCGATTCTATAACCGACGATGACGAAACCGATTCCGACAAAATAAAACCCGATGCAAAACCATATTTTACGGATGAGAACAAATATGAATTGTCCAAGATAAACGAACTTTCAATCGAAAACCGTCGCCGATGTTTTTTCGATCTCGCATTATTTAAACGAATATTGAGACCGAATACCGAAACAATAGACGAAACACAAAAACATGCGAATGCGAATCATAATATTATGATTATGTTACAGACACTATTCCCGACTACATTTATGTCATCCCAATCGCAATCTATAACCACAAGTTTTGATGAATTTATTTTACGGCAAAATTCCGCCGTTACACAGTCAGTATTTATTCTTCCGGATTTTATTAAAAATGCATTAAGCTCCAATCCGTATAAAATGTCTTATATAGTCATTGGTGGGACTACATATACTGTTACAAAATCGATCTGGTTAAACGATATTTTAAACAATCCACAATATCAAATATTATTCCAACGACTCGTACGAACAAATCGATGGATAGAAAAAAAAATAGAGGAATGCACCCAAAAAATAATCCCAAATTTACAAAAAACGTATGAAACAAATAGAGACGCGTTTCGTGACTATATATATAATCCAGCACAATTTGCCGCTTTAAAAGCTAGAATAGACCAACAAATGAACGATATAGATAGAAAAACGAGACAATCACAAAATAGCGCATATGCCCCATTTGCTCGAAAAATTAGAAGTTATATTGATGAAATAATGGATGATCCATCATTAGATAATGCTCAATTTGACATAATCATACGAAAATTTTATCAATATGAAAAAAGACGTCTAACATCATTTCAACTGATACCCGCGGATTTTAGAATTGGTTTCTATGTGAAAATGATGAATTCATTAAAAATATTGATTTTACATGAAAAAATAATAGATTATTTGAATGATCCGTCCAAGTATTCGACTCTGCGCAAATTAAAACAAGCGATTAGTAATAAAAACAACATTAGCAGTAGTAATCAATATTTTGACAGCGAACTTTATACAAAACTTACGTCTGAATATGAATTCCAACAATTCCAAGATATTTTTCGTTTATTGAATCCATATATAATGCATACAATTTCAGTGGGTAATCCTTTATTAGAGTCCATTTTTATGAATTTTGCAGAGCCAGATACTTATACGAGTTCAATAACACTATTTGGCACTGGCGGACTAATAAGATATGTAGAAGAACAATTTATAAAAGAACAACAACCCAATTATACATCAAATATCACATTCCCGAGCGACATTCAAAAAGCACTAGAAGTTGGCGTGGTAATTATCAAAAAAAGCGCAGCTAAAGATAAAAACAAAGACCAAGATAAAGACCAAGACATCGATATTTTTTCAGAAGTATCGAATGAAGTCGCCGAAATCTATGTTTCGCTCAATTTAGCCAGAGGCGTTTTAACCAAGGATTCGATAAAGCAAATCAATTGTCCATATAAAAATATGCGGTTAAAAAATCTATACAAACAGTTAAAATCCCAAATGCAGACAAAATCAACAACCCGATCACAATTTTTTACTCCGGCAAAACTATTGGTTTTACCGCAATCGTCGCAACGCGTAAAAAATGGTAATCCAAATCCAAACCGAAAATCAAAAAGGGTGCAGCCACCAAACATGCCAAATAATATTACACGAAGAAAAGTACCAAATATGGAATAATAGTCATTGTATGATCATTTCCATAATAAAACACGGTTTTTTTTCATCATATTTTTCAAACAATAATAATCGTGGATATTCCAACATGGTTTTTCCGGTTAATGTAAAACCATAATGTTCATAATATGATACTGCTGTATTGAGAGAACTCACAATGATTTTTATATCTTGATCAGTATCCGCATTTTCCCGTTTAACCCGTTCGATAAATCCGTTTAATAACATGGATGCATATCCAAGACTTTTGAATCGGGGTTTTGTACAAACCATGAGAATATAATATTCGATGGTATTGGTTTCGCGATTCACAAACCGGTGATAAATGAGGCATGATGGACAGCTCATCGTATTGAAAGTCGCATTGTCCATGCAATAAAACGCGAATTTTGTTATTTTTCGGCGGGCCAACAATTGGGCCACATACGTGGATGATATAGTTCGATAGGAATAATAATTGATCAATTCTTCTACATGATCGTATAATTCATCCACTTTCTCTTCGTGATTTTCATATTTTTCAGTGATATGTTTGATCAGATCATCTGAAAAGTAATTCATAATGCATATTAGGTGGGTATTATTATTATGTTTTACTAAAAACATAATAACATAGTAAATTTTCAATTTTATTTTTCCGGATCGACTGATTTGGAATTTCGAGCGCGCATTGTTTTGTTCGGCGTCTCTTTCTTTGATCGCGTTTTTCTAGAAGGCGTCTTCACCAACCTCTGTTTTCGCAAATATTTCAACAATAATTTCAAATTACGCACAGAGAATTTACCAAGACTGGGTTTAAAAATTATATCCAATTCATTACAAATACCCTCCGACATCTGTTTTTTCAATTCTGGATCGTCGATACTGTACATATACACTGACAATAAACGATTGAAAAAACGGCATTCAATCAAAACGACGTCGTCTTTCAACGGCAATCTGGCGGATAGACCATCGAGTTTCTTATATTCCATCCAATCATATGTTACTATATTATCGTCGATATCAAGATTATCATCGGTAGTGACAGGTTGTTCAAAAAAATCGAAATAAGAAACCAACGAATAGGCGGGATCTCCGTAATTTTTATTTTTAATATCGAGTGTATTTCTCGTGCTAAACACACCCTTTCGAATCGCATCCGGAACAATAAATTCTTTTAAAATCTCATCTTGGACAAATAAATCGGCAATCAGTTCTGATACCTTTTTGGCGCTATCTTTATCATTGGGGTCCAACGAAAATATCGCTGCGATCGTAGTTTTAAGATGCATATATAATTCATAATTTGAATGTCGCGAATTAAAACTGAGTGAATTTTTGAAATATTTGCGATCGGCCTTGTTTGTGGTCAAATAATTATTGTAATAAATATACAGTTTGTAAAAAATGAGTCCGGCATAATTTGCCAAGGCCTTTATATGTGTTTTATTCTCATCACTTTTAGTGATACCATGTTTCCGTAAAAATGCGGTCACTAATTTGACGACACATTTTTCGACTTCAACGACGATATTTTCTCGAATAGCTAGGGCATTATGTGATTGAGGTATTGAATTCAATGTATCACTCACGAGTGCCTTCATAATGGGAAATGCATGTTGTATTTTACATGAGAATGTCATTTGTGGTGTAGAACATACATCTTCCAATGTGATTTCACGTTCTCGATCGTAATCTACGTTATTTTTACTAGATATATTTTCAAAATAGTGAGTTTGCATATAATAAACATTGGTTCCGCGTTTATGAAAAAGGGAGCGTTTGTTCGGCTTACCTACAATTTTTTCCGTATCATCACCCGTTTTTAATAATAAATTTCCTTGGATTTTTTTCATACCTTTTAAATGTCGGATCAATATTTCTGCCAATTTCATCAAAGTGATCAAAATTATATTGTTACTTTGTTCCGGTTGTAAAAAAGTAAAATGCCATTCGACATTGGAAAAGGATCCACATTCGGATTCTGTATGATAAACAAATTGTATTGGAAATTCATGTTTTTTGTCTTCACTGCGAAACCGATACAATTGATTTTTCTGAAATTTATCCTCATTTTTTGTGCATTCTAATGCAAGAACTGTTCCTAAAGAGGTATCTCCTAAATCGTTTGTGATATAAAAATGGGTTTTATCTCCGGCTCGGGTAGTCTGTAAAACTTTGGGATCTTCGAATGTCTCCTCTAAACGATTTATCATTTCTTGATCATCCTCATCCGGTTCAAAATCGGGGGACTTGAACAGATTAATGGTTTTGGTCGAACTATCGGTGTTAAATAAAACGGTTCGTTTTACACCTTTTTGTTTGGGTCGGTCGATTTCAAGAATGTTAGTTTTTGTCAGTTTTGTAATACCCGACGTTTCCAGTTCATATCCGATACTTAATATATGTCGTAATGCACCATTTTCATGTATATCTCCACCATAAAAAAGAGAATTTATATTTTCCATCCTTTTTATCTTTTTATAGATTTGTGTAAAATATATATATATTATTGTGTTATTTTTTTATAGAAACTCATGTAGAATCGATGTCCGATTACTATTATTAAGGTCTATCTCAGTTTTTGTATCCGCAACGAAGGCACCAGAAGGATAGAGATATAAAACGCCCACCATCTTTGAGAGAGACCTATATCCAAACAGACTCGTGCATAAATATATTTATGCACGAATAGAGATTAATGATCATTTTTATTGATAATATCTTTTGCGGCAGCCAATTGCGAAGTGATCGTATGCAGCATCTCTGGAAATGTATATGATTTCAAAAGTTTATCGACTTCCTTACCTACGATGAGTCGGGTGGTTTCATTTGTCTCGTCAAAAGTCTTGCCGGTTTTCATATTATCTAAATCCTTTTGCATTTTCAACCCCCATTGTGCCATTCCCATGAGGCGATTTTTCTTAGATTTTTTGTTTTCCTCTGTATCTTGGGATCGGTCGATCGCGTTCGATTCGACCCTAATTTTTGCAAAGGTTTGCGCGATACAAAGTTCAAGAACTCGTTGATACAAAAGTTGTTCAGATTCGTGAATAAACGAATCGCGATGTTCCATCAAGAATGCGACATTATCCTCGGACGTTGATGTCATGTTTTTGATTAGTGTCGATGAATGAATCAAAGGTTGTTGGTTGTTGGTTAGTGGTTGTTGGTTTAAAAGACATTTAAAAAAGGCAAATCAATTTTACAACCTAATACAAAATTTTTTCCTTCATGTTCGACCATATTTCGAAACTCTCGAGAGAATTGGATGAATCTACATGTTTGAGTTTTACTTTTCGATCATCAAGGTCTTTTGCAATTTCGTCATAAATAAATTCATCGTCGAATCCGATATTTTTGGCATCCGTACGGGTATTACTATAATGGACATCGGTGATTCTTGCCCAATAAATGGCAGAAAGACACATTGGACAGGGTTCGCAACTACTATATAAGCGATAATTTGATAAATCGTGAGTACCTAATTTTTTACAAGCTGCGCGAATCGTAACAATTTCAGCATGAGCGGTTGGATCATTGAGTTCAGTAACTTGATTGTGACCCTCGGCGATTATGTTATAGTCAGAATCAGTAATAACACATCCAAAGGGTCCGCAACCTTTTTGGACGCTCTTTTTTGACAAATCACATGCACGATCCATAAAAAAAGTGTCTTTTTCTACTGTTTCCATTGTTATATTTTCCATTTGCCTAATTATTCATATTATCATTATATCGTTTTCCAACATAAAATCTCGATTTTCTACATATTGAATTTCGAAACACCCTTTACAAATCTGCCTACTAAATCGCCAATTTCGTCATCGGCGATCATGGAATAAATTTCGCCATTTTGAAGATCGGATGTATAATATCTTTTACCCTTGATAGAGACTTCAAAATACTCAACCTCCTCCTCTTCTTCCACTTCGACTGTTTCTTCCTCCTCTTCTTCTTCCTCTACACCCTCTACTTCTACTACTTCCTCCTCCTCTTCTTCTTCTGCTACTTCCTCCTCCTCCGCCTCTTCTTCTTCACCCTCTACAACTTCTACTACTTCCTCTTCTTCTTCTTCTTCTGCTACTTCTACTGTTTCTTCCTCCTCCTCTTCTTCTACTTCTACTACTTCCTCTTCTTCTTCTACTTCTACTACTTCCTCTTCCTCTTCACCTTCTACAACTTCGACTTCTTCCTCATCTTCTTCACCCTCTACAACTTCGACTTCACCCTCTAAAACTTCGACTTCGTCGATTTCTTCGGAAAGTGCGTCATCAATAATTTCATATACAATGTTTTGTTTAGCTTCGTCATCAGATTCCGTTAAATCGACAACTTCTAATACCGGAGATACAATTTGCATAGCAGATGGTTTCTTTTCAACCTTGATAAATACATCTTTTTTTTCTAATTGTGACGATGCCGCGTGCGAAGATATAGGAAGATCTGGCAATTGATTCCCTAAATGCAAAAGAATCCGACGCAAAGTTTTGTTTTCCGCCTCTAATTCTTGGATACGCAAATTCAAATCCCGATAAATGGGCGCATCCAACATATATTCATACGTTTCACGGAACATTCTTTCGTTTGACATTATTTTATTGTGTGGGTTGTTATTTGGTATCATTCAAACCAAATCTTTAACCCGATTCAATTTTATTATTTTGTGTCCAAAATTATTTCTGGAAACAAAACCTATGCCAATCCAAAGTTACCTTTCATAATACTATTTTTACTCGGCCCTGGCTGTTTTTCGCTCTGTCTTTTTACTTTATAAACTCCCCCTGCTTGGGTTCCACCCCCCTTTGTTCCACCATAAACCCCCATAATAAAATCGTCTGTATCTTCGTGCAATTCCGGCAAAATTCGTGTCAAAGGTTTATCGATTACCAATAACATATGTTTTGTACTTAACAATTTCCGGTATTCTTGGATCGATAAATTTCCATAAAACTTATCCAACAAAAAATGCGGATTGGGTGCGGGTTTAATATTATTCTTATAATCGTAGATTTTACCATACAATTGATTCAATAAATGATATCGCTCGAATTTGGTGGAATCGTCAATATTTTCCTTCATTAGAAAACCGACGGCACATTCGGGGCGACAAAAGGATCCATATCCACAAATCGATCCGTCATTTTCGTATTTCGGAATATAACAGGGTTGATTATCGTATTCATACGTGCACCAAAAACACGCCGACTTTTTCTCTGGCATGGCGTTTTTATATAATTGGATTTTGAGTTTTTTGAGTTTTTGATTGACATCTTTTACTTGAATATCTGCTAAACCATCGTCGGTTTCCATTTGTGCAACCGTTTTACAAATACTACAAACGGTTTCGGATTTGGTGGGTTGATTCGTTTTCAGATTATCTTGGTAGGCGAAATCTGTTGTCTGTTCATTCTGTTGATAGCTAGAGTATTGCTGTTTTGTTAAAGAATCGTATGTCATAATCTCGGGTGGAATTTCGGAATTGTAATTTAATGGATCGGTAACTATTTTATTGAGTTGAGTATTATAATCTTCGACATCCTTGATGGAACATTTTAAATGGAGAATAATATTAGCAACAACAGGGGTCAAATTATTTTGCGGATTTTCGTTAAACGTTATTTTGCCACCCTTGGGTTTTCGACCACGTTTTTGCGAAGTGGGTTGCGAAGTGGGTTGCGATTGCGATTGCGAAGTGGATGTGGAAGTGGGTTGCGATTGCGATTGCGATTGCGAAGTGGAAGTGGGTTGCGGTTGCGATTGCGAAGTGGAAGTGGGTGGCGGTTGTGATGCAGTTATTAATGTAATTTCCTCGATTGAAACATGGACATTGTTTTCTGTTGGAGCCGTAACTAAAACATCCCCTTTATCAAGACACACTCTCTTTCTACGCCCCCGTTTTTTTGTAGTTTCATCATTAAAATTTCCAGCTGCCATTTTATGAAAAAAATAGGCGCAATATTTTATATGGTTTTACAATATGGTTTTCCTCGATCCCTCATCATATTTGAACAAAATTCGCCAAACGATAACATCCTCGACATAAAGGTATATAATTATCCGATCCAATGACCACTTGTTCAGCCTCTGTTGTGATTCGGTGTGAGAAAATGGCCTCGGTTCCATTGCGGCATTTCGAACACAGTGCGCGTAATTTTGTCACACGATCCGAATGAGGAACCAGGTCCAAGACCCGTCCAAATTTTTGTCGTTGAAAATCGCCATCGAGCGCACAAATATAAACCGTTTTACCCAGATCATCGACCAATGGCAAAACTGTTTCGTATAAATCTTCGAAAAATTGGCCCTCGTTGATTAAAATCACATCGGATTCCTGTAAAACCTTGGCATCAATATCACTCAAATGTTTTACCTGAATACACGGAATCATTCTACAATCATGAGTAGATAACATGGTTTCATGGTAGCGTTTATCGTCGATATAATTAACGACGACAACACGTTTCCCGATAAACGTATATTTTTTATACGCTTGGACAATACGCGTCGTTTTTCCTGAAAACATGGGACCAAGCCATAGTTCCAGATATCCAGACATTATTAGTGTCGATTGGGGGTATTTATTGTCTCATTTTGTATATTTTGGAGTTATAATCAATTTTCTGTATGCAATCAAATTCTATACTGTTATATTATAAAAGATGAAAGTACATTTAGCCAATGCGATACGAAATGGCCTTCCAATTATTAATAAAGATTTGCATAAAAAATGCAATTCTGAGGCATATCATTTAGAACTCGGTCAATATAAATATCGCAAACCAGATTCGGCGATATATAGTAGTGAAACCAATTATGATATTTTACTATGTTTATTCTATAATGGTAAATGCATATCGAGCGTCTCGGGAAATTACGACGCAACCAAACATCAAATGGAAATTGTATCCAAAACAAACCAAGAACATGAAGGCAAGAAATTTAATTTATATCTTCGAGCCGCCTTTATTTATTTGATGTGTTTCGTTAGACCAAGTGTAAAAACTATCATGTCATACTCGGTGAATCCGATTTCAACTTATACAATGTACAAGTATTTTCACGCGTCAAATAAAGATTTAGATGAATTTTTGCTTACTAAAAATCTAGATCCGGATTCTTTTACCGTTTCTCACGCCGATCAATTTCATAAATATATTTCCAATAAATACAAACATACTCCGGAAACTGCAAAAGAATCAATAGAAGAAATGTTACAGGAGGGTTATACAATGGAGGAATTGGGATGGGATTCTATGGAAGAGGCTGTAGAATTCATTATGAAAACAACAAAATTGGATGATGTAATCGTAATTTCTTTGAGATTGGATATCCAAACCCCTGAAATCCAAGAATACTTACTACAAACACTTTCCGTAATACAGATGAAATGCGAGAATACTAATCCCACCGACCAAAATGTTTCCACAAAACGAAAAAGAAATCAAACAAACAAAAGAGAAGAACCCAAGAAAAAAAATAGAACACGACGAACACCTTAAGGTCTCTCAAAGAGGGTGGGTGTTTTTGTATCCATACACATATTTAGTTTGCGGATACAAAAACACGGATAGACCTTAAGAAAATACTTTGTAGATTCTATTTGTATTTTTTATGAAAAAACAATACAAATAATTGGCAATAGACTAGGCAAATATGACACAAGATCAAACCGAAGAATCCATTCCCTGGGTCGAAAAATACCGCCCAACCAATTTCGACGATATTGTCTTGGATCCATTCAATCGGACACTTTTTGAAAAAATCATGGAGAAAAATTATTTCCCCAACCTCTTGTTTTATGGCCCTCCGGGAACTGGTAAAACAACTACTATTATTAATCTCATTCAAAATTACCAAACCCGATATTCGCGTCCCAATAAAAGTAATGTTATTCACTTGAACGCCTCCGATGAACGCGGAATCGATATTATTCGAAACCAGATTTATTCATTCGTCCGATCAATGAATCTCTTTGAAACGGGCCTGAAATTCGTTATCTTGGACGAGGTCGATTATATGACCAAGAATGCGCAACATGCACTGAAATATCTCTTACAGACAACGATCAATACCATCAATTCCAATGTCCGATTTATTTTAATATGTAATTATATCAGTAAAATCGACGATTCTCTGCAAAACGAATTCATTTGTGTGCGGTTTAACCAATTACCCAAGGGGGATATTTATGAATTTATACGCAAAATTGCGGAAAATGAGGGTATTCAAATTTCGGATACGGCGATTGATACGATCCAAACAATGTATCAGTCAGATATTCGAAGTATGATAAATTTCCTACAATTGAACCAAAATTACCAATTGGAAGAATGGAATCGGAATATTTTGAACGCGGAATTGTTCGAAAAGATGCGTGCCGGATTTTTGTCCAAGAATACGAAAATCGGCGACCATATTTTGTTTATACATAAAACAAGCATACAATACAATATTGATAAAAAACATATTATTCATAGTTATTTGAATTATGTCATTCGGAATTATCCAGGAAATGTTACACCGGAATTCTTAAATTTTGTAAAAGAATGTATTCATAATACGGATTTGGATATGGGGGATTTATTGGAGTATTTTTGTCTTGGATGTATCCGAATCCGATAAAATTGATCCAAAATATTCATTTGTAATAAACAACAACCCAACAACCCAATAATCAAAACCCTCATAAGAAGAATCATGAACCGTGCTCTAGCAATTGCCCATGTGCGTGATGTTTTACGAAAGACTGAACGAGTATTATCCGAAATGTCGCCCTGGTTCGATTTCACCAAGGGTTCCACTGATGGACGGATTAATTCGTTGAATAACGAGGACAAAGTTACACAATTTATCTTGGCGCATCCAGATATCAAAGAATTTTATGTAAAAAAAGAAGAAAGAGTGAAAGAAGTGAAAAAAGTGAAAAAATCCAAGAAATCTACTAAAAAACGATCAAAAGAAACCGCGGATGAAGAACAATCGGATGAATGCGAAAAAAATGGAGAAAAAGAAGAGAACAATCGCGCGTTTGGTGATATTGGAATTGATCTTACCCAATTTGGTTACAAGGAACCTTTCCTATGCAATGTTAAAATCATCTCCAAGTCGAATACATCACATAACAATAGTTGCGGACTCATTCCTTTGGTCGGATATACTTTCCAGCGCCGATGTTCGAACCATGATCGCGTGATGGAAGTTC
>Ga0214923_10004775_pt1 | contig 16145 bp, 12 predicted proteins | sample LL1510_MetaG_FD_177993 | JGI IMG/M metagenome (GOLD analysis project Ga0214923, IMG submission 177993) | Freshwater microbial communities from Lake Lanier, Atlanta, Georgia, United States - LL-1510 | ecosystem: Environmental > Aquatic > Freshwater > Lake | place: USA: Georgia | collected...
TCAGGAAATACAAACATTGAACTTTGACGACTTCTTAACCACAAAGTATTTGATTTTGATTTTTCATCATCTTCGTCTACAACTATTTCTTCTTCTAAATCTAATTTTCCAAATAATTTATTATCTTTTTTATATTCTTCTCTATAAACATTTTCTTGAAAATCATCCATTGCTAATCTTGTAGTTTTTATAAAATTTAATCCTGCTTCTTTATCTATACTTCCTTCATTTATTACCTTTATATTTTCTGTCATACTTCTCACATAACTTATCATTCCTCTTAAATATTTATCTTTAAATGTTTTTGCTAAAGAACGGTCAAATCCTGTTGGTTTTATATATGTTAACATAAATTCTTTTTTATCAATCTGTTTGTCTAATGGTAATAACAAATTTAATACATTAATTATTTCAGATGGCTGATCTTTCATTGGTGTAGCTGTTAATAATAATATCTTACACCCTTGTACTACATGTAAAAAGTTATGTAACGTTTTATATACACTAATATTTCCTTCTACAGTTTTTGCTTTATCTTTTATATTATGTGCTTCATCTATAATAATAACACGATTATTATATTCTGTTTTTAACATTGAATCTGACATATGCTTTATCTCTTTTGCAAACATTGAAAAAGTATATACTTGATATGCATATTTAATATTTTTTTGTATTCTCTTTCTAACTGTTCTTTCATCTATAACTCGTTTAGTTATTTTATCACGTAATTTTCCATCATTTTCATCTATATAAATATCAGTTGGCTGATATTTATTTGTAGTACAATCTCCTGCTATCTTTCCTATAATATCATTTTTAAGGGTTGGATTTCTTGTTAAAACTATCGCTGGACGAAAATTTGGATAAGTTTTTAATGCATTTTCTACTACTGCTGTTATTACACAAGTTTTACCCGTTCCTATACCATGATACACTAACATTTTATCATAGGGTGTATAAGATGAAATAAATCTTGATATAAAAACTTGTTGTTTAAATAACTCACCTGGTTTTATTTCATCAACTTTATCTAAACGTAAATCATCAAATTCTTTTTTAAATAATGTTGAATAATATAATTCATCACCTTCTGGTAAATTATATATTGAAGTTTCATCGTTATAATCTACGTAATAAGGAATAAACTCTTCTAATTTAAATTCCAAACTCATTTTCTAAATATATTTAATATTATATTTAGAAAATTTTAATTGTTAATTAACTTTTTTTAAGTCTTTTTTCAAATAAATGTTTCATCTTCTTCTTCAACTTCTTCTTCCTCTTCAAACCCTTCATCATAATCCTTTTCTTCTGCGTCTTCATCTTCATCTTCTTCGCCTAAATATTTTTCTTCTTCAATTTCACCTTCTTCTTCAATAATTCTTCTACGTTGTTTTAAGTCTTCTGCAGTTTCTTCAGCATCTAAACTATCAACATTTTCTTCATCAATATTTTCAGAAGCATCATCTACAATCTTATCAACATCTTCATCAATCATCTCTCCAGTTGATTTAGTTTCTTCTTCAACTTCTGGCTTATATACTTCAAATGCAGACCTAATAGCATCTACTAACATACCATTATAAGACAACTTAAGAATATACTTTTCGCCAGCCCTTTTGACAGGAGCATAGATAATAGCCTTTACTTCTCCTTCTTTCTTTGAAATCTTAGTAAATAAAGTAACAAAGGCTGAACTAAATAAACTAAAATCAGTAATCTTGACTTCGGTATTTTCTGCTATTGGTTTAAATGGTTTAGAGTATAAACTACCAAATAATTTCTTCAATGCCTTTTCGCTATTAATAGTTAATTTAACTGCAAGTGGTTCAACTTCTGTCTTAACAGCTACTTCTACTTGTTGAGCCTTTGACATTTGTTCTCTCTTTGAAACACGCTTAGTCTTTTCTGCTGGTTTAATTTCTTCAGTCTTCTTTTCTGCTCTCTTACCTTGTTTTTCTAATCTATCAAGTTTCTCTTTTAATTGCATTAATTTCTTCATCTTCTTTTCAGCTTTTTCTTTCTTACCTTTATCTTCTAACTTACGAATCTTTGCTTCTAATTCTGTAAAAGCTTCAGCTGTTTCTTTAATCTTTCTAGTAAGAGCTGGACCACGAGTACCTTGAGTAGGAACAAAGTCTGCTAATTCTTTAGCAGCTTGTAAGTTGCAAACTTTCTTAATAAAGGTAATAGCAAGTTTTCTAAGAATATCTTGAACTTTGTAAATGTTAGAAATATCACGTTCAAAACTATCAGTAAAAATATAAGTAGCAAAAGAATCAGAAGCAAGATCTTTGATAAACTTTTTACTTATCATTTCTAATTCAATTAATGAAAGTGGTTTACCTTCTTTAGATTCTAACTCTAATAATCTTGCATGAGAAGTACTTAAGTCTTCTACAATAGCTTCCATACGGATAAGTTCGTCATTTTCTTCTAAAGTTAATCTGCCGTCTTCTTTCATCTTTCTATAATTAGCGATTTGTTCTAACATGTCATCCATATGTTCGTATTTTTTCAATTTACTTTCTAACTCTCTCTTTAATCCTGATTTAACAGTAGATGTTCCGATAGATTCAATAATAGTATCAAAATCGATAGGTGAAGCTTTTACTCTTGGCATAATAAATTCTTTAGCTTGTTCTTCAGTGTCAAATTTAACAAGTTTTTTCTTACCATCTTCTACTAAAGTTCTACCAGTAGTAATATATTCTTTGACAATCTTGTTTATAAAATTATCATTGGTTTCATCTAATAAGGCATTTTGTTCTCTAGTTGATTTAATATCAGAAGTATTTTTAATAGTCTTAAGAGCTTCTCCAAAAGAATCTAAGATCTTAACTTTATTAGCAAGTGTATAATAATTTTCTATCAAAGTCTTATTATAAGAAATGTTATTAACTGTCATAAAAGGTTCAAATAAATCTTTATCGAATTCAAAAGTATCAATTTTATCATACCAAGTTTTTGCCTTAGTTTCAACATAAGCTTCAAGAGATTGTTTCTTAGTAGGTGCTATTTCAATGTCATAAGAAGGGGTTTCTTGAGGAGTAATAATACCATATTTACGTAGCCTATCTCTATTAGATACTCTCTTAATAGAAGCAGAAATTTTTTTATGTTTTTCAAGGTCTGCTACAATTTCTGATTTGGATCTGGGTGCTTCAGTAGTACCAATGTCAATCTTAAATCTCTTAGCAAGAGCATAAACAGAAGAATCTGATTGAGTATCGATAAATTCGTTAACAAGTTTATCAAGAGAATTATCACTTTCAGTAATATAATTATTAGCGATAAGTTCAACAGTCTTTTTAAATTCTGGTTTCTTTGATAATTCTTCATATATCTTTTCAAGTGGTTGATCTTCTTTAATATTAAACTTATTAGCTAATAATACTAAAGTTTGTTTTCTTTCTTCTAAAATATTATTTGGTAAAGTAAATGTAGGTCTCTTTAAGATAAGTCCATAAAGAGTATCATAGTCATAATTTACTTCACTAAATGGTCTTTCCATACCATCGTTATCTACATACTTAACATCAGAAATCTTACTTCCATCTGATTCAAATATAGAAATAATATCATTATCTTTTCTTATAGTTTCATCTGCGATAGTTCTTCTTTCTGCGATAAAAGGCCATAATAAAGTTCTGACAAGACTTTCTTTAACCGCCTGAGTGTTATCGCCCATAACAGCTTCATCAAATTTTTCAAAACATGTTCTACTACAGAATAAAGATTCTTGTTTAGAGTAAAAAGTTCTATATCTATGGTCGGTTACAATAGTATTACAAGCAAAACATTTAGTATTTTTTTCTGTTTCAGTAGCTTTAGTAGGCTGATACTTAGAAACAATAAAGTTACCAATATAATCTAATACAGAGTTTGAAACATCTAATTCAGTGTTTTGTTGAATAGTAATAATAATAGGCTTAATTAATGCTTCTTCTCTACTAGAAGAATATTTAGCAGGTAAAGTAGGATTCTTTTCAATGGCTTTGTCAATTGCATTTTCTACTGCACTAAAATAAACTGCATTAATTTGTTGTAACATATGCTGTAATACAAGTTCTTTTTCTTCTTCAGTTAAGGCAGGGTCAACAAAACTATCAATTTGGTCGATAAAAGAGTTAAATGGTTCAAGATATTTTTGATTTTCTTTTCTAGACAAAGATAAAACACTTTTAATAGGTGTTTTAACATTAGCAGATGGAGATACAATTTTAACATCAAAATCATTAATTAAACTAGCAAGATTATCAAAAACATAAGCATTGACTATAGAAAGAATATCACTTAACCTAGTAGCATATTCAGAATATTCTTTGCTAAAAGTTTTCTTTACTTCTTCTTTGACTTGTAATGGAATTTGTGTTAATTTATCACTGCCATCAACAATATTTTTAACATCTTCAAAAGAAAAACAATAAGTTAAATTATTAAAATTAATAACAACATCAGGAGAAGTTACACTATCACTATTAACACAAATATTACGTAAATTCTTAGCATCTACATTAGTAAAAATTCTTTTAGTGTTTACTGTTACAGTATTGATGATAGTATTTTCATGAAATTCACTAATAAGAGGTTTAGACTTAGTCACATTTATAATGTTATAAACTTTTCTACATTCAGCATAAGTTCTATTTTCTAAATAAAGATTTAAACTTTCTAAGAAACTTTGTCTTTGATTTATATCTAATAAATATATTTCTGGCATATAATCTTTTATTGGCATATAATCATTATCTGCCTTAAAAATAATATCACTATAAGCTTGAGATGGGGTATGTAAAAATAAATTTTTATAATAATGAATGTGTTCTGCGATTGGACTATCAGGATTTAATAAATAGTTTACAGTTTCTATTAAAGAAAGATATTGGTCTAAAGTAAGATCTTTTTGATAGTCATAAATAGCTTCTTCTAATTTTCTAGCATTAAATGAAATAACTAAATCTTTCATTTCTGGATTAGTTTTCTTATATAAATTAGTTAATGTATCTTTAAGAATAATAACTCCTCTTTCTCTTGCCTTTTCTCTAACTTGTTTAGTAGTACTTAAAGTAAGACGACAGAAATTATAGAAGTTAGAAGTAATAGCCATATGCTCTTTAAACCAAGCATCTTCATTCTTAAAATCTTCTTCAGTAAATACATTAGTAATAAATTCATCTATATTTTTACCAGGATATAATACACCAACAGTAAATTTTGCAGTCTGAATAGAAATACTACCATCTTCATTCTTTACAGGGTAAGATAAGGTTAATTTATTTCCACTGTATGAGAAAGGATTAGAACAATATACTTTCCAAAAGTAATTAGTAGGGAAATAGATAGGAGCATTATTCCAAGTTTTTCCAAAATCTTTAGAATCTTTTACGTGTTCTTTTAATGGTAATTCATAAGCACTAAAAAACTTTTGTTGTTCTGTAGACATTTCTTCTCTATTTAACCCACTGGCATCTGCAATAAAATAAATAAAATTACGAATAGAGTTAAATAAAGGTGGACGAGTTTCCGTATGAGGAACATTGTGAAATTCAATGTTATCAGCAGCTTGATATGAAAGAGTCTTCCAAGGCGCAAGATAATGTAACATAATACATTCTTTTAATGGAGGAGAAACTCTTGGAAGATTATTAATAACTTTTTGTAATTCATCTTGATTAGAACGTAACTTTTGAAGTCTATAAGAACGTCTAACACCACGATATTGTAATGGGTTTAATAAAGTCTTAACTTTAATCTCAGAATTTTTTAATAACAAATAAATATTTTCAAATTCATTTTGTTTTATATTATATAATAATTTTGCCTTGACTTCATCAGAAATTTTAAGGTCATTGATAAGGTCGGTAATTTTTTGAATATTTTTTATGTCTTTATTAATTTCTAATTGTAATTTCATGATAACATCAGATTGTTCTTTCTTTACATCTTTTTCTTGTTTAGTTTTACGAACAAAACTTTGAATAAATTGATTAGACTTTGAATTAACCCAGTTATAAACAGAACTTTGAATATCTCTTGGATATTGGTCGAGTCTAGTTAAGTCTAAAGTTCTTACTTTAGTAGAAGTTGGTAATTTAGTTAAAGAACCATAATATTGAATAAATGTAGTAAAAAATTTAGCATCAACTTCATCCATTTCTCCTTTGTTTTTAATTTTTTTAATTGCAGCTTCTTCAGACTTAGCATTACGATCACCAGAAATATTACTTGCAATTTTTTCTAAAAGTTTAAGTATTCTTTTTCTATTTACTTCATTACTAAAATGATCTGACAAAAATTTCAAATCAGATTGTGCATCACCTCCAACTGCCATAGTAACATAAAACATAAGTTGGTCTTTGCCCTTAAGTTGATCATCAACAATATATTTATATTGAAGACTTTCAATTACTTCTGGAAAGCTATAATTATATAACTTTTGAATTTCATATTGAACTTCTTCGTCATCTTCATCATAATATACTGGGAAATCAGTCTTAATCATTTCTTTAAGAGCAGCCTTTTGAGCGTTTTTATATTTATCTTCTAATTCTTGTTTAGAATTTACATCTTCTAATGATACATTAACAAAATCTTTCAAATATTTATATACAGGGTCTTCTTCATCTTGAGTAATAATACACTTAGCAGTAGTTTCGTCTTCGTTAATTTTTACAATACGTTTTTGAAGAAGAGAAATTAATTGTTGTAATAATGTTTCTTTTAATTTTTCTTTATCTTGAAGTTCACCTTCAGTAAAATCAAATGAAGCAACATAATACATAGAATTATAAAACAATTCATTCTTTACATTTTCAAGTAAGTTTTCACACTTATCTTTACTATGTTCTTTTTGGAAATTTACAATATATACACCAATAGGTCTAGGGAATAAATCAGTTTGATTAACTAAATTATTATAAACTTCTTTAAGAGACTTACCTTCAAATACATTCTTAATAAATTCTAATCTTTCACGAGGAGTTAATTTTAAAAATACACTTTTAAAAATAGGAGAAATGTTAAAAAAATTAGTAAAAAAATCAGTTAAGAAAGGGTCATTTACAGGCATATAACCATTTGCTGCATAATAACTTAAAGCGGCATAATAAGGTAAGTTGGTCTTTGCAAAATCTTCAGGGATAACAGTAACTTTAGCAATTTCTTTTGAGAGTAAATATTTCATTGAAACTTTTTCTTCTTTTTTCTTTTCAGTTACTTTATCTTCTTTAGCAGGCTTTTCTTTTTTTTCTTTCTTTGGTTTTTCTTTAATTTCAACTTCTTCTTCAGATACATCTTCTTGTTGTGGTTCAACTTCTTCTTGACTAAACATAGGTGGATTTTTTTCAAATTCTTCTAAAATTTCACTTGCTAAACGATTAACTTTAGCTTTTTTTGACTCAAGCTCAGGATAAGTTTCAAAAAGATTAGTCTTGACTTGTTTCCAAGCAGTCATACCAAATGTTTTATTTTTCTTTCCGAGTTTAAAAAATTCATTTCTGATAATTTCTTTAATTTCTTCATCAGACTTGTCAATGCCAACTTTTTCAGTTACTTGGTCTTTAGAAACAAGTTTAATAAATGGATATTTCTTAAATAATTGACTAAGGTTAACATCAGGTGCATTATACTCGTTAACAAGGTCCTTAAGAAGTTTCTTAAAATCAGGATTGACTTCAACCTTAATACCTAAGTCGTTTACAACTTTAGCAGCGTTAGTAGAGTTAATTTTTTCGCCAGAGGTAGTGGTGGAATCTAACCATCTAATGAGAATTCCTTTAATAAGTAATTCGTTTTCCATTTTTAATAATATGTAATGATAATTTATAAAAAATTAATTTAATTCGTTATAAAAGCGAGAATATATAAGAATACGTAAGAATGCGTATAAATCTTGATATCAAAATATAAGATAATTTGTCTTAAAAATATCAAAAAAAAATCAATTTATTTTTTATATATTATTATTATATAAAAAACAATATGGCACTTGACTATGACAGTTTAAATTATGTTCGTACCCCTGTTTACAGTATAACTTCAGGTATAGCACCTTCTCCTTCTTTTATTACAAAAAATAGTTCTATGGACATGGCTAACCCTTCTTCTGCTAAATCTTTATATAGTTCAAGACAAGATTCTCCTTTTTACAATCCCGAAGTTGTAGCATCTTATCCTATTCCTGTAACAGCTATTCCTTTAAAACAGCCCTTAAATAAACCTTTAGAAAAGTCTGACACAAAAGTACAGCCTAGAATAATTTATCAAAAAGAATTTTCTACATCTTCAAACATAAACTTGATTACTTGGTTAATTATATTTTTATTATTTGTTTTATTTATGAGTAAATAATTATTTTCTTTTATTTCATATAAAATATCTATGAACGACCAATTAGTTTCAACTCAAACAAAAATAATAGGTGAACCTATAAATCTTAGCTCACCAATACAAGCAAATCCTACAGTTTCTACTTTAGGGATGAACGAACCTTTAAGAATGAACGAACCTTTACCTTTAAGAATGAACGAACCTTTACCTTTAAGAATGAACGAACCAAAAATTAATCCAATAATACCTTTATCTAGAGGAGTTGGACAACCTATTACAGCCTTGAATGACCCTAATGCTTTATATGGAAGTGCTCCTGAGATTAAAATAGATCCTTATAGAAATCAAATGCCTATCGTTGCTCCAAAAGTTGATAATACTATAAATAATTTATGTCCTCCATGTCCAACTTGTCCTAAGTGTGGATGTAAAGTAGTGGAAGGATTTTATGGAAGTAGATGTGGATGTGGTAATAATAATATGTTAATGTATATTATACTTTTAGTTGTTATTTTTTATTTAATGAAAAAGTAAAATAATTTTTTTCTTTTTATATATAAAACTATGTCAAATATACTTAATCAAATTGATAGAGAGATACAAGCCATTCTTAAGGCAAACGATAAACAAGCTTCTGAAATAAAAGATATTCTAAATATTGATGTAAAAGTTATTAATAAAAAGTTAGAAGAAGTAAATAAAAGAAGTATTGTAATGGATAAGCCATATACTTCAGATATGACACCAGAGCAATATAATAAACAAAGAGTTGATACTATGTTAGAATTGTTAAAAAATCCAGATAATGTTAAAGATATGCAACAAATTACTGATGAATTAAATAAGATGGATTTAGTAAATGTAGAAAATAAAAGGGCTACTTTATGTCCTCAAATTAAAAATTTTAAAAATAGTAGAGTAAATGAAGTTATAGCTGTTTATCAAACTGTTATTGACACATATGGAGATATGATAAATAGTATTTATTCTACATTATTAACACAATTTGATAAACTGGCACAAAAATGCGAAACTGAAACTGAATATAATAATTTGAAAAAATTATTTTTTAGCGCACAAAAAGTTTTAATTACTAAACAACAATTAAATGATATGTGTCAGCCATTAGTTTCGCAAGCAGTAGATGCTAAGGTTTGTCCTACTTGTCCTACTTGCCCTACTTGCAAAACTTGTCCTGTATGTAAAAAATCTTGGTTTGGACTTTATAAATGTAGCGATGTAACTGAAGGATTTTATGGAGGCAATGGTTTATATAGTGATAATAATATGTTAATGTATATTATACTTTTAGTTGTTATTTTTTATTTAATGAAAAAGTAAAATGATTTAAAATTAAATTAATTTTAAATTATCAAATAAGAGTTTGAAATATGGGTATATTTCGTTATTTTAGATATTTAACTAATAAACATCCAGGATGTTATACTACTATTAAAAAAGTTCATGAGGTGCCTCGTAATACACTTTCAAATCAAAATACTAAAGGAGTAGAATGTGTTTTATTTGATTTGAATGCGATTATTCATCCTTGTTTTCAAAAAGTATTTGATTATGGAAGTCAACCTATTTCATATTTAATGCAAGAAAAAAAATTAAAAATGTCTTATGAAGAACTTGAAAAATGGGCTTTTAATCTTGTTACTAAAAAAATTGAAGAAATTATATATTATACTAAACCATCAAAGGCTATATACATAGCAATAGATGGAGTAGCAGGTGCTTCAAAAAGTAATCAACAACGCCAAAGAAGATTTAAAAATGCAAAAAATCCAAGCACTAATCCTTATAACTTTGATCCGAATAGTTTAACTTGTGGAACAGATGTAATGGATAGACTTTGTAAACATATTTTTTTCTTTATTAAACGAAAAAAACAATATGAATGGTCTCAGCTAAAAATTTTTTATAGCGATATGTATGTGCCTGGAGAAGGAGAAAATAAATTAAAATTATGGGTAGAACAACAAAAATATAACTCTATTACTATTATTAGTCCAGACGGAGATGTTATTATGTTAGCATTATTAATAGCAAAAAATGAAGTATATATTTTTAGAGAAAATATATTTGACAATATTGATGGAGATTATTTTTTAGTAGATATTATTAAACTAAAAACAGAAATTTTTTATAAGATAGGCGGAACATCTATTGATAGTTTAGCAGAACCTGAAAAAGCAATAAAAGATTATGTTTTGTTTCATTTTTTTATAGGCAATGATTTTTTACCACATATACCAACCCTTGAAATAGCTAATCAAGGTATAGAGACGTTATATGAATGTTACGTTCAGAGTGCTAAAGAAGGAGGTTTTTTAATAGAAGAAAGATTAAGTAAAGCATTTATAAACAAAAGACATTTTATAGGATTATTAGAAAATTTAGCAAAGTTAGAGATAAAAATGTTATTAGAAAAACACTTTAAAAAATGTACTTGGCAAGACCGAATTTTAGCAGATAATATAATTATAGGTAAAGATGGACCTATGGTAAATTTTGAAAATTATCGTAAAGAATATTATACTAAAAAATTTAAGTTACAATATAATGACGATGATCCAAAATTATTAGAGCGTGAAATTAAATGTGTTTGTGAGGAATATATAGTAGGATTGATATTTGTATTGAGATATTATTTAAAAAGTATACCTACATATAGTTGGACTTATCCTTATCATTATGCTCCATTATTAACAGATTTAGCAAAATATAGTAAAGATATAGATTTTGATATAACTTTTAAGGTAGATCCGCCGTTAAGTATATATGAAAGTTTATTTGGAATTTTACCATTTGAATCATTTCATCTATTACCAGAAGAAATAAGAGAAAAAATGCCAGTAAAGATACAATTAGATGAAAATTTTATAACAGATTTTGAAATAGATTTAGATGGAAAGATGTATGATTATGAAGGAATATGTTTATTACCATTTTTATCATATGATAAAATAAAGCGTTATTTTAAAAATATAAAGTTGTCTGAAGAAAGAGTTGATAAGTTAATACGAAGGACAAAGGTATATATATTTTAAAAAAGATTTAGGGTCTTTTAAAAAAGACCCTGGGTCTTTTAAAAAGTTAATTTTTATTAATTTTCTTAATAAATTAATAAAATGTTTGAAAATATTCGTTCTCTTGATCCAATTCATAGAGTTTTTATTGAAGCTTGTATTGTAGGATTATTAGTGATGTTAGTAGGAGTAATTGGTTCAAAGATAGTAAAGCCATTTTTTGGCGTTTCTTTGCCAGAAATTTGTAAATCTTGGAACAAAAAACACGTAATGGAAGCAAGTCTATTTATGACAGGATTTTTATTACATATTATTTTAGAAATTACAGGAATAAATAGAGATTATGCAGTATACAGAGCAGGATTCTAAAAGTTTAAATAAACATTATAAAATGAAATTTTTATAAAGTTTAAAGATAAAAATATCTTTTATATAGCTTAAAGACAAGATTATGAGTACAGTTAAACGTCAAATTAAATCGCATCCTGTCAGTAAAAAAGGAAGGGAAGAAGAAAGTCCAAATTTAAAACCATTAGTTGTTAAAAAAGATACAATAATATCTTCAAAAAAACCAGTAAAGGCTCTTTCTCATCCTAATAAAAAAGAACTAGAAAGAAATAAAATAGAAGATGATATCTGGGATAGTCTTGCTCTTGCAGAATCTTTACGAAATAATGTAAACATAAATGATGAAGATGAAGATGAAAAAGAAGACGATTGTAAACACGAACATACAATTGATAGCGACGGAAGTATAATCTGTGTAGATTGTGGAGAAAAAATAAAAGAAGATAATTATGTATGCGAAGAAGCAGAATGGAGATATTATGGTTCAAATGATAATGTAGAAGCATCAGACCCAAGTCGTTGCCAATATAGAAAAGTAATAGATAAAGGAATAACTAAAGATTTAACAGTGTTAGGATTTTCTCACGAAGTAGCAGAAAAAGCAAATGAACTTTATTTAATAGTTACAGGTGGAGATATTAAACGAAGTAATTATAGAAAAGGAATTATGTTTGCATGTGTTTTTCATGCATTTATTGAACTCGGTCAAGAAAAAACTACAAATTATTTAACAAAAATTATAAAAATATCAAAAAGAAATATCTCAAAAGGGTTTACTTATTATGGTTTACAAATGCCAAAAGATAGAAGAGAAAAATATGTTTATATTACTGCCGAACATTATATTCCAATTATATTAAAAGAACTTCGTGTTACTGAAGATCATATACAAAATGTATTAGATTTATATAGAAGATTAAAAGGAAAATCATATTTATTAAATACAAGCAATCCTCAAAGTATTGCTAGTGGTTTTGTTTATTATTATTTAAAAAAAATAAAAAGTGATTTAATAAGTCCAACTCAATTTGGAAGTATGGAAATTGTAAATTTAAGCGAAATTACAATTACAAGAATTTCAAATGAAATAGAAGATATCATTAATAACGATGATATTTTATATTAAAAGTTAAATAATTAATTATAATGATATAATTAATTATGTCTTTTAGAACAGGAGATTATACATATTTTAATGGAGATGTGAGATACATTTCTCAAACTACTCTTGATTTTGTCATTAATATTGGAAAATTTTGTTCTATAGCTCATAACGTTCGTTTCTTTGTTGATTTAAATCACGATTATAAAAGATTTTCTACATATCCTTTTTTAGAACGTTTTGGATGGTCTGAATGTGAAAAAATTAATTATAGCAATGGTATACCTTCTGTAGGAAATGATGTTTGGATTGCAGGTGATGTTGTAATTAATTCTGGAGTTAATATTGGAGATGGAGCAGTTATTGCAGGACAATCTGTTGTTACAAAAGACGTAGAACCTTATACAATAGTTGGAGGAAATCCAGCTAAAGTAATAAAGAAAAGATTTTCAGATGATATTATATCGCAGTTATTAAAATATAAATGGTGGGATTTACCAATTGATGTTATTAAAACAAGATTAATTCCACATTATAAAGATATTGATAAATTTGTTGAAGAATTAAAAAATATTCGTGAAGAAGAAAAAATAAATTGAGTTTTTTATCAAATTATATATTACAACTATCTTAATGAATAATAAGATGTTAATTCACGCTATTAAAAATAAACAAGTTGATAAAGTTAAATATATTACTGACCGTCACAATGTAACTGACGCAGTTCTTGATAATGGATTTTCTATTATTTGGAAAATAGATTTTAATAATTACGAAGAAGCTGACCGTCAAATTCTTGAAATATTATTTAAACGTAATTTAAATATTGAATCTCCAAATGGATATTATCAAACTCTTTTACATCGTGCTGTAGAAACTTCTAATGTTAGCTTATTTGAAGATTTACTTGGCTATGGAGCAGAAGTTGAGCCAAAAGATTATACTGGACAAACTCCTTTACATTATGCTGTTTATAATTGTAATTTTTATATGTGTTATTCATTGATTGAATTAGGTGCTAATATAAATGAAGCTGACCATAATGAAGAAACTCCATTTACAAATTTAGCATTAGGTTTATTTTCTCAAATTCATTATGACGAACCTTCTATTTCTAGAATTGAAGATATATTTATTGAAAATTCTACAAAAAAAGAATTATATAACATTGCAAAACTATGCAAACAATACGACAATCAACGTCTTTATAATAAAATTTATAAATCTATTAATTAAACAAGTTAATTTTTATTAATTAATATTAATAAAAATTTTACTCTTCTGTTTCTTCTTCCTCTTCAGATTGTTTTATTATACAAATTTTAATTCCATGTTTCTTAAACATTTCTTTTAATCTTTCAAATGAAACTGATTCTGCTTTATATTCAGAAATTACTAAAACTCTTCTCTCATTTACTAATTCATCTTTTGTCTTCTTTAATTGAGTCATTCTATCATAAAATTTTTTGTTTAATTCTTTAAGAACTAACGGATAATCTTCTGTCAAACAAGGAACAACATCTATAAATAAATGTCCAATTACTTCATTTCCTCCTAATCTACAAACATAAGTACAATAAACATCAGCATAATTTGAATGAGGAGATAAATCTAAATCTCTATACCAAAACTTATTTAATGATGCAAAAATTTGTCCTTGATAATCTTCTCTTCTTGATATCTCGTCAATTAACTTATTTCTTTCATAATCATAATTCTCAAGTATCATTTATATAAAAAATCATACTGTTTAAATTTTATTTATACAAGTTCATTAATATATTTTTATTTATATATCTACAAACACTTTAATGCCTTTATGGCAAAGTCAAATCTTCTCATCTTCTCTTCCCAAGAGACAGTAGAACCCATTCCATTCATATCGTTAATAGTGTTAGTTACCCATTGAAAAGATTGTAAATACCCATCTGATAATTCGCCTGCTAAATCTTTATGTTCATACCAAAATCTACCAGTAGAACTTATCGCATCACTAATAAATACTAACTTCTCTGGAATTTTAGAATAATCAATCATTGTCATCTCAGATAATGTTTTATATGAGGTTTGATTAGTTGATCGTAAAATTCCTCTGGGTTTATACGTATATGTAAAAATATTAGAATCAAATGTTTGATACCCATTTGTTTCAGCTGCAATAATAGCAAGAAATCCAGATTTAACATTACACCAATCAGCTCTTTCTGTATAAGTTAAAACAAGTTGTAATGCAACATCAGTCCACGCGTATAAATATTCAGTTCTTTTTTCATCTCCTGAATTTTCAAAAATAGTTTTGAAGAAATCATATTTTGTTATATTTTTTATATTAGTTGGAGCCGGAACTGTCTCATAAGAACAACATATATTGTTAGTATTCGGTAAATAAAAGGAAGCACCGACACAAGAAAAAGAAGAAGGAAGAATCTGTCCTGCAAATTGACCTAAAGGACTATAACAATCAATACACAAAGAACAGTTAATAATTGAAATAAATAATAAAATATATGCCTCTTTCCAAGTATTCATTTTATATATTTATATAAATTATCCTTTAAACTATTTTAAATATGGATATATAATATATTTACAAATATCCATTGGTAAACGATTTGCTAATATCTTACATTTTTCTATATTTTCTTCATTTTTTTCATATTTTTCTTTTTCATCGTTTACAATATCTCTAAAATATGAAAATGACAAAGCTACATATCCTTTTGTCTGTATTAATCTAAACTCATTTAAAAATACTATTGTAATAAAATGTTCTTCAAATAATTCAAATATATCTTTATATTTTATTTCATTGCTTGTTGTATTAAAGTCATAATTATTATTATGTTGTATCTTAGTCAATTCGTTTACTATAATATTTGGAACAATCTTAAACATAACAGGAACAAGACTACTTTTTACAGTCATTATTGTGCTATAATGTTTTAATCTCGTTTTTGATTCTTTAATAAATAATTGTGTTTCTCTTTCTTGAAATAATCTTTTTGTCTCATCTGGGATATCTTTTGTTTTTATAAAACTAAATAATTTATGGACAACTTTATATTTTTCTTCTGACATTGTTTCTATAACACTTCTTGAAAGAAAACTACATTTTCTAATCATACTTTTTATCAAATGACTCATAAAATACTTATTTAATTGAAACTCATAATATGACACTCCAAAACACTTCCTTAATATTGTCTTATTCTCTAATAAAAAATTTTTCATCTCATTTTCTATATTATATTCAAACATATTTATATACTTATTATATAAATATATTTATTTAACTTTTTATACAATTGATATTTCTTCACATTTTA
>Ga0214923_10004776_pt1 | contig 16145 bp, 13 predicted proteins | sample LL1510_MetaG_FD_177993 | JGI IMG/M metagenome (GOLD analysis project Ga0214923, IMG submission 177993) | Freshwater microbial communities from Lake Lanier, Atlanta, Georgia, United States - LL-1510 | ecosystem: Environmental > Aquatic > Freshwater > Lake | place: USA: Georgia | collected...
CCCATAGCTCAGTAGGTGGAGCGCTGTGCTTATAACGCAGAGGTCCTGGGTTCGATCCCCAGTGGGGGCATGCCTATAATACAAATTTAATTTTTATATTATAGGATTTTATAAAAAATTGATTATATTTATATATATATAAATATTATTACTAACAATTGAGTTAATATATATATATTAATTTAAGGTTGTATTAATATATTTGAAAAAATGATAGATCCGACGCTTTTACTTTTTTCAAATAGATCAAAAGATAGTAATATGTTATATGATTTATTACTATTAATATTAATAATTCCTATATTAGGACAGATTACATCATATTTAAAGGATAATATTCCAAAATATATTAATAAAATATACTCTAGAATTTCTAAACAGAGTATAATAGAATTTATTGGATATGATAAATTAGATTATGGAGAGTTTATTCCAACTTATCCAGAAGCAATGTTGTCAGTATTTAGATGGACTATACATCAAAAGAAAGTTAAAACATTAAGATATTATAATAAACAAAGAGGTCTTTGGGAAAAGTGTAAAGACGAAGGCTTAACTGATTTAAATTATATGATAGTTGAAGGTAAAAATATAGAATTAGAAGAAGGATTATATATGGATGTAGATCATCATAGATTAGAAGATCCAAATTTAAAGAAAACAGTTGATGTAAAAACAAATAAATTAACGTTAATTCTTAGATCTGTTATACATAATACAGAATATATTAATAGATTTGTTAATAAATGTATTAAATTTAATCGTGAATATGAATTAGGATTGAATAAGAATAAATTATATCATTTTACTTTTAAAGGTTATGATAGTAATCATAATTCTAATTTTAATGAATGCTTTCATATTAGTGTATTAAAGGAATTTGATAATGATGATGAAAAATCCTATATAAATAAATCTAAACCATTTTCTAATCTTTTTTTTGATAATAAGGAAAAATTAATTAAAAGATTAGATAAGTTAAAAGATTATGAATATTATGAAAGAACTGGCTCACGACGGAAAGTTGGCCTTTTATTTTATGGACCAGCAGGATGTGGTAAAACAAGGTGTGTTAACGAAATAGCAATAGAATATAAAAGACATATTATTGAAGTACCTATGTCAAGAATTAAAAAAAATTCAGATATTGAAGAATTATTCAATCTTACAAAAATTGGATGCACTGAAATTGATAAAGAAGAAGTTATCTTTCTTTTTGATGAAATAGATCAATTAGGTAAAATATTATATGATAGAAATATTGATAGTGGAAAAAAAGAAAGTAATAAATATAAAGAAAGTGAAGAAAAAAATAAATTTGAAAATTCAGAAGATAGCAAAGAAAATGCATTAACTAAAGTAATTAAAGACTATATGAGTCTGGATAGTTGTAAGCCTAACACAGATGATTCAATTAATTTAGGTACATTATTGTCTAGATTAGATGGAATTGGTAATTATGATGGTTTGATTACTATTGCAACAACTAATTGTATAGAAAAATTAGATTCAGCTTTAAAAAGACCAGGTAGATTAGATCCATATCTTTTTGATTATGCTAATAAGTATAATATTATTGATATTATAGAAAATGATTTACAAGTTAAACTTTCAGAAGAACAAATACAAAGATTACCCGATAGAGATTCTTCATTATGTCATGCTCTTATTATTAAATTAACTCAAGATTATGAAGAAGATTTAGAAGGTCTTATTACAGTATTGGAAAGCTATAAAAAAAGTTGAGCTAAAGATCAACAAAAAAGTTTATTTTTTTTTTTATTAAATATAATATTAATAATATATTTCTTAATAATTTTATATATAGAAATATCAAGTACTATTACTATAAAAAAGATAATTTTTTTTTGAAAATTATATGAAAAATTAGAAGAAATTGGTAAAATATTATTATCAAATATTATCAAATATAGCTGAAAAAGAACAAAAGACAGAATATACTAAACCATATAATATACAAGAAATAGCAGATGTAGTACGAGTTGTCTAATAAAATTTGAATAAATAAATAAATATATAATAAATATATTAAATTAGAGATGGCTGATATAAGCACAGTTCGTACAGATCTCCTTTCTATAGTAGGAAATAATAGATTACCTATTAAAACTAAAAGAATTTTAATTAAAAAAGGTTTAAAAGCAATTAATACTTTCATAGATTTAGAACCAAATAAAATTTATAATCAAAAAAAGAGAAAAATAAATAAAATTTTATTAATGCTACCATCAATAAAATACAATGTTGATTTAAAAAAGTTATTAACAAAAGAATTAATAACCGATATAACTGATTTTGAAAGTTATCCTGATATTATTTTTAACAAAAAAGAAGATGATACAAAAGGAAAAGAATATGAAAAAACTTTTGAAAATTGTTTAAAAAAAATATATTTATCAAATGATGTAGATAAAAGTAATTTTATGGAAGTAATTAAAAATGCTTTACCAAATAAAGAAATATTAATTGGAACGACACAAGTAGAATCAGAAGATTCAGAAGTGGAATCTGTGGAATCATACAAAAAAGAAGATGTAGATAGTGATGAAGGTTTAGACAGTGATGAAGATGTAGACAGTGATGAAGATTCTGAAATAACTGATGAAGTTTCTGAGTCTGATGAAGATTTAGATGATGACGGTTCAGATTCTGATACTGAAGAATTAGACAATACAGTAAATAATTTGGTAGAAGATTTAGCAGATGATGCTAAAGCAAAATTGATAACAAAGATGACAAAATATAAATTAGATCATGTATTTAAAATGGAAGCTGAAAAGAACAGGAATATGGAGCGAATGGAAGAATTGGCTATAAAGAAATTAAAGGCAAAGTATAAATACAAATTAAAAAAATTAGAAAACCAAAAATAAAAAAAATATTATATAATTTTATTTTTTAGAGCCATATACTATATAATTACTAGCAAAGACAATAAAACAGAATGCTCCAATAAATCCTAGAACAAGAAATATTGTAAAACCAAATGATATATCATTTTTATTTAGATTAAATTTTTTTCTATAATCAAAATTTACTTTAGATAGACGTTTGAATTGATAACATCCTTCTTTAGTATCATAAATATAACCTTGTTTTCTATAATATTCTCTAACACCAACACCTGCTATGACTGCTATTTTTTTATAATTATTATCGCAAGCAATATTTTCAGCTATTACAAGTAATTGTTTTCCATAACCTTTATGTTGAACTTGATTATTTTGAGACAATAATATTTTATTATCTGTATATAGATGATTATTTGTTGTGCATGGAACAACTTTACCATAAGTATGTAATTCACGAATTAGAGCACAGCTATCAAGTTCAGGAAAGATAATTTTACCAGTATCAGTTTTACCAGCATTAGTAGATAATCTTAATCTTAGGAAAGAGTAAAGAATTGGATTTTTAGTTTTTGTTTCAAAACTGAGAAAATATTCAATAGCATCTGATGCATAGAATTTTCTAATAATTAATTCAGGTACTAGATTTGCTGAATTACCAATATTTCTATAATTACCGGCTTCTCTAAAACGGATATCATTTGAAACTAAACCTAAATAATCAAAATCTCTATCAATTTCTCCTCTCATACCAGATCTTTTAGTTCCACCACAAACTTGAGTAGTTGGTAAATCTCTAATAACTCTATTAATTCTAACTGATGGATCTATATTTTGACAAAATTCAAAAATATTTTTGTAAAGTGGATTACGTTTTCTTATTTCTATCTGTTCTTCTGTAGATAGTTTTTTAAATTTTATTTTCTCTTCTACTGTCATAACTTTATCTTCTCCATATGGTTTATATGTTCCATCTCTATACCATTTTTCAATTTCAGTATAAGGCATAACCATACAAGGATAAATCTTAATTTGGTCTACTTTAAATAATTGATTTGCATTAAATTCTTCTAACATTGCTCTATCAATTTCAGGCATGTTATTTTCATAACCTGGTATATTAAGTGGAGCAGGTAAATCAAGCATTAAATGTGCGTCAACTTTAAATCCAGCATCTTTTAATATTTTAATTGCTCTTATAGAATGTTTTTTATAGCAACCTCTATTAACATATCTTAATATATTATCATCTAGATGTTGAATACCTAATTCAACACGAGTTGCCCCAATTTCTCTTAGGAACTCTATAGTTTTGTAGTTAACATGATCTGGTCTTGTTTCAACTGTAATACCAATAATACGACACGATGCTGATTCATTAAGATAAATTTCTTCAGCTAAAGAAAATGGTTTTCTAATTTCTTTACCAAAAATATAATCAATCATAGTATTATGAGCGTAATAAATATCTCTAATAAATTGTCTTCTATAATTTTCAGAATACCAGTCCCAAGTTCCACCCTTAGTTATAATTTCAAATTTATCAATTGGCAAACCTTTTTGAATATATTGAGTTGCTCTAGCACGAGATTGTTTAATTGCATCATAATCATTTTGAATAGCTCTATCAACACCTGGTTCACCTGGATAATAAGAACGCGGATGATCTGGTACATTCGGACAATAATGACAATTATTACCACAACTAAAAGCACCTGAATTTTTTTTATCTAATCCTGAAAGGGTGTTATTTGGAAAATCATAAACAATTTTTTCAGTGTTAGTTGTTTTATCAAAGACAGTATAAGAAGGATAACCACTTGTAAAGATAGTTGAAACAATAACAGAAATACCACTATTAACTTTTAAGTTTTTTTCAAGTGCTATATCTGAGAAATTGTATTTACCATTATTTCTAGCTAACAAATAAAAATATAGTAAATAATCTGATTTAATTATTTTAATTTTAATAGATGTTTGATATTTAATAAATTCTTTTTTAATATCGATTGAATCTAAATTAGTTAAATAATACTTATCTAAAAAATTATAAATATGTGCTTCATCTCCATTAATTATACCATATGGTTTTATTATGTCTTCAATATCTGTTTGTTTCATTTATGGTATATATTTATAAATATTTATATTATTAATCAATTTTTATATTTTTATTTATATATTTTTATAACTGTAATACTAAATATATTTTTATAACTGTAATACTAAATATATTTTTATGACTGTAATACTAAATATATTTTTATGACTGTAATACTAAATAAAAAAAATATATAAATAAATATTAATTATGACCGAGCCAGATATTAATAATCCCCTAACAAGTTTCTTATATAACCCAATGCATAATCAAATGCATAATTTGTTTAATTTACCATTAAACAAAGAAACATTTGTTAAATTAATATTTTACAGTATAGATTGGAGAACAATAATAGGGAAAGTATTTAATGTTGAATCATTAATAATAATGACATTTTTAACATTAATAAAATTAGTATTATCCAATATAAATATAATTAATTATTACTTTACCAAAGACAAAAAATCACAAATTAATTTAACATTTATATTAAATAATGTAAATATGAATTCAATAAATAAGGATGTTATATATCAACAATATTTATCAATTGTTAACTATATAAAATTAAAAAACATATGTAGAGTAAAATTTTCATCTGATACGAATGGTAAGTTAACATTATTAGACGATAATATTGAAATAAATATAAGTGATAATATTTTTATAGATAGTGAAGTTAAAAATAATTCGAGTGGTGCTAATATTAATATAAGCTATAAATTATTAATTTATTCATATAAACATAAAATTCATAGATTACATAAATTTATTGACAAATGTATGAAATTATTATATGGTAATAATCATCAAGAAAAGAATAATTTACAATATTATTTTAAATTTAATAATGTTAATCAAATGAATAACAATATAATTTATGATGAATATAATTTTGTTTCTAATAAAGATTTTAAAAATATTTTCTTTGAAGAAAAAACCAAATTAATAAGTAATTTAAATTTATTTATGAATAATGATAAATGGTATAAAGACAAAGGGTTACCTCATTCATTAGGTATTATATTACATGGCCCACCAGGCACCGGTAAAACATCTTGTATAAAGGCTATGGCAAAACATTGTAATAGACATATAATAGATATACCATTAAGTAAAATAAAAACAAGTAATGAGTTAAAATTAATATTTAATGACAAAAAGTTAAATAATAGAGAAATACCATTAAACAAGAGAATTTATGTATTTGAAGATATAGATTGTATGTTAAGTATAGTTGGTAATAGAAATGATAATGATAATAAAAATAAAAATTTAATTAATGTGATTAACAATACACTACCAGAAGAATTAAAAACTTTAAATAAGATAATTGAGAAAAATGCCGAACCAGAGTATAATTTAGATACATTATTAAATTTGATTGATGGTTTAGTAGAAGCTGATGGAAGAATATTAATTATGACAACAAATAGATATGAATTATTGGATAAGGCATTGATCAGACCTGGTAGATTTGATTCCCATATTTTATTAGATAATTGTACTATAGAAATAATAATAGAAATAATAGAACACTTTTACTGTATTAAAATAACAGATGATAGATATATTAAATTATTAACAAAATTATCAACATATAATAACAGAAAAGTATGGTCTCCAGCGAGAATTATACAAATATGTAATTTATATAAAGATGAAAAGAAACATTTAGAAAAAATAATAAATTACATGATAGAAAATTATCAAAAAGAGAAAGAATTATTAAACTATTTTGCATCAACAAATTAGTTTTATTTGAAGAAAATATAACTAAAATTATTTTGTTTTATTGATTTATTAAAAACTTCTTTTAATAAATTATCATCATTAATTTTTATAATTTTTGAATAATATTTTGAAAAATCATTTTTATTAGCAGGTTTTTCTAAAATAAGATTATTATATAGTAGAGCTTTAAGAAAATAATATTCATAAAAACAAATATCACCACAAAAAGTTTTATTTTTTTTAAATGTATCATAATCTGTAAAATTATTTAATTTTATAATATTAGAGATTGTATTATATGAATATAGAATTTCTATAATTATTTTTGTCATTAAAATATATTTTAAACTATCATCTATTATATTTTGTTTAATAGTTATAAAAATAATATTTATATATGATGATATTAATTCTGTATAACTTTCATACAAACTATATTCATAATTATAACTATTATTTGTTTTAATTTTTATATATCTTTCCAATATACCATCTTTTTTTAATTCATTATGATAATTTGATCCATCAATACCAAAATTATGAATTAATTCATGATACATTAATTTATTTATTTCTTCATATCTAGTTAAAATAGATATTCTTGGATTATGTCCGAAAGTAACACCACTTGCTGTAAAAGCATTAAAATTATTTACAGAAGCATTTATATTTTCTTTATTAATTAATGAATAATTAAAATCTCTATCTTTTCTTACAGGTATCCATATAACTATAATATCTTGTGTTGATTTATTATAATGATTTATAAGTGTTAAAGCTTGTAAAAATAAATTTTTAAAAATAGTAATATCATTTTCTAGTGAAAGATTATCTAATTGTATATAATAAAAAGATAAATTAGAATATTTAATTAACTTTATTGATATAATATCTTTTACTTTAGCATTAATATAATTAAATGAACTAAGATAACTATTTTTAATAATTAATAATGTTTTTTTATATAAATCACTATCTTTAGGAATATCAATAACTTGTAATTTTAAATTACTAAATTGTAAATAAAATTTTTTAATATCTCTATATTCATTCATTAAAAATTTAATATTTTTTCTAATTATTTTTAAATTTATTAATGATGTATCTATTTTATCTAATAATGTTTGAATAATCTCAACCTTATTATTCATATATATTATATTGTATATTTATTTTGTTTTGGTAATAATTAAATTTTATTATAAATCTAATTATTATTTTTACATTTTTAAATTTTCTTTTTACATTTTTAAATTTTCTTTTATAAATTGCTTAATTTTCTCTGGTTCACGTTCATCTTCATAATTATAAGTTTTATTATTTACTTCTAAAATTAGTGTAGGAAATCCTGTAACACCATATTTACTAGCTTCTTCTGGATATGTATCACAATCAATTGTTTCTAATTTAACTGGAATATTTGAATTATTAATTAATTTTTTTAAATCTCCATCAAAAATTGGTTTAAATTTTCTACAATGTCCGCACCAATCAGCATAAAATAATTTTAATTTAGCCATATTATCATTCGATTCTTCTCTTACAAAACCACTATTTATATGTTTTTTAATAAATTGCTTAATTTTTTCTGGTTCACGTTCCCCTTGATATTTAATAGATTTATCATTTACTTCTAAAATTAGTGTAGGAAATCCAGTAACACCATATTTACGAGCTTCTTCTGGATATTTATCACAATCAATTGCTTCTAATTCAACTGGAATATTTGAATTATTAATTAATTTTTTTAAATCTCCATCAAAAATTGGTTTAAATTTAGTACAATGTCCGCACCAATCAGCATAAAATAATTTTAATTTAGCAGAATTATCATTAAAACCTTCTCTTACAAAACCACCATTAGAAACTATATATGGTAATGGATAATTAATATCAGGTGTAGGAAATTCAAAATAATTTCCTGGATATCCCATAGGATAATATACTGGTCCATCTTTACAATCACATTCTTTTTTATTACATTTATAGCATAAATTCTTTAATAAAGCCCCTCTATTCGGCCCTGTTGTATAATAATTAGAGCCAGTTGCTAATCTAGTTGGTTGATTCCAATTTAATAAAAAATTACCAGTTGCTAATTGGTCTACATTACCTTTTAAATAAGTGTCTTGGGCGTCTTGAGCGAACATTTGTGTAACAACACCTGGAGACATATTTTCAACCATATTGCCTCTAAAGAAAATAAATAGAAAAATTATAATAACAACTATAATAAATATTAATTTAAAATCACATCCCAATTCTAAATTATTCTCTTGCATACTTGAATCCATAATATAATATAATAATATTTTAATTATTAATAAAATAATTTATTTATATAAAAAAAATAAAATAAGACATATTTTATATAATGGGTCTACCAATAAATAATATTAAAAATTGTGATAATTTAAGTACAAAAGAAATAAAAAATTTAAAAAATAAATTAGGAATTAAAATAGAAGATAATAATCCAGAAGTAGTATGTCCTTTAGTAAGAAAAAAATATTATAAAAATTATCCATGTAATTCATCACTTGAAAGTGATACGAAACTATCATTAAAAAAACATCAATTAAATGTTGCTAATTTTTTAATTAAAGAAAGAGGTGTTATAGTAGTTCATTCTGTTGGTACTGGTAAAACATTAACAGCAATAGCAACAGCACAATGTTTATTAATAAAAAAACAAGTGGATAAAGTTATAGTTATAACTCCTACTTCTTTACAAGATAATTTTAAAAAACAAATGAAAATGTATAGTAATAAAATAGATTTTAAAAATTATACTTTTTATACTATTCAAAGTTTAGTAGTTAAACTTGAAAATAATGAAAATTTATGTTGTCCTAATTCATTAGTTATTATCGATGAAGCACATAATTTAAGAACTTTAGATGGTATTAGATTTAAATATATAGAAAGATATATTAAAAAAGCAAGTAAAATTTTATTATTAACAGCTACACCATTAATTAATTATAGATATGATATAATAAATTTAGTTTCATTAATAAAAGGTGAAAAAGCTATTAGTATGGATCAATTTGATACATTATTATTAAAAGAAAATAAAAATAAATTAGAGACTTATTTAAAAAATATATTAAGTTTTTATACAAAAGATAGTAAAGATGATTCTAATTTTCCATCTAAAAAAATTAATGAAGTATTTTTAGAAATGGATAGTGATTATTTAAAATCATATGAAAATATTGAAGATGGCAAGGTATCACAAATACCAGATTTTTCAGGTAAAAATATAAATGTTTTTTATAATGGTGTAAGAAGAGCTAGTAATATTATTGATAAAAAATCACCAAAAATAGATTGGATTAAAAATAAAATAGTTGAAAATATAAAATCTAAATTTGTTATTTTTAGTCATTTCATAAATATGGGTATAAAACCTATAATGAAAGTTTTAGATAAATATAATGTAAAATACGCCCATATAACAGGAGATTTATCTATTAATAAAAGACAAGAAGCAGTTGACGATTATAATTCAGATGAAGTGACTGTTTTATTTATATCCAAAGCAGGTTCTGAAGGTTTAGATTTAAAAAATACATCTTACATTATTATTTTAGAACCTGCTTGGAATGAAAATTCTATAGAACAAATTATAGGCAGAGGTGTTAGATACAAATCACATGAAAGTTCATCAGCTTCAAAAAGACATGTTATTATATATAAATTATATTTAATAAAACCAATTGAATATAAAAATTTAAACAAAATAATTAGTAATAATTATTTAGAATATAAAGATAAAATATTATCAGTTGATTTGTATTTAAGAAATTTTTCATGGCTAAAACAACAAGAACTTATTTCTTTCTTCAAGTTATTACAAAAATTAAAAATATAATTATTCAATAATATAAGTAAATTTGCCTAAACCTATTATATCATCTTGATGTAAAACATTACTATCATCACTTTTTAGTTTTATAATATAATTCTGTATTTGTTCTGGATTTATATCATTATTTTTAACCCATTCAGTTAGATCAAATATCATATTTATAGAGGATTGATTACATCTTATACATTCAACCTTCTTTCTATTTAAACCAAACCAATAATATCTTGCTGCCCTATATTTCTTATCATAAAACTCATCATTAATATGTTCGTCGTTATTATTAAATAAATATAGACTTATAATACAGGGATTTTGTGGAACAGGTGCTCCTTCTAAAACAATTTTATAATCTTCTTCATCTAATAATTCATCTAAAACAAAAGTTCTTAAATAATTATTATCTTTATTATTATTATCTTTAGTAGGTTTTGATAAAATTAATAAATCTTCAACATCGTATGAATAGGGTATAGTTCTATAGTCAAACCATTCTCTAACAGTTGTAAAATTATTAGTATTATTTCTCCAACCATATTCATTTGTACCTCTATTAAAAAAAGGAGGTAATGTTTCTTCTAGAGTTTCTGGTAAAATCATATTATTATCGTAATCTTGTGTATTATTTGTTATTTTAACTTGCCAAGCATAAAATAATTTTTCAATAAAACAATGATGTAGCCAAAAAATAGGATCAAATGGTGCTGCTAGAACATTTGTCATAGTACCGAATAAACCACCAATTTTAACATGAATATGATTATGAACTACTTCCAATGAATTTTTACCAATAAGAAAATTAGTATAATCTCTTTTTTTATCAGTCATAAAATTAGAAGAAACTAATTCATAATTTGGAAAATTTAATGCTTTTATAATATCTTTTCTTTCTGATTTGGTACGATTACAATCATAATCTTTTAATAATTTACCATTTCTTACTGTATATTTATTAGTATTATTTGTATAACCATTATCATCATCTTCATCATATAATCTACCGGAATATAGTGGATTATGTATAGTAATAGATTCTCCATTTTCTAAATAGACTGTTATATTTTCTTCATTAACAAAAAATAGTTTCTTGTCAATAATAAGCCAATTTAAATATGGCAACATTATAGGATTTTGTTTATTTGTATAAACATCATATTTTCGTAATAATAATTCAAATTCATATAAATATACTCTATGCCATATTAAGAATCTATCATCATTATGACAACAATAAGTAGGTTCATCATTTTTCATTAATTGTGCTATTACAATAGGATCTTTCGGACATAGTATATCAGCATCATCTTTTAAAAAAATAGAACCATGAATACCTGCTATTCTAAACCAATCATCTGAATTTACCAAATTATGTAATGCTAAAACAAATCTTGAAAATTCATAATTAGTACTATCATTTTCATATAATTCTCTAATTTCTAAACGTCTATTTTCATAATCCATTAATGTTATTTTATATATATTAATATTTTATAAAAAAAAATTATTACTTTACAACCAAAAATATAAAAGAATATAGAAAAATAATTATATATAAATATATTAAAAAATGGTATTATGCCAAGTAAAAGGATGTAAATATGCTGATTACCATGTTACAAGTTTTCATAAATGTGGTAAATGTAAAAATTACGGTCACGGTCAAACAGAATGTGACAGCGTTGACAAAATTAAAAATTTAGGATTTTATTATTTAGACAAAGTTCCAAAAGATAAAAAATGTAAAATTGGTGGCTGTAAACATAAAGATAAACATACTACAGAAGGACATATTTGTCATTATTGTTGTAGTTTTGGTATAAAAAATCATATTAAAAACTGTCCTAAAAATGGAGCTAGTATTACAGATGATCCGAATAATTTTGGTTCTTTTATGCAAGAAGAAGTAGATAAATATGATATTAAATTAAATTATTATATAGAACTCTATGCAGGTATGGGATGTATGTGGTATGTAAGAAATAATAAAAATGTTTTAGAATATTTATTTATGCACTCAGATTCATGGGGACAGTATGGCGATGATTCTTCAGATTTACCAAGATATTTGGCTTTTAAGGAAAACTTTGAATTACAAAAAATATAATTTAGAAATAATATAATATAATATAATATATGAATCAGGAAATACAACCATTAATATATATAAGCGGCGGTTGTTTAGGTGATTTTATTCATCAATTATCCATTATAAATGAAATGTTTATAAGTACTGGAAAAAAAGGAATATTATATATAAATAATTTTCCGGATTTTCCTTTTAGATACGAATTAACTAAAACATATAATGACACTTATAAATTAGTATCTGAACAAAATTATATACATGAATATAAAATTTATAATAATGAAAAATATGATATTAATTTATCATTATGGAGACATAGTAATTTATTATATAAAACAACATGGGATAAAATATTTATGGATACATATAAAATATCATGGGGTATAAATAAATGGATTAATATAGGAAATGATGATAAATGGAAAGATTTAATTTTAATTAATAAATCATCTTATCGTGATTGTAATAATATTAATTTTTCTTATATTAATGAAAAATATGGTAAAATAACTAAATTTATATGTTTTGATATAAATGAATACAATATTTTTTGTAAAACTTTTAATATTAATAATATTGAAGTATGTATTATTGATAGTTTATATGATTTTTGTGTAGCAATAAATTCATGCAAATTGTTTATTGGAAATTTATCATCGCCACTTGCTGTTGCTTATGCATTAAAAAAAAAAAGTATTGTAGGATTACCACTAAAAATTCCAGATGGAGATTTTCATAGAGGATTAGAAGTTGTAATGCCAAATCTAATAATTAATGATAATCAAAATGAAATAATTAAAAAAATTAATGAATTATGTATTTAGAGTATTTATAAAATATTACTAATAATATTATCTATCATTTGTTCAAAAGTTATTTTAGGCGTCCATAAAATTTTTTGTATAGTTTCAGTATTATCTCCAATAACATTTTTAACAGGATCACTTAACAATGACACTAATATTTTTTTATTTTTATAAAATAATATTGTATTATTATTCTCTTTTTTCCATTCATAATCATTATAATTTAATTTTATTAAAGAAATATTTATCAAATCGTATAATGAATATTCTTTATATGCTGATAAGATATAATTATCAGGATTATTATGAGTCATCATTAACCAAATAGCTTCAATAAAATCTCTACTATCGCTCCAATCTCTATAAGTAAATATGTTATTAATTTCAAATATTTCATAATTTAAATTTTCATTAATCATTTTTTTTACATTAATTAAATATTTAATTATTTTCATAGATATAAAATCGTCACTTCTAGATGGACTATCATGATTAAATAATACAGCATGTATTAAAAATAAATTATATTTATTTTTATAATAATTTATAATAAATCTATTTGTTAATTTAGTAATACCATATATATTATCAGGCTCTGCTTTATCATTTAAATTAATAATTTTTTTATTATTACTATATTCTAAACTAGAACCAGCAGAAAAATATTTAATATTTTTATTATATTTAATAATACTATCTAAAAATTGTATAGTTGATAAAGTATTAATTTTAAAAAAATTTATATTATTATTTTCAAATTGTGGTTGAGCAGATGCAAAATTAATAATATAATTTGGATTATATTTTTCAACAACAATATTTATATTATTTAAATCATTTAAATCAAGTTTATATAAAGTAATAAAATTTAAAATATCATTAATATTTGATATTTTATTATCATTATAATAACAACCAATTATATTTATATTATTATATTTTTCTAATAAGTATCTTGCCATATTAGAACCATCTTGTCCTGTTATTCCAATTATTAATACAATAGAAATAGACATATATATAAATTAATAAAATTAATATTTAAAATAGTAAATATTAATTTTATTAATATACGAATGTCAGTAATAAAAAATTTATCAAAATGTAGAATTTGTAAAAAAAATGATTTTGAAATAGTTATTTCTTTAGGGGAACAAATAATTACATCACGATTCCCAACATATGGTGATAATTCTACTCCCAAAACACCTATTGATTTATGTTTATGTAAAAATTGTGGATTATTACAATTATTTCAAACAACAAATTCATCTGAATTATATGAATATGAATATGGATATAGATCAGGAATTAGTAATACTATGAAATCTCATTTAAAAACTTATCAAGAAGAAATTTTAAGTAAAGTTATTTTAGAAAATGGTGATACAATTGTTGATATTGGTAGTAATGATTCAACAATGTTACAATATTATTCAAATATTTATAATAGAATAGGTGTTGATCCAACAGGAAAACAATTTAGTCAATATTATGGAGATGTTAAATTAATTCCAACATATTTTACTAAAGATAATTTTAAAAATATTTATCCTGATACTAATGTAAAAATGTTTTCATCAATTTCAATGTTTTATGATTTACCAGATCCAGTACAATTTGCAAAAGATATTTATGATATTTTACACGAAGATGGTATTTGGACTTGCGAACAAAGTTATGTATTATCTATGTTAAAAACAAACAGTATTGATACAATTTGTCATGAACATTTAGAATATTATTCTTTAAAACAAGTAAAATTAATAGCAGATTTAGCTAATTTTAAAATTATAGATGTTAAATTTAATGATTGTAATGGTGGAAGTTTTAGAGTTTATTTTGCGAAGAAAGAATCAAAAGTTTATGAAGAAGCTACTGAATTAATAGCCAAAATTTTAAAAGAAGAAAATGATTTTGGATTACCATCAACTCATGTTTTTAAAAAATTTATGAAAGACTGTGATGAACAAGTAGAAAAATTAGTATCATTTATAGATGAAGTAAATTCAAGAGGTGAAAATATTTATATTTATGGAGCATCAACAAAAGGTAATTGTCTTTTACAATATGCTAAAATAGGAGAAGATAAAATAAAATATGCTGTTGAAAGAAATCCAAATAAAGTTGGTAAAATGACATGTACTGGAATTCCGATTATTATAGAAGAAACAATGAGAGAGAATCCACCAAAATATTTATTGGTACTACCGTGGCATTTTAGGAATGAAATAGTAGAAAGAGAAAAAGTATATTTAGAAAATGGAGGTAAAATTATTTTTCCACTACCTATTTTTGAAGTTGTATAAATATATATATATATATAATATAATGAATACTTTTTATGGTGAAAAAAATGAAGAATTATACGTAGATGAAATTTTACGAAGTTATTTTCCAGATTATAATTACAAAGGAGTTTTTATAGACGTTGGTGCTTTTGAACCAATTTTAATTTCTAATAGTTATCATTTTGAAATTACTGGATGGGAATACATATTTGTTTGAAGCTAATACTGATTTAATTGATAATCTTAAAAAACATAGAAAAAATGTTTATAATTATGCGATATATGATGAAAATAAAGATAATGTCGAATTTAATATTGTTACATCAAATGGATGGACCGCTGGTTTTTCTGCAATAGAATTAAACACTGATTTAGCAAATTAT
>Ga0214923_10004777_pt1 | contig 16141 bp, 17 predicted proteins | sample LL1510_MetaG_FD_177993 | JGI IMG/M metagenome (GOLD analysis project Ga0214923, IMG submission 177993) | Freshwater microbial communities from Lake Lanier, Atlanta, Georgia, United States - LL-1510 | ecosystem: Environmental > Aquatic > Freshwater > Lake | place: USA: Georgia | collected...
CCGATAGGAAATAGGCTGCGGTTCCAAGAGCGATCAAGGCAAGGGTTCCGCTGATTCGGACGATGAGCGCCCCTTCCAAGGGATGAATGAACATCTTGCCAGCCAGAATTGCTCCGATCAGAACAAAGCAGCACACAAGAATCTTACCGACTCCTTGTAGAAAGTGGGGGACGAAGTAGCTCCCGACATGGCGGTGAGAAGCCCAAGCGAGTTGAAGTATGTTGAGGGTGGCAACAGAAGCTGTGGTGAGGGTAAGGCCCAAAATCCCGAGGTTATAAACCCGGATCAGTAGGTAGTTGAGCAATAGATTGATGAAAATACCCGTCAGACTGACCCGCAATGGCGTACCAGGCCGATCGATGGCGGAGAAAGCCGGGGCGACCACTTTCATGCACGCGTAGGAAACCAAGCCAAGGGAGTAGCCTCGAAGGGCAAGGGCGGTAAGGGCGGTGCTTTCCGAGCTAAAGCGGCCGTATTGAAAAATCGAGGCGGTGATCGGCTCGGCTAACAGAAAGAGCCCAATGGTGGCGGGCAGAGTAAGAAAAAGGGTTTGCCGGATCCCGACGAGGAGTCGTTCGTGCAGGGCAACTCGTTCCCCCATCGCGGCGTGACGGGCGAGGTGTGGGAGTGTTACGGTAGCGACAGCGACGCCGAAAAGACCGATGGGAAGTTGTATAAGGCGGAAGGCGTTGTTGAGGCAGGTAACAGAGCCATCCGCGAGATAGGAGGCGAAGTAGCCGTTGATCATGACATTGACTTGTACAGCAGCGGCTCCGATGGATGCGGGCCCGAGAAGGCGGAGCACCTGTTTCAGGCCAGGATCGTTCCAAACAAGGAGCCAGCGAGGCTTGTAGCCGAGGGAGATAGCACGGGGAACCATCACAAGCCACTGGGCAAGGCCTCCCACCAGAACACCAATGGCGAATCCGTAAACAGAGCGTTGTCCAAAGTTGGGATCGAGAATCCACGCAAGAAGGAGGCCGACGCTAATAGAGATGAAGTTAAAGACAGCGGAGGCGAAGGCGGGCAGGCCGAAGTTATGAAGACTATTGAGGAGTCCCATATAAACGGCGGCTAAAGAGAGAAACAGGATGAAGGGAAAGAGGATTCGGGTGAGTTCAACTGTGAGTTCCAGTTTTCCAGGCACGACAGCAAATCCGGGGTTGAGGAGTCGGACGAGAGGGTCGGCAAAGATGATCCCGGCAGCGACAATCAGAAAGAGGGCAATGAAAAGGAGAGTGTTGACGTTGCTGGCGAGGCGGAAGGCGGACTCTTTTCCCTCCTTGGCCAGTTTTTGGGAGAAGGTGGTGACGAAGGCGGTGGAGAGGGCTCCTTCGGCAAAGAGATCGCGGAGGAGGTTGGGAATGCGGAAAGCGGCAATGAGGGCATCGAGCTCCTTGCCTGCTCCGAGGAAGGTGTTGAGGAGAATTTCTCGAACCAGTCCGAGAATGCGGGAGGTTCCGATGGCGGCCATCACGCGAGAGGTGCCTTTGGTGCTCATTTTTGCCTCAGCCTTAGGTCGCAGGCAGTGAAAACTTCTTCGGGGGTAAGTCGGGTCATGCAGCGGCGATCGATGGGGCAGGTCTTGAGAAAGCAGGGGCTACAGGAGACTTTGTGGCGGACGACGGAGAGGGAGGTACCTAGGGGACCGGTCCATGCGGGTTCGGTAGAACCGAAAATGGCGACAGCGGGTTTGCGGAGGAAAGCGGCGAGATGCATTGGACCACTGTCGTGACAGAGGATGAGGCTGGAGTGAGCAAGCCAGTGAGCGAGTTCAAGAGTCGTGGTTTTTCCTGATAGGTCGATAACGGGAGAGCCGAGGGATTGGGCAACGGCTTGGCAGGCTCCGATATCTCCAGGGCCACCCATCAGGATCGGTTGGAGGGAGTGGGACTTTTGGAGATCGCGGATAACCGTGGCGAAGGAGGTGGGATCCCAGCGTTTGGCGGGTCCGTATGCCGCGCCAGGGAGGATCGCGAGGTAGGGCTGGGAGGGGGCATCTTTTGGTTTTGGGAGAGTGGGGGGTGGGGGAAGCTCGGCTTTGCTTTTGGGAAGGCCAAGATCTTCGAGAAGGCCGAGGTACTGGTCAGCGACGTGCACGTAGCCGTATGGGGATGTTCTGCGGGGCTTATGTTCTGTGAGGAGAGAGTTTCTTAGCGGTCGGGAAAATCCCGCGCGATAAGGGATGGAAAGAGTTTCGAGGACGACGCGGAGGGAGTTGGGAAGCAGTGTGGCAGCTGAAACCTGCTTATTTTTCAGGATCGAGTGGAGGGCAAAGGGGAAAGAGGGTGCAGAGATAAACTCGATTCCGGGTAGGAGAATCGGTGCCAGAGAGGAAAGGGTCGGCGGCCCGACGATGAGGAGTGGGGCGCGTTGGTTAAGCCAGCGCTGGTAGAGGTGAACAGAAGGGAGAGAGAGGATGAAGTCGCCGAGCCAGTTGGGCAGGCGAAGGAGGTGGGTCTTATCGGGACTTGTTGGGGCAGGAATCACCAGGTGATTTCCGGCGGAGGGTCAGCCGGATGGCTGAACCTTCTTAACGCAAAATCCCGGGGGCGGCGCGTCGGTTTGCGTTGTTGGCTGAATCGGATTCCCCTTCAGAAGCTGGGCGATCTTCTCCATAACCAATCGTGCTGATGTTGCCGCCAGTGGCTCCGAGACCGATGAGGTATTGGCGAACTGCGTTGGCACGTTTTTCGCTCAAAGCCAGATTGTACTGGGGGGTGCCACGGGCATCGGTATGACCAGCAATCACGATCTTTGTATTCGAGTTGTTGCTGAGGTAGTTCGCAAGTTTGTCGAGCTTCGGGCGTTCCTTGGCTTCGATCGTAAAACTGTCGTACGCAAAAAAGACAGTATCGGCTTTGAGGGTTTCGTAATCAGCGTTGTCAGGATTGCCGGAGCGTTCGGGCAGCGACTGATCGTAAATATTGTCGGTGCTATCGCCAAAGGCAGCGCCGTCTCCTTTTTTATCTTTGTCTGCGCACCCGGAAAGGATGGCGAGGAGGGCTAGAAGTGATAGGTAGGTGTATTTCATATTTTTCAGCGGGTTGTATTGGGTTCTGTGTTGTTACTCAAGTTATTGGGTATCTTGATAGCTTCCCCGGTGAGTGAGTCAAGCAGAACTAGAGTGCCATTTTGAGAGCAAACCAGGTGGCGGGAATTCCTTGTCCATGAGGGGCTTTCGAGTCCAGAACCGCGACTTACGATCCGGGCTTTTTTTGTTTCGATGTCATAGACGCCAATCTGACCTCCACCGGAGGTGATGCTGTACGCAATTTTTTTTCCGTCGGGAGACCAGTCGGGCTCGGTGGTGTAGGAGGATTCGGTATTGAGTTTTTCGGGTTCCCCTCCGGTGGCGGAAATCAGGTAGAGACCTGGGCTTCCACGCTCATCGGAAACGTACACGATTTTGGTTCCGTTGGGGGACCAGGAGGGAGAGCAGTCGGTGCCGCGGGTTTGCGTGAGCCTTGTGGGCTGGCCTCCGGAAGATGGCAGCGTGCAAATTTCTGGGTTACCAAATTTTGAGAGGCTGAGGGCAAGAGTTTGCCCATCGGGGGAGAAGGTGGCTCCTGTATTTTGACCGGGGAACTGGGCAACGATAGAGCGTTTTTTGGTGGGGAGGTCGATTACGTAGGTGTCGCGGTAGCCGCTCTTGTCAGAACTGTAGGCGATTTTGTTTCCGTCAGGAGAGAACTTTGGGCAGTACCCAAGAGCGGAGTCTTGCGTGAGTTGGCGGGCATTGGCTCCATCGATGTCTGAGATGTAGATCTCTTTTACTTTACTTTTTTTTCCACCTGAAGCGGAGGCAAAGGTAATTCGGCTGGAGGCAAATCCAGGAGTGCCTGTGAGGGCTTCCACAAATGCGTCAGCAAACTGATGGGTGGCGCGGCGGGCGTCCCCGCTGAAGGAGGAGTCGACCAAGGGGGCGCCTCCAGCTTTCGGGATTGCACGACCTGCGACGCCGGTGGGCGTGACAGTGGCGGAGAGAGTAAAGGCGGCAGAGGCGGGCTCGACCACCCGACAAGCACCTGAGCGATCCAGGTCGTTTTGGAGGACTTTTGTAAGGGCGGGACCTTCGGCACCCGAAATTGGTGATATGGCGACGTCGACTTTGCGAGTTTGCTCAATGACGATGACGGGGGCGGAGGATTGAGCAGAGAGAAGGCAGGAGGTGAGCAGGAGGATGGGGAGTGTGAATTTCATCGCGAGAGACAAGAGCATGGGGGCCAAAGTGCGAGTGAAATTTTTTATTCAACAAGCGTGGTTATTCCAAAGCTATCAACAGCGTTGCTCTCAAGCAGAAATATTAACTCTTTCATTTCAACACTCGTGCCAAAATTATTGTGGCCGCGATTAAAAACCCAAACCATAGGAGACAGAAAACAAAATGATCAAAAACACTACAGTATTCCTTGGCGTGCTTGCGGCCGTGGCCAGCTTGTCCTTCGCGGACAGTGCTCCGGAAGCTTCCGCTCAAGACACAAAAAAGATGGTTCAGAATAATTTTGTCGAGACGGCCCAGAAAGGGATCAAGCTATCTGGGTACGTGGACGCTGGGTACAGCTACAACTTCACGGGAACCACGCCACAACGATCCCAAGTGAACAGTCGTTACCTAGGCGATAGCACCCAGCAGGGTGACTTTAACTTATATGCTGTTAAAATTGCATTAGAAAAGGCGATGACGTCTGAAAACAAGGCACAGGCTGGATTCAGAACTGATGTGATGATTGGTGAAGATGCGCAGTACCTGATTAATCGTGGTCAGCCCTACAACGCGGGTGGTGGTGGGGCGAATGCCAATGGCAATAACGTGTCTAACTCGAACGCACTGTTCCTTGAGCAGGCTTTCGTCGAGATTCGTGCGCCCGTGGGGAATGGTTGGGACTTTAAGGTTGGAAAGTTTGTCACCATCTTGGGTTATGAGGTGATTGAGCGTCCCGCCAATATGAATATTACCTATGGCCAACTTTGGCAGAACGCGTTTCCCTTAACCTACGTGGGCGTCCTTTCCTCCTACCGATTCGACGACTATCTCGATGCGAAGCTTGGAGTGGTTAACGGATCGAACACCGACAACAATACCACGGTGAACGGAGATAGTGACGGTGTTGCCGTTATTGCGGCACTAAATGTGACTGCACCTGGTGGAAACGCGAACTGGAGTAATAACTTTCAGTACAGCACCGCATTAGAAAACAACACAAGCTACCAAAACAGCGACCAACCTACATCAAGTGCCCCGGTGAACAACTTCGCCTCTCCTGCGAGCGGTTATGCCGTCGTCTATAATTCTTGGGGAAACTGGGCGCCAAAGTTTGCTAATGACAAACTTTTGTTGGCGTTTGATTCGGCCCTCGGCAATGCCTCTTGGAGTTCGGTGGATAACATTACGGTCAATACCACTTGGTACGGTGCGGCCGTGTATGCGAAGTACCAGTTTAACGACTGGTTCAGTTTGGCAAGTCGTGCGGACTACCTGGGAAGTAATAATGCGGGAAAATTTGGAACGCAGGGTGCCATTTCAACAAGTTCAGCCGCCAATGATTTCCCGAATAGCGGACACGTTACAGGGAACAACTACTGGAGTTACACTATAACGAGTGCCTTCAATGTGATCGACAACCTGTTGATCAGGGCCGAGTACCGATTGGATTGGGGCTCGGGTATTAACTCTTCGGCCGACACGCCTAATAGTAATGCTGTAACGGGAGTTCAATCGGGTGGACCATGTCACTACGCGGGGGCAGAAGTCGTCTACAGCTTCTAAAGAACGACAGACTTTTAAACCCCGGGAGGCTTCGGCTTCCCGGGGTTTTTCTTTCCCCTACTCGAGCTTGAATTGAATAATGACGGTGTAGTCGGGAGAGCCAAGGCCAGATGGAAGGGGTTTTGCAAGTCGAGGGGTGGAGCGGACGGCCTGTTCGACCGAGGTATCCATGCTGGGATCCCCTGAGGGGTGGGAGATTCGGAGGAAGGTGACAGCGCCGGATTCAGAAATTTTGATTTCGACCTCTGTATAGATCTTCTCGCCAGCGGGAATAGGGGGTTTTTTCCATGCGGACTGGATCGACTGTTTGATCAGGGCTCGATACCAAGAAAAATCATCAGCAACGCCGTCGGGTCGGCCTGCATTACCAGAACCGTCTCCTCCGCCCCCACCTGGTTCAGCTGGGATTTTTGAGGCCAGACGGCTTTTGATGTCGGAAGCGCTTGGGCCCGCTGCTTCGCGGGATTGGGTGGATGTGGATTTGCTTTCCGTTGAAGCGGGGGAGGTTGAAACGGAGACTTTTTTCTTTGCGGTGCTGACTTTGACCTGATGTTTGGGTGCGGGAGTAGGTTTGGGTTCAGGTTGAGGTAGGGGCTCGGGTTTTGGGGTAGAAACAGGTTCAGGTTTCGGCTCTGGGGGTGTAGGGGTTTCAATTTTCGGCTCTGCGGGAGTTGGGGTGGGTTGGGGGGGTAGATTTTGGATTTTGGATTCTTGTTTTGGAATTTCCGATGCTGGTTGAGTTGTGGTGGCTGGAGCTAGCGATGAGGTGGGGGAAGGCAGGCCTGGACCGGGGCGGAGAGAGCCCAGATCAATTATTTCAACGGGTTGAATGGATTTCGATTTGTGGCACTGGGCCATGGGGAGCCCGAAGAGAAGAAGGAGACCTACGTGAATACCGAATACGATCAGAACGGTACGCCGAAAGGGGCGCCCGCGGGAATTCACTTGCGAATGTCCGGAGTATTCGCGAGGTCAAGGCGTGCACCTGAGGAGCGGACGGCCTCCAAGGCGCGGAAAATCGTTTCGTAAGGAAGGGTTGAGTCGGCCCGAAGGGAGACAACGAGCTCAGGGTCACGGGCTTTTCGTTGAGTGAGAAGAGATGCGAGTTGATCGATCCGAACTTTTTCTGAGCCCAAAAGGGTTGAGCCATCTTTGGAGAGCGTCAGAGAGAGGATTGATTTTGGATCGGGCATGGTCGTTGGTAGCGAAGTGGTCGATTTGGGGAGATCCACGGGAAGTTGTTGTTCCATCAAAGGAGTGGTGATCATGAAAATGATCAGGAGAACAAAGACGAGATCGAGCAAAGGGGTGATGTTAAGCTCGGCAAGGTTATGCGTCTGGGCATGGAAACGGGAGCGTCTCATAAGCGTGAGGTGAAGCGGTGTTCGAAAACGGCAGCGCATTCTGCGGCGAAGTTTTCCATCTGGATGTTTTGGCTGCGGATGGAGGTGGTGAGGAAGTTGTAACCAAACATTGCTGGAATGGCGACGAGGAGGCCGACTACGGTAGTGATGAGTGCTCCGGAGACGCCAGGAGCCATTGCGGCGAGACTGGCTTGGCCTGCCATTGCGATACCACTGAAGGCATCCATCACGCCCCAAACGGTGCCAAGGAGGCCTAGGAAGGGGGCACCGCTTACGGCGGTGGCAAGGAGGATGAGGTTTGATTCAAGTTTGAGAGATTCCTCGCCGACAGCACGCTCCATAGCCGTGCGGACGGAGTTCATACCTGTCTCGCTGATCGAGCGTGCGGAGGAGAGTCGGGCGGCGAGCGTGGAGTCGACTACGGAGGAGCCTGTGAGATGAAAGCAGAGCTCCTTTGCGCCGGCATGGTAGATGATGGCTTGGGGGGAATCGCTTGGGGGTCGACCTGAGAGGTAGGGCTCGAGGGGTTCTGTTGCAGATCGAAAAATGGGGAGAAAAGCGCGGGTCGATTTAAGAACAGCATTGAGCTGAACCCATTTTGACCAGATCACCGACCAGCTAAAAATTGAGCCAAGGAGAAGGCAGAAAAGGACCGCTTTGCCTGCTGGTTCGGAATGTTGGAAGGCATAGAGGATTCCAGCGGCTGCAAGCATGCAATGGCTATAACTGATGGGAGGCAGAGCTCAATCAAAAGAGAGAGAAAAACGTTGCGGGGGCAGGATTTGAACCTGCGGTCCCGCACATGCGGGATTATGAGTCCTCTAGGTGGATGAGGGTCTCAAGACCCAAACCGCCTTTTTGTCGTTTGAGTTTGTTTTCGAGTTTTCTGGCCTCGGAGAGGTTCATGGGTTTGCTTGTCCAAGCAATTTTCCAGGGGCCCTTGCCTTTGGTCCAACGGGATGCACCGGAATTGTGTTGGAGTAGACGAGTCTGAGGGTCTTTTGATAGGCCGATGTATTTTTGGCCTGCTGCATTATTGAGAACGTAAACTTGATACATCCAAAAAACGTTGCGGGGGCAGGATTTGAACCTGCGGCCTTCAGGTTATGAGCCTGACGAGCTACCTGGCTGCTCCACCCCGCAACATAATAATGCGGGGTGAGGGGTGGGGAGTCAATCGTGGCAGTAGATCTTTTAACTGCTTTTAAGAAAACCGGGCAGCTGTTCGATTCCGAAGTCGGCGAGAATACGTCCATCGATATCGAGAACGGGGGCTTTTGATTGGCCCGAGATCTCTTTCATTTCGTTGAAGTAAGCGGGATTGGAGCGGACTTCCCGGCGTTCGTATTTCACGCCGAGTTTATGGAGTTCCGATTCTGCGTCCTCGCACCAAGGGCAGCCCTCTTTGACGTAAAGAATGGCTGACACGAGGAGTTAGGCAGGAACTGATTCGGCTGAAGACTTCTTTTGGGAGAGTGCGGCTTTGACGAGATTTTGGCCGAAGTCCCACAGCGGGCCCGGAAATTTGCCAAGATCGCTGAGAACGTCGTCGAATGCGGTGATAAAGCGATCGATCTCTTTCTCGCCGATGATGAGGGGAGGAAGGATCTTCACGATGTCGGAGTTGTGGGCGGCGACCTGAGTGAGGATTTGGTGTTTTTGAAGAAGGGGAGTGACGATCATCTGGGGGAAGAGCCCCTTGTCCATTGCATGGATGGCTTTCCAAGCGAGTTTGAGTTTGAGAGAGCGGGGCTCCTTGAATTCGATGGCGATCATCAGGCCTTTGCCTCGGACTTCCGAGATGACGTCGTGTTTTTCCTGTAGGTCGCGGAGTTTGGACATCAGCTGTTCTCCTCGGAGGGCAGCATTTTCGACGAGGTGCTCGTTTTCGGTGACGTGGAGGCTGGCGAGTCCGCAAGCCATGGCGAGATTGTTTCGGCCGAAGGTGGTGGAGTGGGCAACACAACGATCAAGGCGCGAGAAAATGCCTTGGTAGATGGGGCGACGCATGACGATGGCGGCGCAGGGCACATAACCTCCGGAGAGGGCTTTGGCCATGGTGACGATGTCGGGATCAAGGTTCCAGTGTTGGAAGCCGAACCACTTACCGGTTCGGCCTAGCGCGGTCTGAACTTCATCGGAGATGAAAAGGGTGCCGTATTTTCGGCATAGTTCCTGGGCGGCGGGGAAGTAATCATCGGACGGGTATTTCACCCCTTTGCCTTGGACGGGTTCAAAAATAAAAGCGGCGACATCGCGGGAGCGGAGTTTGGATTCGAGATCAGCGAGATCGCCAAATTTTACGAAACCCGCCCCTGGAAGGAAGGGATCGAAGTCCTCGCGAAAATTACCTGAGTGGGTGATGGATAGAGCACCAAAAGTGAGGCCGTGGTATGAGCCTTCTTGTGCGAGGATTTTTGGGCGTTTGGTGGAGGCACGGGCGAATTTCAGAGCTCCTTCGACCGCTTCCGTTCCAGAGTTGCAGAGGAAGCAGGCATCGCGAGAGGGGCCCAGTTTTTTGACGAGAGCTTCGGCGAGGAGGCCGGAGAGAACGGAGCAGTCCATTTGAACCATGTTGGGGAGGTCGAGATCCAGGACATCCCTGATCGCTTTTTGGATGGTGGGGTGATTGCGACCAATGTTGAAGACGCTGTAGCCGCTGAGGAAGTCGAGGTAGTCCTTACCGTCGAGATCGTAGAGGTAGGCACCTTCTGCGCGGGCATAAATTTTATCGAAGCCGATCGTGCGTTGAACTTTCACGAGGGTACGATTGACGTACTTGTCGTGGAGGTCGTAGTTCTCCCCGAGCCGGGTGAGGATCGTGTCTTTGAGGTCGAATTCGGACATAGGGGTAGTTGATAGCGGAAAATAGTGCAGTCGCAAGAAGGCGGTGTTTTTTGGCTCCTCCTAACGAGCAATACAAAACACACAAGTCGTTGATATATAGATAAAAAAGCAGACAGTGATAAGGTATTCTAATGCGACTTCTTGGGCTATTCGAATAAGCGTTCGGGATGGGGGGGTTGTCATTTGCAAATTTTTCTTTGCCCTCTAACTGTTTATCTATGCATCGTACAACATTTTTACTTTTAAGCCTTTGGGTGACTGGAACCCTTTCGATTCAAGCTGAAACTGTCGGTGCTTCATTCGATGCAGACACCTACTACTATACCCAAACTTACAGCACGGCTCGGACTGGCTCCCTGAACAGTGGAACATTTCATGTTGGAATGAATATCCTGAACACGAATCCGAATTATGACGGACATTTTAATTTTGCTGGAATCGAATTTTCAAACCTGTCGGGATGGAGCACTGCGGGCTCTAAGTTTCTTCAACTCAATCTTAAAGATTTTAAAACCCCTGGCACCATTGTTCCCGGCTATCAAGGACCCCCAGTATATGACTATCTTACAACTGGTAGTTTTCGGCTGGCGGTTGTAGCTCTCGGTGCGGAATTTTCGGAAAGCGAAACAGCCGTCCTTTCCACTTGGTACCAAAATAACCTTTTTGGAAGAGCTAGAGTTGCAGAGGTGGATCTTACGCAAGCGGGGCAGGTGCAGATTGATGTAACATCCGCAGTTAACGATTGGATCGTAAACCCAACGACAAACTTTGGATTTGGTCTCGTTGGCATTACAAGTTCCCCTTTGGCGACAACGGCGCGATTTTACTCCATGGAGGCTGCGGGGAATCTGGGGCCGGTTTTGATTCCTGAGCCTGCCGTGGGATCTCTTATGGCTTTCGGTTTTGCAGTAGCCCTTGCGAATCGGCGTCGCCGTCGATCTTAACCTGCTATTTTGATGATGCAGTTTGCCCGATCAAATCGGAAGAAGGCTTTCACATTAGTCGAGCTTTTGGTGGTTATTGCCGTGACCGGACTCCTAGTAGGTTTAGCAACCCCAGTTTTAGGGCGTGCGCGGTTAGCTGGGCAGCAGGCATCTGAGACAGCTGCGGCAAAAAGTTTAATTTCGGCCTATCTAGCGGCTGCACAGGACCAGAATGGAGTTTTACTGAAGGGTTACGATGAGGAGGGGGTGGCGACCGATAGTCAGGGTAATGAATTCCAAGCGGGCAGTAGCCAAGCCTCGAGGTGGCCATGGCGCTTGGCTCCTTATCTGAATTATCAGTTGGAGGGTGCGATCCTAGTGAACGAGAGGGCAAATTCTCTCGACCCAAATGATCCAAATCAGAGTTACTTAGTCAGTGCCTCCCCGAGTTTAGGAATGAACTCCTATTTTGTTGGGGGACATGAAAATGGGCAACCTGCCTACTCTTATGTTGCTAACGGCACTTGCGTGACGCGTTTGGCGCAGGCGGTCAAGCCTTCCCAGCTGATTGTTTTTTCATCTGCAAGGGGTGTGGATCCAATGAGAGGGAAAAATGTGGATGGTTACTATTATGTCACTTCACCGCAATCCTCACCCAAGTGGCCGTCCGCTTGGAGCGCAAGTGGGTCGGCAAAAGCTTATGGGCAAGTAAGACTAGCGTATTCGGAAAAGGCGGTAACGGCTCAATTAGATGGTAGCGTATCTTTGCTTAATTTTTCTGAGCTACGCGATATGCGTCGTTGGGCAAACGAAGCGGCTCGGCAAGATAATCCAAATTGGAAGCCTTAAATCAGCCCGCTTGGATGGCGTCGTCCAGCGAGGAGATGGCGTCAAAAGTGGATTGTGCAGATTTAACCATTTGATCCTGTTCCGTCGGCGTCCATGAGATCGAATCCATATCAGCTCTAAATTTCATCCAGAGCGGTCTCTGCTGTTCCCCGTGGGGATCGAGGTAGCGAAGCGCTGTTTGTCCTGCTTTGGCTAACGATTTTGAAATATAGCGGGCTCCGTTTTTGCTGCCTTCAAACACATAGAAGATTCCCATGAGGGTAGCTGGTGCAGCTTTTTGGATTTCCTGAATCAGGTTGGTGGCTCCGGGAAGGGGACGAATCGATTCGAGTTTGGATTGAAGGTGGGCAAGATCGGCTTCCAGGTTTTTGGTTTGATAGAGTGAAGGGAGGCCAAGAGAGGTGAGACGATTATCCGTTCTGAGGGCTCGGTCAGTAGCCGCCTCCAACTCCCGATGGATCAACCAGCGTTGGGAGAGGTATTTCTCATACTGTGCCTGACCAATTGATCCTTCGATCAGGGCAGCTTCAAGAGGTTTGGATTCGGCAACAGCATGTTGGGCGGCTATGCCGGCTTTAAGTCGCGCCATGATGCCCTCCGGATTCGGAGCGGCAGGCGAGGTCATTTGGCGCAGCTACCGATAATCAAAGCAGGGACGACGAGCCAGAGCACACCTTTGGCCAAAAAAAACGAAAAGGCGCAGAGCCCCGCCAACTTTCCATATTTTGTCCAACGATCATGAGTTCGAAACAAATCCATGAGTGAATATTTCGCAAAAACGGGCTCTAGGCAATAGCCCGGCGAGACTTATAAGCGAATCCGTTAGAGGAGATTAATAAGCGTTCTAGCAAAGAAAGTAAGGGGGCAGAAATGGCGGTTATCGTATTGAGGTAATTTATATTAAAGTGTTCTGGGTCAGTGACCTATACTTCTTGTGGTTTTGCTTTTGAAAAAGTTGTCAGTTGTATCAATTCGTTCTTCCAAGTTGGTTAAGTTTTCTTCCATCTGAATTGGATGGAAGGGCTGCGGCTGGGTCTCGCATTCCTTTTGGAACGAAATCTGGAATCCCGACACCTGGAAAGGCCACATCGCTGTCTTGCGAGGGATTGGTCGAAGTTGCAACGGGCTGGGGTGGGGCAGGTTGGGCACCGTTAAACACGGCACAGACTGCACCTTTCTTTGTTTGTGCGATTCCAACACCGCACAGGGTTGAGGATTCGCGGAGCAGATTTTCCTTATGACCAGAGCTACTCATCCACGCATTGAAAATAGATTTGGCCGAACCATCGTTCACCGGGCCATAGATATTTTCCGAAAGATTTTTCCATCCGTTTGCGTTCAGCAGAGACTTGCTAAGCGGGCGGTGTGTTTGGCTGTTTTGGGAGGCCATCGTTTCGGCCCACTGACTTGCCAACTTGTCGAGAGTGCTGTTACGAGTGAGGGGATTGAGACCAGCCTTGACCCGAGACTGGTTGATCATGAAAAAGAGGTCGTCACACGTATCTGCATGAGCAAGAAGTGTCCCAGCAAGAAGGATGAGAAGGGCTTGCAACATCACGATGGATTACCAGAGGAACCAGTTTTTTGTAAGGAGGACGTAGACGGCCAGACCTAGGTTGGCGGCGGCGTGAAGAATGATGACCGCACGCAGGGATTTCGTTTTACAGAACCACCAACCTGCGATCAGGGCAAAAAGGGTGGCTGAACCGTATTCCACGTGAACCATGGCGAAGGCGACTGTTGTAATATAAAAGGACAGGGGCTGAAACTTCCCCAGAGGCACCTCTTCGAACTCAGGCTTGATGATGGTGCGCATGAGAAAGCCGCGCCAAAAGAGCTCCTCGATAATCGGAACCACCAGAACAGCCCCAAAGGTACGAAACGCGATGGAGAGAATCCCCGGTAAAAGGCCCAGTTCAAACGCGGTCGCAAATGGGAAGGTGTTGTCCCGTTCTCCTGTCCTTGGCATCCACGGGTCGAGCGCGATCCATAAGACAATCGCACCGAATCCCAACAGTGCGGAGTGAAGAGCTCGGGGTGGAGCTGGATCTTGGCCTTTGTAACGGGGGCGCAACCATAGAAGGAGTCCGAAAACCAGAAGGGAGCAAACCCCATACAGCCACCAGCCGTGCTGAGAAAAACTTTGTCGCAGGTAGAGCAAGCCCATGAAAAGAGCGAAAGGTGCAACAAACGGAAATCCCGGTCCTTGAATCAGACTTTTCATGCGAGTGTAAGAAGGGCATTTGATGCCGCAGTGGATTCGGCCGACTTACGGCTGCGACCCGTGCCCCGGCCGATCTCTTTGTCGGCTAGAAGAACGCGTATGGTGAAAACTTTCTCATGATCGGGGCCTACCGATTCAACAAGGTCATACACAGGAACAGGCTGGTTACGGGATTGGAGAAGTTCTTGGAGTTGGCCCTTGGGATTCGCTTGTTCGGCAAGTTTCTTTGCTTGTGTAATCCTGTCTCCATAGCTCCGCACTACCCAAGCCCTGGCTGAATCATATCCCGCATCCAAAAAGATCGCGCCTAGGACAGCCTCCCATGCATCGGCCAAGGCGCCTGAGGATTGGTGAATCTCTTCTCGTGCGGCATCTGTGCCTACCCGCAAGGATTGATCTAATTTTAGTTCGCGACCGAGATCGGCCAAACTGTGGCGGTTTGCAAGACTGGCTCGCATGGCAGTTAATTCACCTTCTGAGGAAGCGGGGTGAGTCGCCATCAGGAGGTCGCTTAGGGCGGCTTGGAGAATGGCGTCGCCTAAAAATTCAAGCTGTTGGTTGTCTCCTGCTGTGCCTGGAGAGGTTCGGGCCGAGGGATGGGTAAGGGCACGGGATAGGAGTTCGGGATTTTTAAATGTGTGACCGAGGGCGGGGGATTTCATTAGGGGCGATTTTTTCTGGATCGAGGATGGAAGCGATCGACCGTCGCCGCAAGCCGGTCTTCGTCCACATGGGTGTAAATTTCGGTTGTGCCAATACTCGCGTGGCCAAGGAGTTCCTGAATGACACGAAGATCAGCACCGCCGGACAGAAGATGGGTCGCGAAGGAGTGTCTGAGAAGATGAGGATAGACGCGGGTATCGAGACCTGCGGTTTGGGCTGCTCTTTTGACAATTCCCCAAAGATGGGAAGTGGTGAGTCGGCGCCCGTGGTTTCCGAGAAAGACCTCTCCTCCAGATTTGGAGCGGACAAGTTTTGGGCGAGCGGTATGGAGATAACGATCCAAGGCTTCTTGGGCGGCAGAACCCAGAAGCACGAGGCGCTCCTTATCTCCTTTGCCGATCACACGAGCGCTTCGACCCGCTAGATCCAGCTGCTCGATTCTTAGGGAGAGAATCTCGGAGGCACGTAAACCTGCGGCGTATAGAAGTTCCAGAAGAGCACGATCTCGGAGGCCGAGTGGAGTTTTCGGGGAAGGGGATTCCATTATTTTGCGGACCTGATCCGGCGTTAACGAGGGAGGAAGTTGGCGGGAGAGTTTTGGGGAGCGTAATCCGACCGACATGCTGTTGGGAGTTCGGCCCATTTTCTGAAGGTGGGCGCCGAAGCTCCGAAGAATGGATGTTTCAAGACGCAACGTGGTAGGGCCCACCCGGCCTGAGTGGCGGCGATAGGATAAAAATTCGCGCAGGTCGTCGGGTTGGAAATTTTTCCAATCTTTACCTGTTTTTTTTCGCGACAGCCAAAAGGAGAGTCGCTCCAGAAGTTTTCGCTGGATGGCCTGTGTTCTCAGGGCGTGACCACGTTCCATCGCACCTGAAGCGAGGAAGTCCTCAATGGGCTGGTGGTCGAGTTTGCTCACGCGTTGCGCAGAGAAGGCTTAGAGCCTGTTAGGAGCTGGCAGGCCTCCTCGTAGCGCTGAAGAGTTCCTTGGATGACAGGGGGCGGGAGGGAAGGGCCTGGGGGCTTGCGGTCCCAACCTTCTAGGCCCGCAAGATAATCACGGACAAATTGTTTATCGTAGCTGGGCGGGTTTTGGCCGGGTTTCCACTGGTTGGCGGGCCAAAAGCGACTGCTGTCGGGAGTCAGGAGTTCGTCAATCAGAAGGAGGTTGCCTTTGTCGTCCGTGCCAAACTCAAACTTTGTGTCGGCCAAGATGATGCCCGCTTTTTCGGCGTGCTTTTGTGCGGCGGTGTAAAGTGAGAGACTACGATCGCGAACTTGATGAAATAGGGATGAACCGATCTGTTTCTCTGCCTCTGAGTCGGTCACGGGCAGGTCGTGACCTTTCTCGGCCTTGGTCGTTGGAGTAAAGAGGGGTTGGGGAAGTTTGGAGGATTCGAGCAAACCTTTGGGTAGGGGTCGACCCCACAGGGAGCCTTTTGTTTTGTACTCCTCCCATGCACTGCCGGCGAGGTATCCGCGGATGACGCACTCGAGAGTG